>OGUD01000076.1_pt1 | contig 97620 bp, 84 predicted proteins | sample 1573671 | NCBI WGS metagenome assembly OGUD01 (sample SAMEA2582065, study PRJEB24529) | metagenome | biome: Human gut stool | place: China | collected 2011 | reverse complement strand
GATTGACATCTTTAGTTTTGCAATAGAACTTGATTCCCGCAGCCGCCAACGCATCTGTGATGCGATTGCATTGATACGGGTCAGAAATAGTTGCAACTTGCGACTTAAAAAAATGTTCTAACATAATAGGCCTCCATTACACACTGTTGTCCATCTAATGAAGATTAAATCACTTATACTATATCATATAGATGATTACAAATGTAAAAAGTGCAGTATGAACCATAAATTTTGCGGTGAAATGGGCATTTCTAACCAACAAACATGAAAATCCCAGTGATTTGATACTTTTATGAATCAAACCACTGGGACAATGATTTTAATCAGCGACTAATTGGAAACTGTGCAGAAAAAGAAAAAAGATGTTTCTGTGAATTATAATCAAAGACATAGAGAGCGTTAATATTCTCTAAAATAGCCGTGACATTTTTTAGACCGTAGCCGTGTTCAATTGATTTGTTTTTAGGTGCTACTATCTTATTATCGAGAATTTCAACATCATGCGCTGTGCGATTCTCAAGATATAAGAATCCAGCGGCTTCTTCTGTTCTCATTTTTAATAGCACTTTTCTTTCCTCGAAAGATGAAACGGCCATACAAGCATTAAAAGCATTGTCTAAAAGGTTTGAAAGGACAACTATCAGTTCTTCATCTGATAAGGGAAAAGCGGAAAGATCACCAAGTTGCATTTGGAATGAAATTTGGTTTTTGATTGCAGCAGAATGTTTTTGCGTCAGTAAAATATCTACAACATTTCGCCCTGTTTTGGTAATCAGTGAGGGAAGCAATTCTTTTTTTAATAGCGGTTCTACATATTTTATAATCTCGCCGTTGGGTGATTCTTGTTGCGCCAATCCATAAATCACAGCTAGCTGATTCTGAAAATCATGTGTCTTTTTTCGTTGATCAGAATAAGCTTCCACCAGTGCTTCAATACTTTCTTTTTCTTGCTTGATACTGCGCTTTAAAATTATATTATCCTGCAAGGCAGCTTGTTGCTGATCCATGTAATCAAGTATCCACATTGCCATCACATCAAAGAATAAAAGAATGATTTCACAAAGCAGGAGCTCTGTTCCTACATTAGATTCGATTTCATAAATTTGAAAAAATATTACAGAACAAAAGATTGTAGTCAATGGAAAAAGTGTCGCCCGAAGCCAGTCTTTCCAAGTGGTATTTTTGAATTGAAATCGGTTTCTCGCCAATAATCCGATTATAACAGTAAGCAAAAGCTCCAAGCATTTTACTCCGTAGCATATCAAGTAATATTCCATTGGATTTTCCATATATGTAGAAAATGCTTTCTTAGAAAGAAATGAAACAGCTAAAAGGACAAGAACATCCCACACACTTACGAACGAATAAAACCCAATGGCAATTCCGATACTTTGCATTATGGTGTCATCATAAGCAATTTTCAACCATATAGCATCTACTATGATCAATGCAAATGCCTTACTCCAAAAATGGCTATCAAGCAGTACAAGTGCGGTAATATTTGAAATAACTAATAGAATAACTGAAGCCCCGAATTTTCTTCTCGATAGATTTTTCTTTAAAAAGACTGATGCGAAAAAAATTAGCACGATTACTTCCAGCAACACTAATAGCACATTGATCCAAAACAAAAGCAGGTCATTCATAGATTCATCCCCTTCCAAAGTAAAAACTTTCTGCAAATAGCCTTGTAGTTTTTTTCGGAAACCTTAATTGTCACATTGTTACGAAGTTGTGCGCTATAACTTGCTATTTTATCAATATACTGCATATTTACTAGAAAGCTTTTCTGTAATCGAATAAATCCTTGTTCCGAAAGAAACTGATCATAACCTTCTAGTTTTCCAAGGCATTCTATGGTTTCTCCACAAGTCAAAATGGCCTGCACTCTTCGCTGAGAAGTTCCTTCAAAATACAAAATATCTTTAATGGCTATCGGTAAAAATCTATCTTTTTGCCGAATCTGAATGACACGGTTGTTTTCATATAGTTTTTCTTGAAGATCATCCATGCAACTAGAAAGTTCTTCGTCTAGCTTAGCTTTAAGCAGATAGCGGAAAGCATTGACCTTATACCCCGAAGGTGCATATTCAATGAAAGATGTCACAAATATTAAAACCATTTCCGGGTATCGCTGACGGAGTATGGCTGCAATCTCAAGCCCATTAAGATCTGGCAGATCAATATCGAGAAAAGCAGCTTGTACAGAAGATAAGTCTTCACTGAGCAAGGATTTGCTAGAAGAAAAAATCTTACAGTCATATAGCAAATCTTTTCTGGCACAATATGCCTTTATTTTTTTGTCTAAAATCTTAGAAAATTCCAACTCATCGTCAAGAATCACAATCTTCACGGCAAAAGAAAACCTCCGTATCCTTTTCTTACTTTGACTAACCATACCGCGAAGCCCTCCGTATTGTCAACATTATTTTTTTAATTCGTATCTTTAGCACAATTATCAATCATTGGTGTGTTAAAGTCAAGAAAAAAGCTGATTATTAGCACAAAGTGAGATTGAGGCATGAAGATATATGACTACGCTGGCAAGAAAAACATCAGCGGAGAACGGATACGAGAGGCACGAACCCGACTCCATTTGACGCAAACAAATCTTGCTGTTCAGCTTAAACTATCAGGGGTTGACGTAGAACGCGACTCTATCAGCCGTATTGAAATCGGAATGCGTTTTGTTACTGATTATGAAATTCGTGAATTATCAAAAATTTTGAAAGTTACTCCTGCATGGTTGCTGGGAATGGAATAAACTTCTACTTATGAAAAGGTGCAGTGATTTTGAGTCGCTGCACTCTTTTTGATTATTCACACAATCGCACGGCGACGGATATCAGCTGTACACTCTACAAGAAGATAATTTGTAAATACCCATCTCACTGCAAAAAATATGGCATTCACTGCATTTTGGGTAGCTGTAAAATTTTTGTGATATAGTAAGAATCGAAGTAAGTGTGTACTTCATAAAACAATCGTATGATGTAGCTTTGTTCAGCTCTTGCGGTTGCATGATTGATACCAGCACAGCATCGGGATTCACCGTACAGAGCGAGTGAACCCCTGATGCTGTGCTTTTTTATTTGACACGAGGTGAAATTTTATGCAGCAGTCTGATCATGAGTACGAAGAACGGAGCTTTGGAGATATTCAACGTGCAATTGATTTTGAGAACAGTATGAATGACCTTGAATCGCAATTGTATTACCAGCATCTTTCCCCGAAAGAAGTTGCCCAGCAGGTGCTGAAAGCCACTTGTCAATTCTACGATGCGGACTGGTGCGGTCTAATTCAGGTCGATCTGGATTTGAGCCTGTGGACACCATTCTGGTGGTTCAACACTGGAACAACGGATAAAACGATGATTCTGACCGAAGAATATGAATCGGCTAAATTTCTGGATCGGTGGGTACAGGCTGTCCGTAAGGGGATTCCCATGGTCGTTCCGGATGCCGAGGCAACAAAAGAATCCTATCCTGCGGAGTATGACCTGTACCAGCGGCTTGGCATACGGTCTGTCATTGCCGTTTCTCTGGAACCGCGCCCGGTCGCTCTGCTTGCCGTCCGCAATCCCAAACGGTACATCCAGCAGACCAGTATGCTGCGGATTCTTGCCTATGTGCTGCTTGCCTCGTACAACGAACAGAAGATGCTGAACCGGCTCCAGATGGCGTATATTCCCACTTCGATTCAAAGCAGCAAGGACATCTATGTCAGTCTGTTTGGCGAACTGAGCATCAGTACGTCCAAAGGCGTTCTGAAAGAAGCTGACTTTAGCTCTCCAAGCATCAGCCGACTGATTTCTTACCTGCTGATTTCCCGTAAAAATGCCATTTCTCCGCAGGAAATCACCCAAACGCTCTGGCCGGATGATTCAGACAACCCCGCCAAGAACGTCAAGTGCTTGATTTACCGCCTGCGCCAAAAGTTCAGCCTTATTTCGGATGAGCCGTTGATTTTGTCCTCTGCGTCCGGATACCAACTTAACCCGGAACTCCACATCATGACCGATTATCAGCGTTTTGATGAACTGGTATCTTCTGCTGCCAGAGCATCCTCTGTGATCAACAAAGTGGACATCCTCAAAAATGCCCTTGACCTCTATCGAGGAAAGGTCTTGTCCTCCGCAGATGGAGAGCATTGGCTCATTCAATTTTCCACAAAATACCATCTTTCTTATATGGGTACGGTCAGTGAACTGCTGAAGCAGCTGGACTCGCTGCACTCTTATGACCTGCTCAATCAGTATGCCATGAAGTCGCTGACCATCGCGCCAGATAATCCGAAAGCATACTGCTGGCTGATCCGCTCCCTGAAGGCGCAGGGAATGAATGAACTTGCCACCAATGAGCTGGCCGCAGCAAAGGAACATCTGACCACGGAAGAATACGAAGAAATCCTTGCATTTGGAGCCAATTGGTGAGAATAGTTCCTATAACACTTTCGTAACACCTTCATGTGACTTTCATAACACCTAAAATTTTTTAGAAAGGGGCAAAAATGGCTTCATAACACTTTCATAACACCGCCAGATGACTTTCATAACACCGTCGTGTGATATGCTTACAGGGCACGAATCGATGCCCTGCAAAAGCTGATCGCACGGCGGTTTTCTTTTTATAGGCTTCGATGCGTCAGAACAAAAACATATCGAAGCCTGAGATGCATTAAAGGCCGAGGATACTTATACCGCTTTCCATTCTCGCATGGAAAACAGTGTCGGTACCCTTTTCTTTAGTGCATCTCTTTTTTGGTGCCAAGAAAAGCCCGCAGGCTGTCCCGCAGTGAAGTGTCCTCAACCTCCGCATCCGGCGGAAAGGACACTTCATGTTTCTTTTTGCGCGTTTTTCGTGGCTGGAACTGGCCGCACGGTATCCCTAGCAACTCCAATTTTCGACTTTTCACGCTTTATCGAAAATTTGGAGACTGCAATGGAATTTAATAATGGAAATGAACGCCGCAAACTCAATGCAAAGTGGGAAAGCCTGCGTGTACAGTACCGCAAGGCTGGAATGTCTGAAGAAGCGATTCAGGCAATGTACGAGTTCGATTTGAGTGTTCTTAATAGTGAGCGTGCCTATGTTACCAACACCGTGGTGGTTGGTGATTCCGATAATGACGATGATGCAAAGAAAGCAGCCGATTTTAAGCAGTATGAGGCAGCTATCACAGTAACAGATACATATCACGAAACGAATACTCGCTTTGCATGGGTTGGAGAAATCAAAAATGAACAGTTGCATTCCGCTTTAGAAAAACTTTCGGAAGATGATCTCATGCTGGTATCTCTGTATGTCTATGAGGGATTTGATACTGTGGAAATTTCTAAAGTGTTTGGAACCACAAAGCAAAATATAAGTAAGAAAATCCGTAGAATTACTAATTTTATCAAAAACTTTCAAATCAAGGTTGTCTGAAGGGCTTTCCCGATGGCTCGTAAGTGAGGGGACAATTTCAAAAAGCGGCTCCTGCCGCTGACAAAACGTCCGCACTCGCGAACCTTGAAAATTGAAGAGTTCAGTTGTTCGGTACTCAGATAATGATACTTCCGTAATTCGCGGCCCGGTCAGAATGCAGGCGGGGTGGCTGAGATGCCAATGAAGCGGTACAAATCCGCTGCCGAATGATTCCCCACTCGCAGGGGGCCGAGGGCGAATATGCGAGACCTTAACATATTTTATCAGGAGCGGCCGGATGCCGTTTTCGGTCTCCGGTCACTCCTGTTCTTTTACATATTTATCCGCCATTCACTTTTTACCGATACGGAGGACTGCTCAAATGGATGAGTTGAATTCTACGGTGCGCGAACAGGAAATCTACGAGGAAATGGAACTGACCCCGGAAATGATCAAGTCCATCCGGACCCTCTGTGCGACCTGTCTGCGGCATTTCGTAGAAGCCAAGGCTTTCAAAATCGCTCTCGTGCCGAGTGCGGACAGGGGTATGGACACCTGCACCGTCTGCCAGACACGGCGCGGACACGATTATGTTGTCATGCACCGCTGATGCCGGTGCTTCATTCCAATCACCGGGGAGGTGATGCGTACTGTATAAATAAAACCGCTTTCATATTTTAATAGAAGCCCGCTGCCTAGGAGGTACAGCGGGCTTCTTACATATCCAAACGGAGGTTTCGCAATTGGAATCTACTTTGAAATTCCAACGCGGAGACATCTACTTTATTCGACTGGACAGCAGCACCGGTTCCGAACAAAGCGGAACCCGCCCTGCGGTCATCCTGCAAAACGATGTGGGCAATACCTATTCACCGACTTTGATCGTTGCGACTTTGACAAGTAAGACAGAAAAGAAGGCTGCGCAGCCGACCCATTGTCTGGTGGAACCGGAAAAGCTGGAGCCTTCCATCGTTCAGGCTGAACAGATCTTCACCATCGACAAGAGCCGTGTCCAGAATTTTGTCGGACACCTCACCCCGGAAGAAATGAGCCGAGTCGATGATGCCGTGAAGATCAGCCTTGCCCTGAACCCGATGGGAAGTATCCAGAAGCTCAAACCCATCATCCGCTCTACGGCGGCTTACGCGCCGCCTGAAGTGGTTGACGGCAAGCCGCCCGTCTATCCCTACACACCCATCAAATCCGATTTTGAGGACGCAGGGACGGTCGAAGAAACGATGTTATACACCGAACTGCAATCCGCTGTTCATGCCATGATTCAGCGGCTCGAATACAGCTTCACCTTTAATCCCAGCCTGCTCACCAGCCCGAAGCGTAAGAAGCAGGTGGCTGAGATTTTGACCGAAGCTGAAAAATACATTTGGCGAATCAAGGAGGAAATGCGATGCGCCTGAAAAACGACACGAACAATTTTGCCGCTTCTTTCAATATCACCCCGCCTTACCAGATGATGGTGATTCACAGTAGTAAGCTGATCTATCCTCGTGAGGTCTATCAGCGGCGAGTACATCGCAGTCAGGTGGAACTGATTGCCACCGACTTTAACGAGTATATCGCCAACGAGCCGAAAGTCAGCTTCCGCAACGGCAGATATTATGTGGTGGACGGTCAGCACACCATCGAGGGGCGCATCCTCCGCAATGGCGGCAAGGATTTGCCGATTCTCTGCAAGGTCTATACCGGCTTGACGATGGAGCAGGAAGCCCTGTTCTTTGCTGAACAGAACGGCCACTCCGCGCCCCTGACGGCGGGCATCAAGCTGCGCGCCAAGGTCGTGGGCGGCGATGCTCCTTCCAAAGCGTTTCTCGCAGCCACCAACCGGGCTGGTCTGACTTTCAACTATGACAGCCTGCAGCTGAGCGATTACCGCATCAGCTGCGTGGGCACCGCGCTCAAGCTGTACAACCAGATGGGCGAGAAGATCTACTGCGAATCGCTGCGGCTGATCGTTGCCGCATGGGAGGGCAAGCCCGATTCGTTCCGTGCATCTGTCCTGCGGGGCGTGATGCACTTCGTGGAACTGTATCACGGCGAGTTCAGCGAAGAACGGCTCATCCGTGCGCTGGGCAGCGTCCATCCTATGGAGATCTACCGTGTCGGCAGGGATAATCCCGCCAAGCTGCCCGGATGGAAGAAATACGTTTTCCCCATCTACATGGCCTACAACGGCAAAGGTCGCAAGGACGCTCTGCCGATGAAGTTCTAAAACATATTCTCTCTGCCAAGGGGCATCTGCAAGCTGCGGATGTCCCTTGTTACATATTGAAAATTACAATATATAGGAGTGATGATACAATGGTCGATAAGTTTTCGCAGGTCGCTGGCAACGTTCCGGTGACCAATAACGACCCGAATCGCCGATATACCGTTATCAATGGCTATCCTGTCGTCCTCAATTTTGCAAAAGAACCCAATCCGGGTGTCTTTGAGCGTGTCCGTGACATCCTGCTCGCCACCAGCTATACCAAAAAGACCAGCTGACATCGTGGACGAGGACAAAAGAACGCGCTATACTGAGGATGGCAGTGGTATTCGGAGCAATCCATGAACCACGATCAACCGTTCTTTGATAACCGAATATCGTTCATCCTCGCTTTTATAGCGAAAGTGAGGAACCCCCTATGACTGAAAATAAAAACCGTGTCTGCTGCCTGTACCGTGTTTCCACCGATAAGCAGGTGGATTTCAACTCGAACCATGAAGCAGACCTTCCCATGCAGCGCAAGGCGTGTCACAAATTTGCCGAAGCAAAGGGCTGGGTCATCGTCCATGAAGAACAAGAAGAGGGCGTGTCTGGCCACAAAGTCCGCGCAGAAGCCCGTGATAAGCTGCAAATCATCAAGGAATACGCCCGAAAGGGCAAATTTGATATTCTGCTGGTGTTCATGTTCGACCGTATCGGACGCATCGCAGATGAAACGCCATTTGTCGTAGAATGGTTTGTACGAAACGGCATCCGGGTATGGAGTACCCAAGAGGGTGAGCAGCGATTCGACAACCACACTGACAAATTGCTGAACTATATCCGCTTCTGGCAGGCAGACGGCGAAAGCGAAAAAACTTCTGTCCGTACCCGTACCAGTCTGCGGCAGCTTGTGGAAGAGGGACACTTCAAGGGCGGCAGTGCGCCGTATGGTTATGACCTTGTGAAAAGTGGCCGCATCAACAAGCGCAAGCACGAACTCTACGAACTGCATATCAACGAGCAGGAAGCCGAAATCGTTCGGCTGATCTTCGATAAATATGTATACGAGGGTTACGGCGCACAGCGGATCGCCACCTATCTAAACAATGCTGGATACCGTGCCCGCTCTGGAAAGTGCTGGCATCCGGGCAGCTTGCGAGGAATGGTCGGCAACCTGACCTATATGGGCGTTCTCCGCTGCGGAGATGCCCGCTCCGAATTGATGCCCGAACTCCAGATCATCCCGCAGGAGGAGTTTGAAGCTGCACAGCGTATCCGGGAAGATCGCTCTGCCCACGCAGCGGAAGAAGCCGAACGCCATGTTCCTCTTCGTACCCGTGGACAGGCATTGCTTTCCAACAACATTTACTGCGGCCACTGTGGTGCAAGGCTCACCCTGACAACCAGCCGAAAATGGCGTAAACTCTCTGATGGTACTCTGGATGACACACTTCGCATCCGCTACACCTGCTACGGAAAACTCCGTAAGCAGACGGATTGCACCGGGCAGACCGGCTACACTATGCACATTCTGGATGAGATCATCGACAAGATGGTTCGCCAGATTTTCTCCCGCTTGAGAGGTATCCCAAAAGAGCAACTTATCACCAGCCGCTATGCGAAGGAAACTGCGGAGCGCAAGAATCATCTGCAAGCCCTTCAGGCTGAACGCGACAAGGCTGAAAAAGACCTGCTCGCCTTAAAAGCCGAGATTCTGGCTGTAATCAAGGGGGAGAGTGCCTTTCCCAAAGACACTCTTGCCGAGATGATTGCAGCACAGGAAAAAAAGCACACGGAGTTGGAAACTCTGTGTGAAGAAGCCAGTGCAGAACTGGAGCGAAACGCTGAATTGATGGCAAACGTATCGCAGCTGTACGAAGAATTGATTTCTTACGCAGACCTGTACGACAGTGCCAGCTTTGAAGCAAAGAAGATGATCGTCAGTCAGCTTATCCGCAGGGTAGACGTTTATCGCGGATACCAAATCCATGTGGACTTCAACTTTGATCTTGCACAGTATTTGGAGAATAGTGATGAACTTGCTTGCTGACAAACACAAAAACACCGTTGACTTCGATTTGAAATCAACGGTGTCTGGAACTCTCATTTGAGCCGATGGTGGAGAATACCGGGATCGAACCGGTGACCTCTTGCATGCCATGCAAGCGCTCTCCCAGCTGAGCTAATCCCCCATAATTTTCCAGAGGTGGAAACCCCTGGAAAAGAGATGCTCAAATAAGAAATGCTTTATGAAGTTCAGTTGTGGGGGTGCGTGAGCGCACTGCTTGGGCTCCCAGCTGAGCTAATCCCCCATAGCCTGTGTCGTTCCTGACGACGTGTGTTATTATACCAGCTGAAAGGAGAGTTGTCAACAGCTTTTTTCAAATTCGTGCAAAAAAGTCCCGCCGGGTGCATTTCTGCCTCCGGCGGGACTTGCGTTCAGGAGAACTCAGGCTTTGGTGTACTGACGGTCGAAGATCTGGGGTGCTGCCTTGATGAGCAGCACAGCGCCCACCACAGTGATGAGCGTCTCCGGCAGCATGTAGCTGGCGTTGTACACGAGGCTGTAGGTCCAAGCGCTCAGACCCTCATTCAGGTTGCCCCAGACGAGGACGCCGGACAGGAAGCTGCACATGAAGCGCAGGAAGCCTGCGATGGCCGTACCGACGGCCACGCCGACCATCCGGTTCTTGAAGGGGCGGGCGAAGAACTCTGCGGTACCCAGAGCCATAAAGGCCACCAGATAGTCCAGCAGGATCTCGCCGAGGAAGTAGATAAAGGTGGGCGTCGGGGGAGCCCAGAAGCCCAGCAGCATCTGCAGGCAGCCGTTCACCAGACCGGTGAACAGACCCCACTTGACGCCGTGGCGGAAGGAGACGAGCACGAAGGGCAGCATACTCAGCAGAGTGACGCTGCCGCCGTTGGGCATGGTGAAGATCTTGATGTTGGCCAGCACGGTGCCGATAGCCACCATCAGCGCGCACTCCACCAGCACCCGGGTCTTGGAGTAGGATTTCGACATGAGGATTCCTCTTCTCATAATAATAGTACACAAAAACAAAAATACGCCTGCTTTTGCTGGCAGGCGCACGGGCTGTTTGTGAAAATCGGGACCTTTCCGCAAACTACCTACGCCGGCATTACCCGGATCAGGTTCAAGGGTCTCTGCTTCCAGCAGATCTCAGCCTCACGGCGCCCCTGTTTTCATGTCCGCTTTCAGTATAGCCGCTCTCCGCCAAAAGTCAAGCCCCCGGCGGTATATCGGCCCGCCGGGTCACATATTCTGGAACAAGCACACTTTGGCGGGAGGGAGCAGTCATGAAAGGTGATCCGGAACAGCGGGCGCTGCTGCTGGGAGAGTACATCGTGGAGCATGGGGCCACCGTGCGGGCGGCGGCGCGGGCCTTCGGCTGCAGCAAGTCCACCGTACACAAAGACGTGTCGGTGCGGCTGCGGACGGTAGGCCCGGAGCTGTTCCGGCAGGTTCAGATGGTGCTGGCCCGGAACAAGGCTGAGCGCCATCTGCGGGGCGGCGCGGCCACCCGGGAAAAATACCACAAGCCTCGTTAACGGAAAGCGGCGGTGTCCAGGCACCGCCGCTTTGTCATGTCATCTGGTGGAACTGCTCCAGCGCCGCCTTTTCCAGCCGGCTCACCTGTGCCTGGCTGATGCCGATCTCCCGGGCCACCTCCATCTGGGTCTTGCCTTTGAGGTAGCGCAGTTCCATGATGCGCTTTTCGCGCGGGGTGAGGCCCGCCACAGTCTGGCGGAACTGCAGGCCGCTGATCCAGCTGTCCTCGCCGTCGGGGTCGCGCACCTGGTCGATGACGTACACCGCATCGCCGCCGTCGGCGTAGACCGGTTCCTCAAGACTCAGCGGCTCCACCACCGATTCCAGCGCCGCCGACACCTCGCGGCGGGACAGACCAGTCTTCTGGGCGATCTCGTCCACGGTGGGCTCACGGCCCAGCTGCTTTTCCAGCTCCTCGCGGGACTGCATGGCCCGGTAGGCCGTGTCCCGGAGGCTGCGGCTCACCCGCAGGGCGTTGTTGTCCCGCAGGAACCGCCGTATCTCGCCGATGATCATCGGCACGCCGTAGGTGGAGAACCGCACCTGCTGGGCCGGGTCGAAGTTGTCGATGGCCTTGATGAGCCCGATGCACCCCACCTGAAACAGGTCGTCCATGTTCTCGCCCCGCTGCGAAAAGCGCTGCACCACGCTGAGCACCAGCCGCAGATTGCCCTCTATCATGCTCTGGCGGGCCTCTTTGTCCCCGGCCCGCGCCCGGGTGAGCAGGTCGCGTTTCTCCTGCTCGGACAGTATCGGCAGTTCGGCGGTGTTCACGCCGCACAGCTCAACCTTGTTGTACATCCCCTACCCTCCGGTTTCATTTCAGTTTCACCGGAAGTATGGCCGCAGGGGCAGGATAACATTCATTCCAAATTCAGGGGGCTACTCCCCCAGCTGTTCCCTCAGCTGCCGTATGATCCTTTTCTCCAGCCTCGAAATATAGCTCTGGCTGATGCCGATGGCGTCTGCCACCTCCTTCTGGGTCCGCTCCACGCCGTCCAGCAGGCCGAAGCGCAGCTCCATGATCTGCCGCTCCCGGGGCGAGAGCTGCTCCACCGACCGGCGGAGGCTGGCCCGCTCGGCGTCCTGCTCGAGACGCTGGCCCACCTGATTCTCCTCGCTGCTCAACACGTCCGACAGCAGCAGCTCGTTGCCGTCGCCGTCGATGTTCAGCGGCTCGTCGATGCTGGCCTCCTGCCGCCGGTTGGAGCTTTTGCGCAGATACATCAGGATCTCGTTGCCGATGCAGCGGCTGGCGTAAGTCGCCAGCTTGATGCTCCGCTCGGGCGTGAAGGTGTTCACAGCCTTGATGAGCCCGATGGTGCCGATGGACACCATATCCTCCGAGGGGACGCCGCTGCCCTCGTATTTCTTCGCAAGGTACACCACCAGCCGCAGGTTATGGGTGATGAGCTCATCCCGGGCGGCGGGGTCTCCGTCGGCCATCCGGGCCAGAAGGGCTTTTTCCTCTTCCGGGGTCAGGGGTGGCGGCAGACCCGGCCCGCCGTTCAGATAATGTACGCCGCCCGTCCAGCTCAGTCTGGCCCAGAGGCGCTGCAAAAGATTTACAAACCGTTGAAACACAGGCACATTCCTCCCACTGTATTGTCATTTACCCAGCAGCGCCGCCGTTTCCGCGCTGACGAGAGCCGTCCATCCCCCCGGCGGAGGCGGCATATCGCAAAACGCTGCGTATATTCCGTCCTGTTTTCTACCGTTTGACACAAGCGCGGCAGGCAGGGCGGGCAGCAGACAGTGTCCCGCGACGGTCTGACAGGGTACGAACCGCACGCCCCACTCCGGGCGAGGCTCTGCGCCGACGCCCGCGAGGCAGGCGTCCAGATACGCCCTCACCCCGGCGGGCAGAGGCACGGCATCCAGCCGCACCAGCACCACCGCCCGGCCCGAAAGCGGCTCCTGCAGATGGAAGCCGGTGTCGCAGAAGACGCTCAGCGGGACGACCTGCCCGGCCACCGACAGCTCCGCACCAAAGCAGGCCGGGCCGCTGCGGCCCAGAACGTGCAGCACTCCCTCTACCACGCCGCAGACCCCCGCCGTGGACGCCAGCAGCAGCCCCGGCGACACCGGCAGATAGAAGCTGAGGTTGTTGCAGGCCGCGCCGGGTAGGAAAAGCGCCCCCGTGAGGGTCAGATTGAGCAGGACGAACCACGCCGTGAGCCGGGCGGTGTTCCGCGCCCCCTGCCAGCCGTAGGCAGCGGCTACGCAGAAGGCGGCGGATGTACCTTTATAAGTAAGGGCCAGCGGCCAGGGGGCGGTGGGGGCCAGCAGGGCCAGCGACGACACTGCCGCCGCTCCCGCGCCGCCCACCAGCCGCAGCGGCGAACAGCACGCCCCGCACAGCAGCCCCGCCGCCAGCAGGAACGCCGCCCCCACCACGAAATTCACCAGAAGAAGCACATCGAGATAGATGACTGTCCGCACAAGCCTCACCCCCTCTCTCTAGGGTAGCAGAGGGGTGGGAGGAAAAGGGTCGAACCCTCTCAGGCGCTTTTTTTGCAAAAACCCCTTGCAAACTTCCCCGAGATGCGGTATAATACATCTCGCGGCAAGTCCGCTGGAAATTGAATATCTGCCTCTTTAGCTCAGTCGGTTAGAGCACCTGACTGTTAATCAGGGTGTCGCCTGTTCGAGTCAGGCAAGAGGCGCTTTTTACGGCGAAGAGTTTTCTTCGCCGTTTTTTTGTGTGCTGTGTGTAACCAAACTGTAGCCTTTTTCACATTATTTTCAAAAATTAAAGGTAAATTAAAAAATGTCCTCTTGAAGAAATGGCGTATTTGTGTTACACTACATCCAAGCTGTAATGGTATTTTTGGAGATTCTGGCGTTTTTCCCCCAGCGTTTTTTGGTTCTGAGGGGCGGCGGCAGAGTGATTACCACGCATTTTTTCTACTTTTCTGCCCGTTTTGGCTGTTTTTCCGGCCATTTAGCCTTGTGGCAGGGGGGAAAGTATGGTAAAATAGTGTAAAGATGCCAAAATGGCAGCTTACTTAACTCGTGATGTTGCCGAGTGCGCACTCGGTTGCATAGGTTTTCCCGGTTGCGCAACCGGGAGGAGACCGATTATATTCGTTTTTTCATTTGAAGGGAGTAATTCATTATGATGATGCCTGCAAACTTCTCTGCTGTGAATGCAGAGGTCGTCTACGGCGGTGCCGTGGCTGACTACCTGCCCGACGCTTGGACTGCTGCTAACGTCAAGACCCTGTCCACCAACGTCCTGACCATCCTGAGCAACAGCTTCACCAAACTGCTGGTGGGTGCTACCCTGGGTACCATGTTCAGCGGCAGCTGGGGCGACGACGGCGTGAAGCTGTTCGGCGACAACGGCACTTTCTCCGGTCTGTACAATGTTAACCGTCTGCCCGGCGGTGAGGCTCAGACCTTCGGCAACAAGATCATGACCACTCTGGGTCTGGCTGCTTCTGTCTACACTCTGGGTACCACCCCCGTCAAGAGCTACGCTGGCGCTCAGAAGATTATCACTGTCACTCCCGGTGACAATAACTTCTAATCAGATTTCCTGATTTAAGTCCAGCCTAAAGGGGCGGCGAATCGAAAGATTCGCCGCCCCTTTTTTGCTGCCTTTCTGTTACCAAACTGAGACTTTTTTCACATTTTTTTCAAAATTTAAGGGTTTATTAAAAATTGTCCTCTTGAAGAACCTGACAGAATGTGTTATACTATGCCCAAGGTTTGGGAGACGGTACGTCAAAATCCCCTCTCCCGGGCCGGTCAAAATGATCAAAGGGTAGGCGCTCCCTTCTTTTGATAGCAGCTACTCTCTGCCCCGCTTTGCCGCAGGGCAGTGCGAGGCAGAGAGTTGTATGCTGCTTTATTGGAGAAGCGGGTGAGGCGTCAGGAATGGAAGCCCTTTCTTCTTCGCCAAATCGTCCTCAGCCACAAGGCGGGCGTTTTGAAATAGAAACCACAAAGGAAGCATCTATGCGTTATACCTATGTCCGGCAGCACGACACCACAGACTGCGCTGCCGCCTGTCTCGCAATGGTGTGCCTCCATTACAAAAAGGAGATCACCATCACCCGACTGCGGGACATGATGGGTACCGACCTGAAAGGCACAAACCTGACCGGTATGGAAAAGGCAGCGCAGGAGCTGGGATTCAGCACCGCCGCCGTCCGCGTAGACCGGGAAAACTTCCTCAGCGAATTTACCACTCCCTGTATTGCACAGGTCATCACCGACGAGGGTCTGGCCCACTTTGTGACGGTCTTCAAGAAGACCACCATCAAAGATGACGGCGAGCGGCGTCGGCATATGCTCCGGCAGGAAGAGGAGCGCAAGAAGTGCGCTGACGAAGGAAAGAAGTTCAAATGCCGCGACTACGTCATCATCGGCGACCCGGCAAAAGAGCTGAAAAAAATCTCACTCGATGAGTTCTACAAGAACTTTACCGGTGTTCTGCTCCTGATGACCCCGACTTCGGAGTTCAAGGCAGGCAAGCAGAAACAGGGCAGCATGGTCAAGCGTTTCCTCGACCTGCTGCTGCCGCAGAAGAAGCTTTTCTTCTACGCCATCCTCAGCTCGGTCATCATGACCGTTCTGGGTATCGCATCCTCGATGTATAACAAAATACTGATGGATGAGATACTCCCCTACGGCTTGAAGAGCCTGTTGGTGGCTGTTATTCTGGTGTTCAGCATCGTGAGCGTCACCAGCGCACTTATCAGTATGGTGCGGCAGTGGGTGCTCATCTATCTGTCCATCAAGGTCGATATTCCCCTGATGCTGGGCTACTTCGGGCATGTCTTCAAACTGCCCATGAAGTTCTTTGCCACCCGCAAGACCGGCGAGATCACCACCCGCTACTCCGACGCCAGCACCATCAAATCGGTGTTCACCAGCATTGCGCTGAGCGTCGTGATGGATGTCGTGATGGCCTGCGTCACCGGCGTCATCCTCTTCCGGATGAATGCCACCCTCTTCTCCATTTCGATTTTCACCACCCTGCTGAGCATCCTGCTGGTGTTCATCTTCAAGCAGCCCTTCAAGCGCATCAACGAAGAGACCATGCAGCAGTCTGCTATCCTCAACAGCCAGATGATCGAGAGCCTCCGTGGCATCGAGACCGTCAAGTGCAACGCCGAAGAGGACCGTGAGCTGGAAGCTCTGGAGCGGGAATACATCAAGAGCCTGAAGATAAGCCTGCGCTCCAGCAAGATCAGCACGGTGCAGTCCCTTATCTCCACCCTCATCACCACCATCCTCGGTATGGTCACCTCTTATGTGGGTATCATGCAGGTGCTGAATGGTGAGATGACGCTGGGCGGCTATATGGCGTTCAGCACCCTTTCCTCTTACTTTACGAACCCGGTCAGCGAGCTGGTCAGTCTGCAGATGTCCATCCAGCAGGCTCAGATCTCCATCAAACGTCTGACCGAGATCATGGATTACGAGTCCGAGCAGGACGAGACCCGCGAATACACCGAGATGGAAAAAATCGACGGTGACATTGAGTTCAAGGATGTCTCCTTCCGCTACGGCAGCCGTTCTCCGGCCCTGAGCCATGTTTCCTTCACCATTCCCTATGGCAAGAAGGTGGCCCTCGTGGGCAGCAGCGGCAGCGGCAAATCCACCATCACCAAACTCCTGCTCAAGTATTATGAGCCGGAAAGCGGTACCATCAGCGTAGGCGGCGTCGATCTGGACGAGTACAGCAATGCATCCGTCCGCCGTGCCATCGCTTATGTCCCCCAGAACGTCGAGCTGTTCAGCAAGACCATCTACGACAACATCCGCATTTCCCGACCGGAAGCCAGCCTCGATGAGGTCAAGGCCGCTGCCAAGAAGGCAGATGCCCACGAGTTCATCCGCAAGCTGCCGCTGCAGTACAACACCTATCTGGAAGAAGCCGGCAACGGCCTCTCGGGCGGTGAGAAGCAGCGCCTTGCACTGGCCCGCGCCTTCCTGAAGGATGCGAACCTCTATATCCTGGACGAATCCACCAGCAGTCTGGACTTTGGCACAGAGAATACCATCTTTGATATGATCTACAACCAGCTTGCAGACCGCTCGATGCTGATCGTCGCCCACCGCCTCTCCACCATCCGTGATTGTGACCTCATCCTGGTCATGGACCACGGCGAGATCGTAGAGCGCGGCACCCACGAAGAGCTGCTGGAAAAGCAGGGCAAATACTACGAGCTCTGGAGCCTGCAGCAGGGCATCTTCCGCGATAAGAAACGCGGGGAGAAGCCCACCCCCGTCTCTGCCGCCAAAGTGGTGGAAGACGAGGACGATGGCGAGTCCATCACCTACTAATTCGTTGCAGCCGCGTGCGCACGCGGTTACATAAAATGGCTTTTTGGCTGGATGCGCATCCGGAAACTGAGCCGACTAAATTTGTTTTTCAATCATTTGAAGGGAGTAATTCATTATGATGATGCCTGCAAACTTTACTGCTGTTAACTCTGAGGTCGTCTACGGCGGCGCTGACCTGTTCTCCATCCTGGCTGACACCACCGCTCCTATCTGGAACGCTGCTAACGTCAAGACCTTCAACACCAACCTGCTGACCATCCTGAGCAACAGCTTCACCAAGCCCCTGATTAACGCTACCATGGGTACCATGTTCTCTGGCACCTGGGGCGATGACGATTCTGCCAACAAGAAGGTTCTGTTCGGCGACGACGGCACCGTGAGCGCTCTGTACAAGAACGGCACCGATGACATGACCTTCGGCAACAAGGTCATGAAGACCATCGGCCTGGCTGCTTCTGTCTACACCCTGGGCACCACCCCCGTCAAGAACTACATCGGCGAGACCGTCGTTGGCATCAAGGGTGACGAAACCGCCATCTAATCAGTAACCCCTAAAATCTGAAGTGTGTTTCGTCCGGCTGCTCTCGGGCCGCCGGATGATAATGCCTCGTAATGGTATGCCCGGAGGCACCTGCCTCCGGGCATACCTTATTTTTTTATTAAGTTATTTCGAAGTTTACAATTTGGACTTATTACTTTGATATAGTAATAGGTAATGGCAAGATGTAGACTTACCCGAAACGCCTCTGCTGGACTCAACCTCTCCGTCACGGCTGACGCCGTGCCACCTCCCCTAACGAGGGGAGGCTTTGGCATTCCGCAAAGCTTTGCCTCCTCGCCAGAGGCTCCCCCACCAGGGGAGCTGTCTGCGAAGCAGACTGAGAGGTTGGACAAAGGACAGCCTGACCGCAAGCCACTGACTTTCGGCCATAGCGAAACAGGAGACGCTGTATGCCTGTACATAATCTGCCCTATGACCGCCGCTTAAATTCTCGTGCAAAGCATTTGCGCCACGAGATGACTCCGCAGGAGCGTAAGCTCTGGTTTGGTTTTCTGCGTGATTATCCGATAAAAATCTATAAACAGCGTGTGATAGAATTTTTTATCGTTGACTTTTATTGCGCAGAAGCGAAACTGGTCATTGAGTTGGACGGTTCTCAACACTATACAGAACAGGGACAGCTTTACGACCACGAACGAAGCTGTATCATTGAGCAGTATGGAATTGAGGTACTGCGGTTTTCCAACCGCGAAGTAAATCGGCAATTTGAAGCGGTTTGCGCTCAAATCGACCGCACGATTCAACAGCGTCTTAACACAGCAGAGTGATACGTTACATTTTACCATTGCCTATTACAAGCAATGAAACCAAGAACAGGTGGTATAAAATCATGAGAGAGATCCAGACCGCAGAAAACAAGACCCTCAAGCTGACCAACGTGGTCAGCCGCCGCATCCAGCCCGAAGAGTTCAACAATATGCAGATCGTGTTGACCCAGATGCACAACTTTATCAAGAGCAACGGCGCACAGCCCCTCGGCCCCCTCGTGCAGTGCATCAAACTGCCCGCCGGCCCCAACCCTCAGCCCGAAGTCTATATGATGCAGCAGGCCACCCAGCTCATCCCCCGCATGGAGGCTGGCTACTCGATGGACGCTGTGCTCCGCGTGCGCAACTGCCTGTACGCCCACTACGTCGGCCCCATGAGCCAGAGCGGCCTCGCCTCCCAGAAGCTGAACATCATGGCTTTTGAGCACGAGCTCGAGCTGACCGGCACTGTCTACACCATCTTCGTCAATCAGGATGAGGACGAGGGCGTTGTGGATACCTTTATGGAGACGAAGTGATATGACGACGACCATCCGCGACATCAACGAGCTGCAGGACCGCCGCATCATGATGGAGAAAAAGCTGCCGCCTTTTGGCTACGCGCTCATTCTCCTGACGGCTGCCCTCATCCTCTTCCTCGTGGTGTGGAGCACAAAAAACTACCGCACCTACGTCAGTCAGTCCAGCGGCTCGGTGCAGGCCGCCAACAAGACCTACATCATGTCCAGCTACTCCGGCTCCATCACCGAGCTGAACATCGCCGAGGGTACTTACGTCAATGAGGGCGACCTCATCGCTCACATCAAGAGCACCGACCTCGACATGCAGCAGGACGGCATCCAGAGCCAGCTGGACATCTACAAAAAGCAGAAGAGCCAGTACGAGAAGCTGGTCAAGTCCATTCAGGACGACAAGAACTATTTCAGCGAGACGGACATTGACGACCAGCCCTACTACTACCAGTACGAGACCTACAAGAGTCAGGTTGCCCAGAAGGCCTTCGACGCCTCGCCCTATCAGGCCGCAGGCTACTCCGACGAGCAGATCAAGGCCCTGATGGAGCAGAACCAGAGCGAAGTGGAGGCCCTGTATTACTCTACCCTGCAGTCGATCTCTGCCAGCCTGACCAGTGTGCAGAGCAACATCGACAATCTGCAGAGCCAGCTGGACGCCCTGAACACCGGCGCCAACGACTATTACATCTATGCCCCCACCTCCGGCGTCATCCACATGGACACGCCCTATAAGGTGGGCATGGTGCTCAGCGCCGGCACCCCGCTGGCCACCGTCGCCAGCGAGAACAGCGACCTCGAGGTGGTGGCTTACGTCACCCTCAGCGACAGGCCGCTGCTCCATGTGGGCGACCCCTGCAAGATCGCCATCACCGGCTTGTCGGAGTATTCCTACGGCACCCTGACTGGCACCGTGACCTCCATCGACAGCGATGTGACCGCCAGCTCCTCCGGCTCCTACTACAAAATGACCATCACCCCGGACAGCACCTACGTCATCAGCAACAGCGGCGATAAGGTCGATCTGTCCAACGGTATGAGCGTCACCGCCCGCGTGGAGTACGACAAGCTGACCTATTTCGAATACGCGATGGAAGCTCTGGGCGTTCTGTTCCGCTAAGCGCTCACATCAACGCCCAAAGAGGTACGAAAGAATGAAACTGAACCTGAAAATGCTGGCCGTGAGCACCGCTCTGCTGGGCCTGCTGGCCGCCGGCGCTGCGCTTCCGGCCTCTGCAGCCGGTCCCCTGAACGCGGCCGCTGCCCTCTCTCTGCCCTGGTCCGCTGCGGCTGTGGAGAGCGTCGAGACCGGCAGCTACGCCTCCACCATGACGGTAGGGACGCAGCAGCAGCTCTCGCCGGTCATTCTGCCCGCAAAGGCCGCACGCAATGCCACGGTAACTTTTATGTCCAACGACAGTACCATCGTGAACGTGACGTCTGAGGGCGTGGCGCAGGCGGTGGGCGTCGGCACGGCGCAGGTCATCGCCAGCGCAGACGGCGTGAGCTGTGTCTACACCATCACCACCGAGCTGGATGAATCCATGATCGTCAAGGAGATGGACATCACGCTGGCCTCCAGCACCATCGCTGTCGGCGAGACCACTTCCCTGTCGCTGGGCGTGCTACCTTCCAGCGCATCGAATTACGCCAACGTGAGCCTCAGCTCCTCCGATCCCGCTGTGGCTACCGTCAACAACTTCGGCAAAGTCACCGGTGTCGCCCCCGGCACCGCCACCATCACCGCCACCTGCGGCGATGTGAGCGCATCGGCCACTGTCAAGGTCGTCAACAGCGGCGCAGACCGTCAGTCCATCGACCTGAACACGAGCTATGTCGTCCTCAAGCCGGGCGCCAGCCGCACCATCACCGGCAAAGTGACCCCGTCTTCCGCCTCCCAGTCCCTCACCTTCAAGTCCAATGACACCAAGGTGGCCACTGTGAGCACCAAGGGCGTCATCACCGCCGTGGGTACGGGCGCGACCTCCATCGTCGTCTCCAACGGCACGGCGTCCGCCTCGGTGACGGTCATCGTCAACCGGAATGCTTCCAGCTCCGGCAACGGCGGCGACAGCACCGACAGCAGCAACGGTGAGGTCATCACCGACCCCGTCGTGGAGGCCATCGAGGCCGACGGCACCGACGAAGTGACCTTCGCACAGCGCGAGCTCCCCACTATCACCAGCGAGATGCTGAATGCCCTCCGTCTGAACGGCAAGACCCTCGTGGTCGAGGCCGATAACTACACCATCCGCATCGCGGGCCGCGATGTGAAGAGCACCTCCGCGCAGGTGAGCACAGCCCTGAGCTTTGCCCCCTCTGAGTATGGTGTCACCTTCACCCTCAACGGCGGCGAGGCTCTGCCGGGCGTCGTTCAGGTCGAGATGACCGGTGACAACGCCGTCTACACCCGCGTCTACCTGCACAATGCCCTCAAGGGCAAGTGGCAGTTCCTCAACAGCTACAAGGATAATGTCCTCGAGGCGGACACGGCGGGTGAATACCTGCTGACCACCCAGAATCTCCGCTTCGCCCATGTGGACATGACCTTCTTCATCGCAGGCCTTGTGGTCATCGTGGGCATCATCATCGCCTACATCGTCATCAAGAAACGCTATTGGTTCTGGTAACTCTCTGAATCTCAGATAAAAAGGAAAGCCTCCCCAGCCAGGGAGGCTTTCCTTTTTTGTTCTATTTACTCCACCGTCACGCTCTTTGCCAGATTGCGGGGCTTATCGACGTCACAGCCGCGCAGGACGGCCATATAGTAGGCGAACAGCTGCAGCGGCACGATGAGCTGCAGGGGCATCAGCAGCTCGTCATAGTCGTCCAGGCGTACCACATAGTCCGCCACGCCCTCCGGGACGACAACGTCCTTCGTCGTGAAGAGGATGACCCGCGCACCGCGGCTCTTGGTCTCCTTGGCGTTGGAGATGGTCTTTTCGTACACCTGCTTCTGGGTGGCCAGCGCGATGACCGGCACACCGTCGGTGATGAGGCTGATGGTACCGTGCTTGAGCTCACCGGCAGCGTAGGCGTCCGAGTGGACGTAGCTGATCTCCTTGAGCTTGAGGCTGCCTTCCAGCGAGAGGGCGTAGTCGAAGCCGCGCCCGATGAAGAAGCAGCTCTGGGTGTTGACGAAGCGGCTGGCGAGGTACTTTATCTGCTCACAGTCGGCCAGACGGGGCTGGATGACCTCACCGGCGCGGAGCAGCTCGGCGGTCAGGCGGCGGGTCTCTGCCTCACTCAGACGGCCTCTGGCGTAGGCCAGACGGAACGCGAAGAGGTAGAGGGTGCAGAGCTGCACCATATAGGCTTTGGTGGACGCTACGGCGATCTCCGGGCCGGCGTAGGTGTAGAGGACGTAGTCCGCTGCGCGGGCGATGGAGCTGCCCACCACATTGACGACAGCCAGCACCGGCACACCCCTGCTCTTGGCGAGGCGGAGGGCGGCCAGCGTGTCGCTGGTCTCGCCCGACTGGCTGATGATGATGACGAGGTCGTCGGGGTCGAGGATGGGGTCACGATAGCGGAACTCGCTGGCGATGTCCACCTCGGCAGGGACCCGAGCCAGCCGCTCGATGGCAGTCTTGCCCACCATACCGGCGTGCATGGCCGTGCCGCAGGCCACGAGGTGGATGTTCTTGATGCTGCGCAGCTTCTCATCGCTCAGTTCCGGGATGCGGAGGTCGGGCATACCGTTCTCCACGCGGGGGCTGACGGTGGCCGTGATAGCGGCAGGCTGCTCATGGATCTCTTTCAGCATGAAGTGGGGGTAGCCGCCCTTCTCAGCGGCTTCTTCATCCCAGTCGGCGGTCAGCACTTCCCGCTCCACCGGCTTGCCGAAGGCATCGTAGAACTGGATGCCGTCGGCCTTGACCACCGCCATGTCGCCCTCCTCGAGGACGCTGTAGCGGCGGGTGTACTTGAGCAGGGCCGGAATATCGGAGGCCACGAAGTTCTCGCCCTCGCCCCAGCCCACGATGAGGGGGCTCTCCTTCTTGACGGCGTAGATGGTGTCCGGCTCTTCCCGGAACAGCACGCCCAGCGCATAGCTGCCCCGCACCATCGCCAGCGCCTCCCGCAGGGCTGCCAGAGGGCTCTGCTTGGGCTGGGCGCAGCAGAAGTAGTCGATGAGCTTGACCAGCACCTCGGTGTCCGTCTCGCTCTCAAAGGTGACGCCCTTGGCCAGCAGGTCGGCCTTCAAAGGGCCGTAGTTCTCGATGATGCCGTTGTGGACGATGCTCACGCGGGGGGTGGAGTGGGGATGGCTGTTGACGTCGCTGGGCTCGCCGTGGGTGGCCCAGCGGGTGTGTCCGATGCCGCAGAAGCTCTCGGGCAGGTTTTCTGCCTCCAGCTTGCGGCGGAGCACTTCCAGCCGGCCCTTGCTCTTGACGACGTGGATGCCGCCTTCCAGCGCCAGCGCGACGCCGGCGGAGTCATAGCCGCGGTATTCCAGCTTTTCCAGACCGTTCAGCAGCACTTCCTGGGCGCTGCGCTTACCCGAATAACCTACGATGCCACACATACAAAACACCTCCATGCCGACAGCACGGCGCGAACGCACACGGCGGCTGTCAGCCTCTTACGATCAGTCTATGTTCTTGTATGGCTTTCTTTGAAAGGATTCTGTTGCGGTATTGCTGCCGTTTTTTGCCCTTCTCTGCGGCTGGTATAAGCCCTGGAAGCTATCGCTCCCGTTTCAACCGGAGGAACACCCGCCGAAACTTTCGATGATCCCTCTCCTCGTCACCCTCACGGCTGTCACCCGCGTGGCCCGGCGCTTTTTCGTCAACTGAAGTCGTCTATCCCCTCTTTCTGCTCTTTCCGCCGCCTTCCTGAAAACAAAAACAGCTCCTTTCGGAGCTGTCAGAAGCCGACGGAAAAGGTCAGCGGTATTGTATCACAAAGTCCCACATCCGTCAATGGACGCCCAACATTTTGTGGAGCCTCGGCTGCCAGACCACTTTATAGAGCATCAGCATATTGTGGAGCGCCCGGTCATAGAGCAGGAAGGCTGCATTGCCCATGGCCAGCGTCACCAGCGAGACGGCCATCGCCGTAGTGCGCAGCTCTTCGGCGATGCTGCCCGCCGGGACCAGCAGCAGCACCAGCCCGTACATCGCCAGGATCCCGCCGTTGCAGAGCAGCAGCTTGCAGACAGCCCGCAGCAGGGCCGGGCGTATCCGCTCGAAATAAGGCTTTGCCAACGGATAGTACCCCAGCAGGAACACAAAGGTGAGGGCCACTTCCTTGTCCGGCACGAAGAGCAGACTCAACAGGCTCACCGCGCCATAGGCCGTCAGAGCCATGGTCTTCCCGCACTCCACGCAGACTGTGGCGATGAGGAAGCTGGCCACCGCCGGAGCGATGAACATCGCAATGGGAAACACAGCCCCCAGCAGCATCAGGACCACGCTGAGCGCTGCGGCCATGCCGCAGTAGGCCATGGCCCAGCTTTTACTTTTGCGTCCCTTCATGGCAGCTCCCATTGTACCGGCTGGCTCTCAACGTCCAGCGGCTCGATGGCGTGACGTAGGCCCAAGATCATGATGTTGTCCAGCAGGGTGCGGTTGAGCTTGACGTCCAGCATCCCGTAGGCGCGGACGAGGTCGTTGACCGCAGCGAGGGCCTGCCGCCGGGCGTTTTCCCGGGCAGCGTTCCTGTCGTTGATGCCGTTGACGAGGAAGACGTTGTAGCGGCCCTTATCTTTGTCCCGGGAAAAGCTCTCCGCTTTGTCCAGCAGATAAGCGGCCCGGCCGATGCAGCTGCCGATGTAGTGCATACTTTTGCGCTGATTGGGGTCGTCGGTGGCCAGCACCGAGTAGAGCGCGCCGTAGAGGTTGCCCTTCGGCTCTGCGGCCAGCAGATAGTTCTTGGCGTTCAGGGTCATCTGGACGTTGGCCTGGTCCCGCTCCTGCACGAAGATGCGCTCCAGTGCCGGGTTCTCGGCGGCAGCCTTCCGGTAGGCTTGCCGCAGCAGGACGGTGTCCACCACCCGCCGTACCTTTTTATAGAAGGGCAGGTCGGCCCACTGGGCATCCTGGATGCGGTGCCAGCTCAGCAGGACTTCCACCTGTGCAGCCAGCCGGATGCCTTGGGTCTGGCACATCATCTGCCGCCAGACCAGCGTACCCGGCTCCCGCATCCGCTTACAGGTGGCCGGACGGCCCGCCAGACTGTCGGCCAGCACCGCGAACAGGACGCCGTTGTAGCGCAGACCATAGCAGGAATACAGCCCATAGGTGGTGTAGAGCTGGCGGCGGACGCCGCGCTGATACCACTGATAGGTGTTGTAATCCCGGATGGTCAGCTCCGGCAGATAGGGCCGCATACGTCCCTTCATTCTGTTCATTCCTTTCGCGGGCCGCGCCGGGCGCAGCCTTTCTTGCAGGGGAAGACCGCTTCCCCACAGCTGTAGACTAGTATAATCTATTTTTCGTCAGCGTTCAACCGTTCTTTTGTAAATTCTTATAGAAAAGGCCGCACTGGAATCGATTTCAGTGCGGTCTTTGGGTACATCTTATTTCTTTTCGAAACGGCCCGTGTGGCCGGGCTGGGTGCGCTTGCCGTCAAAGCCGCTCTTGGGCATGGGCTTTGCGGGGCGGTTCTCGAACTTGGGGGCGTTGTAGTACATATACAGCTGGCAGGGGATCATGCCGTTGTACATCTTGCGGCGCTTGTTGGCCCGCTTGCCGTAGTGGTGTTCAAAATCCATATCGGCAGTGATGGCGTAGACACCGGCGCAGGGGTGGGCCTCCATCTGCTGGCCAAGGGTACGGGCCAGCTTGGCAGCACCCTCGATGGTGCTCATGCGCTCGCCGTACGGGGGGTTGGTCAGGACGATGGCCTCGCTCCTGGCGGCAAAATCGGCCACGTCGGCCACCTCGAAGTGGCAGCGCTTCTCCACGCCGGCCAGCTTGGCGTTGGCGTTGGCCAGAGCCACGGCGGCGGGGTCGATGTCGTAGCCGAAGGCCTCAAAGCCCACGTCCAGCTTGGAGTCGGCCAGAGCCTTCTGGCGCTGCTCGGCCCAGATGGCGGCAGGCACGAAGCTGTAGCGTTCGGCGGCAAAGCGGCGCTTGAGGCCGGGGGCGATGTTCATGGCCTTCTGAGCGGCCTCGATGAGGAGGGTGCCGCTGCCGCAGAAGGGGTCTTCCACGAGGCTGTCGCGGCGGACGCGGCCCAGATCGGCGATGGTAGCGGCCAGTGTCTCACGGATGGGGGCCTCCATGGAGTTGCGGCGGTAGCCGCGCTTGTGCAGGCCGTCGCCGGTGGTGTCCAGCATGATCTCGCAGACGTTCTTGCGGAGCATGAAGCGGATCTTATACTCCGCGCCGGTCTCGGGCAGGCTGGTGGTGCGGTGGCCCTGCATCAGGCGCTTGACCACGGCCTTCTTGATGATGCTCTGGCAGGCCGGCACGCTGGACAGCTGGCTGTTCAGCGAAGAGCCGGTGACCGGGAAGGCCGCGTCGGCGGGCAGCAGCTCTTCCCAGTGGATGGAGTAGACGCCGTCGAACAGCTCGTCGAAGGTGGTGGCTGTGTAGGTGTTCAGGAGCAGCATCACGCGCTCCACGGTGCGGAGGTTGAGGTTGGCGGCGGCTATCATATCCGCGCCGCCCTTGAAGGTCAGACGGCCATCGCTGACCCGGATGTCCTCGGCGCCGATGCGGCGCAGCTCAAAGTTGGCCGTGGACTCGCACCCGAAAAAGCAGGGGGCGATGAGTTCAAATTTTGCAGGCATTCTGGTTTCCTTTCCTGTCGGGTGCGGCGTGCCGCACCAAAAAACAGGCCCGCCCCGCTGGGGGCAGGCCCAAAGCTTCTTCGTCTTGTGCGGACGGCTCAGCGGCTGCCGCGGCGTCCCCGGGGTGCGTAGCCGCCGCCCCGGCGGTTGTTGGTCTCGTGGTCGAGGTCGGCCATCTTCTCTTCGCTCTGGCTCTTGAAGCGGCTCATCATGTCCTCAAAGCTCAGGTTGTCGCTCTTGGCCGGGGCCTTGGGCTGCCAGACGCGGGGCGCTGCATCCCGTGCCGGGCCGCGCCCGCCCTGGGGACGGCCGCCCTGACCGTTGCGGCGGAAGCCGCCTTCCCGCGGGCCGCTGTTGTTGGGGCGGGGGCCGCGGCCCTCACGCGGAGCGCGGGGTGCCGGCGGCAGCAGCCGCTTGATGGACAGCGCGATCTTGCCGTCCGGTGCCACATTGATGACCTGCACCTTCACGGTGTCGCCGTCATGCAGCACGGCTGCAATGTCCTGCACATACTCGTTGGACACCTCAGAAATGTGGACCATGCCCACGCGGCCCTCCGGCAGCGCAACGAACGCGCCAAACGGTTTTACGCCGGTGACACGGCCTTCAAAAATATTCCCTACCTCAATCGCCAAAACTCAATACTCCTTGTTGACTAATGTGTTTCCCGCCGGCCGCAAGCCGCTCGGGGCGCGGCATCAGTTGCCCGTCACATCCACGAAGATGCGCTCGTTGGCCGCCGCATAATTGTAAGAGTCCCGCGCGACCCACTCGGTCACGTCGTCCGAGTCGCCGCTGAGGATGCGCTGCATCTCCTCGTTCTGGGTCTTCTGCTGGTCGATCTGCTCCTGCAGGGTGTCCAGCTCCGCTTTCTTGGAGCTGAGCGCCACCTGATTTGCGATGTACGCCGCCAGCATACTCAGCAAAAGCAGAAGGAAGAGCAGTTTCAGCACAGCGCCCACGACGGACGCCTTTCTCTTCCGCTTTTTCCGGCTCGGATTTGCCATAACACAGTGCCTCCCGTTTTCGGACAGCAGGCCCAATGCGCCTGTACTCTCACTTTGATACGTTTGAATTATACAACATACGCCGTGGTGTTGGCAAGCTCTTTTTCTGTTTTTTTGCAAGTCTTTTTTCGTTCCGCCGTACTTTGGCGGCGGTGCGGGCAGCTTTCCACGGGGCGATGCACCGGGCGGCGAGCCGCACCGGCCCCAGCAGCAGTTTCCCCGCAAAGGCTTCGGCAGCGGCGAACAGAGGCCGCAGCGCTGCCTGCACCGCCCCGGCGGCGCAGAACGCCGCCAGCGCCATATAGCCCCGCAGCTGCCCGGCCTGACTCTGGGAGACGGCATAGCTCTGCAAAGCCATCAGCACGGCTCCCACAAAAAGCATATCCGGCAGGAACGCGGCCCTGCCCCGGGTGGGCAGAACGGCCCGCGCCGCGCCCAACACACCGCCCAGCACCGCGCAGGCCGCCATCTCCTGCCCCACCGCCCCGGGCGAAAGCGCCGGGCCCATCACCGGACGAGACGGCGCAGAAAGCCGCCCGGCGTATGCTCTGCGGTGTATTCCAGCGTGTCCACCCGGCCTGTAAGCTTGACTTCGCCTTTGTCGAGGTCGAGGCTGGTGACGCTCAGCTCGGCCCCGGTGAGTTCCAGTGTCCCTTTCGAGGTGAGCATCGCCGCCCCCTCGGCGTCGCAGCGGATGACCCGCCGCACACCGGTGATGGTCAGCTTGTTCCGCCCCTCCAGGATGAGGTCATGAGGCAGAGCCTGCTCCGGCTTTGCGTCCTGTTGTTTCATGACATTCCCCTCCCCTTTTCTGCCATCTTATGCAGGGCGGGGCGGGGTCATGCCGGATTTACTCGGCTTTCGGGGCGTCGTGGGCGGCTGCCAGCACGTTGTCCTGCTCGATGATCTCGTACATCTCGCGGGCCACGTCCTTGGTGCGAGGCTCCACGTCGGAGAGGACCTTCACCTTGATGGGCCGGTTGCCGAAGGTGACCTCGATGATGTCGCCGGCCTTGACGGCCTGGCTGGCCTTGGCGGTCTTGCCGTTGATGAGGATGCGGCCCGCGTCGGCCACCTCGTTTGCCACCGTGCGGCGCTTGATGAGCCGCGAAACTTTCAGATATTTGTCTAAACGCATTTCTAAACTCCTTGTATCAACCTCTCAGTCTCGCTGTCGCTCGACAGCTCCCCTAGTAGGGGAGGTGGCACGCCGTAGGCGTGACGGAGAGGTTGTTCCTCTATTAAAAAAGCCGCCGGGCCTAAAGGTTCCGGCGGCGATGGGTTTTCTCTTACAGGGTGTCCTTCAGAGCCTTGCCCGGCTTGAACACGATGCTCTTGGAAGCAGCGATGGTGATGGCCTCGCGGGTGCGGGGGTTGATGCCCTGACGCTCAGCGCGCTCACGCACCTCGAAGGTGCCGAAGCCGGAGATGGAGATCTTCTCACCCTCGGCCATGGCCTTGCCCAGTGCCTCGAATGCAGCGTTGACAGCCATCTCGGCGCTCTTCTTGCTCATCTCAGTGTTTGCCGCAACCTGTGCGATCAGATCGGTCTTGGTCATAATAAAAGCCTCCACAATATTCTCAACATTTTCTATTCGAGCAGACGGTCTGACCGTCTGGTACCCGTTTACATTTCGTCCGCTTCCAGCCTCTGGGCAAAGCGCTTGGCCGCGAAGGTCAGTGCCTCTTCGGCATCCACACCGGCCAGACGCATGGCATCGGCGGCGGCCAGCAGCAGCTCACCGGCGTTCTCTGCCGTCTGCTGTGCGTCCCACGCGGCCCTGGCGCTGTCCAGAGCCCTGGCCGCACCGGCGGCATCCTCCGGCCCGCAGCCGAACCGCGCGGCCCGCTTCTGGAGCTTCTGGGCGCGCATCAGGGCGGGCAGGGTGGCCGGGACGGTGTCCAGCTCATCGGCCAGAGTCGTGCGGCCCTTTTCCTTATTTTTGAGCGCATCCCAGCTGTTTATACCAGCATTTTCCGCCGCAGAGGAAGCAAAGATGTTCGGGTGGCGGAAGACCAGCTTCTCGCACACCTCGCGGCAGACCTTTTCCATGTCGAAACGGCCCCGCTCCTCCTCGATGACGGTGTGGAACGCCACCTGCATCAGGACGTCGCCCAGCTCTTCCTGCATCATGACAGGGTCGTCAGCGTCGATGGCTTCCAGCGCCTCGCACGTTTCTTCCAGAAAGTTTTTCCGGATGGAAGCGTGGGTCTGGACTTTGTCCCACGGACAGCCGTTCTCCCCGTCTCTCAGGATGCGGATGATCTCCACGAGGTCTTCCGCCGTATAGTGTTCCCTCGGCGTCCAGTCCTGCATGGGGCGTCTCCTTTCCGCATTCCGAAAACAACTGCGAACAGATTCAAATTGTACCGCAGAATCTGCCGAAATGCAAGGGTACAAGCGCATTTTCCGGCTTTTTGCGGCAAAATTTTCATTTCATTCACAACAAAAGGCGGCATCCCCCGGGGGACACCGCCCTGCGTGGGCTTTTTAGCTTACAGCTGTGCGCCGCACTTGTTGCAGAACAGCGCGTCGTCCGAGACGGGCGCGCCGCACTGGGGGCAGGTCTTGGCCTCGTCGTCCTCGGGCTTTTCCTCGGCGGGCTCTGCGGCTGTGTCAGCCGTCACGTCGGCGGCAGCCTCTTCCGTATCCTCGAAAGTCGTCTCAATGACGGTATCCGGCTCGAGAGAGGCTTTCAGGTCGGAGAGCTCCTGCTCGATGTTGGCGATCATCTCGATGTATTTGTCCACAAGGGGTTGGTTCTCCTCGTTGCCCTTGGCCAGACTATACACCAGAGCGCCCAGCTGGCGCTGCGCCTTGTACAGCTTGCCCTGCGCGTTCACGATCTTTGCCTGGGTGCGGCCCTTTTCGGCCAGATCCAGCGCGGCATTCTTGCCTTTCTCGGCATACTCGAGGCCCATTTCCTTGATCTTATTGAAGTCCATAAAAGACACCTCACTTGTCTATGCCCGGGGTGGGCAGCACTCCTCTGCGTTTTCTGCTCAGGCTGTCCCTGTGCCGCCGGAGATTATTTTCATTATAGCGCACTCCCGGGGGGAATGCAACGAATCCCACCCAAGTTTTACAGAATCGTGCGGATTTGGAAACAGTTTTTTCGCAATTTGCACACTTTCCGCGTTCTGATGTCGTTTATACCTCGCCTGCGTAGAACTCGCGCAGCATACTGTCGGCGGGCAGAAGCTCCAGCTCCACCGGGGCCACATGCTCGAAGCGGCGGGCCGTCTCGTCCCAGAGCTCCGCGTTGTTGCCTTCCAGCGTGAAGCGCTGGCTCACCGGGCGCAGGAGCTTTGCGATGAGGCCCAGCTCGTAGGTGAAGGAAGTGTCCAGCAAAAAGTCCGCCGTAGTCTTGAAGCCCTTGATATACCGGGTCTCGCCGTCGAGGACTCTGTCCCACATGGAGAGGGTCTTGGCGGGGCTGCGGCCCCGGGCTGCGGCATCCCGCAGGGTGCGGCGGCAGAGGCGGATGTCCTGGGTGTTGATGACACGGCGGCCATCGATGCAGTATTCCTCCCGCAAGCCGGCGTAGATGCGGTAGACGTCGTCGCCTTTCACAAGGCCCGTCAGCTCAGGGTTCAGGGCGTGGATGCCCTCCACGATGCAGACGCCGCCCTTGAGGTCCAGCGTCTCCGTCTCGGAGGAGCGGGACTCGGTGGTGAAGTCGTAGATGGGCAGCACGGTCTTTCCGGTGGTGCTCAAATCGCTGAGGCACTGGCGGATGAGGGGCATATCCAGCGTGTCGGGGTTCTCGTAGTCCAGCGTACCGTCGGGCAGGCGGGGGTAATACTGAGCGCCCTTGAAGAAGTTATCCAGACTGATGACATGGGCCGGGGTGCCGGAGGCTTCCAGAGCCTCGGCCACCTTATGAGCTGAAGTCGTCTTGCCGCTGGCCGACGGGCCGGTGAGCATGACGATCTTGGCGCGGGAGTCCCTGATCTTCTGGGCAGCATAGGCCACCCGCTGGCGGTAGCTCTTCTCGCTCATCTCCGCCAGCGCCGCCGGGCTCTGGGCGGCGACGTTGTACAGGTCTATCTCAACCAGACGTTTCGGTACCCAAATCGTGATCATAAAAAACAGCCACTCCTTTTTTCCGTTCCAGCACTTCGTCGAAACGCTGGATGTATTCTGTCGGATACTTGAAATTAAAGATGCGCTGCATCCGCTTGCCGCCGTCGGCCACCAGCTTGGTGCTGCCGCCTGCGCCGGCCGAGAGGATGGTCTGGACTTCTTCCATGATATAGATATTATAATACCCCTCGTGGCCCGGCTTGCACCAGCCCACGTTTTCCAGGTTTTGGAGGGTATTTTTCTGACGATAGAGGTAGTAGGGCCGATAGCCTGCCTCGGCCAGCAGATGGCACTTTTCCAGCATAGCGGCCACATCGGCGTAGTCGTTCTCCTTCTGGTCCTCGATGACGATGCGGGAGGCCCGCTTGAGGGTCAGGGTGTGGACTGTGATGTTCTCAGGGTCGAGGGCGATGGCCTGACGCAGGCTCTTCTCGAACCCTTCCACCGTGTCGCCGGGCAGGCCAGCGATGAGGTCCATGTTGATGTCGTCGTGGCCTGCGGCTCGGGCCTCGGCATAGCAGTCGAGGATGTCCTGAGCCGAGTGCTTGCGGCCAATGTTCTCCAATACTTCATCCGAGAAGGTCTGCGGATTGATGGAGATGCGGGTCGCGCCGTATTCCTTGATGACGGCCAGCTTTTCGGCGTCGGTGCAGTCGGGGCGCCCGGCTTCCACCGTGTATTCCACGATGGTGGAAAGGTCGAAGCAGTCCCGCACCGTCCCCATGAGCTGGCGCAGCTGCGCTGCCGAGAGGCTGGTGGGGGTGCCGCCGCCGATGTAGATGCTGCAGAGCATCAGCCCGGCCTTGTCAGCCTCGTCCCGGATGGCCTCGACCTCTCTGCACAGGCAGTCCACATAGGGCTGCACCAGCTTGCGGTCACGGTCGAGGTTGCAGCTGACGAAGCTGCAATAGCTGCACCGGGAGGGGCAGAACGGGATGCCGATATAGAGGCTGTAGGTCTTGGGCGCACTGCCTACTTTCAGGATAGGCTCCTGCAAGTCCGCGATGGCCTTGGCCATGCCGTATTTTTCGGGCGAGCAGTCGAAGCGCTTGAGGAAGAAATCGTCGATTTCCTCTTCCGTCCAGCCTGCGGCCCGCTTGTCGTGGACGAGGCGCACCGGGCGGACGCCGGTCATCTTGCCCCAGGGCGGGCGGATACCCGTCCAGCTGCGCAGCAGGTCATAGGTCAGGCTGGCCAGCGCAAATTCCGGCGTCTCGCCGCCCTCTTCCACGGGAATGGGCAGAGGTGCTTCGGCGGTCTGGCTCTTGCCGCCCTGCCGCACCATGGCCCAGAGCTTGTCAGGCCGCTTCTCGGCCCAGACGCAGTCTGCGCCGTCCTCGGGCGGGGTGAGGGTGAGCGGGGCCATTGGGTAGAACAGGCGGACGAGGTGCTCCACCTCGTAGCCCGAGCCGAGGCCCGTGATATAGATATTCATGTGAAATCCCGCCTTTTTATGCGTTTCTCAGCGCATTTTTGATATAGAAGTTGGTGGCTACCTCCTGCCCGAAGGTGGAGAAATCGCCGTGGCCGGGCAGCACCTGCGCCTCGGCCGGGACGGGCAGGGCCGCGAACTTGCGCAGGCTCTCGTCCATCTTCCGGCTGTCGCCGCCCTCGAGGTCGGTGCGGCCGATGCTGCCCTGAAAGACCGTGTCGCCCACGAAGAGATAGTTTTCGCACAGCAGCACCACGCTGCCCTCAGTGTGACCGGGGGTGTGCCAGACAGTGAAGCTCAGCTCGTCGAGGGGGATGACCTCGCCCTCTTCGTAACCGCTGTCCGAACCCTTGAGGGGCAGCAGCTGGGTCCCCCGACAGTCGGCGGGCTCACAGTAGAGCTTTGCGCCCCACTCGCGGCTCAGGACCCCCGCACTGCCCACATGGTCGTAGTGGCCGTGGGTGCAGAGGATAAGGCTCAGCTTGCCGCCGTGCTCCTTTAAGATCTTATCGTACTCCTGCACCTCGGCGGCGGGGTCGATGACCACCGCGTTGCCTGCGTCCGAGATGAGCAGGAAACTGTTGGTGTAAAACGGCGCAGGGCCGACCAGATGAAATGCCTTCATGGTTTATTTTTCTCCTTTATGCCACTCGTCGGTGTCGATGACGATGGTGCAGGGGCCTTCGTTGACCAGCGACACCTGCATATCCGCGCCGAACTCGCCGTGCTGGACATCCTTGAGGCCCTGCTTGTTCATCTCAGCGAGGAACAGCTCGTAAGCGTCCACAGCCAGCGGCGGTCTTGCCGCCTTGATGAAGCTGGGACGGAAGCCCTTCTTCGTGTCGCCGTAGAGGGTGAACTGACTCACCACCAGTGCAGAGTACCCGAGGTCCTTTGCGCTGAGGTTCAGCTTGTCGTTTTCGTCCTTGAAAATGCGCAGGCCCGCGCATTTTTCAGCCAGTTTCGGCACGATGTCGAGAGTATCGGTGTCCTTGACGCCCAGCAGGATAACGAGGCCGGGGCCGATGGGGCGCGGCTCGCCGCCGTTGACCCGGACGCTGGCCGAGGATACGGCCTGAATGACTGCACGCATATTAGCTCCTTGTTACCTTGAGCACATCCTTGACTTTGGACAGACGGGCCACGACCCGGTTGAGGTGCTCTGTATTGTTGATGCCGATGGTCAGGCTGATGACGGCACAGTTGTTCTCCACCTGACGGGCGTTCATGGCGTAGATGGGGACGCGGATGTCAGCCAGCGCGGCCAGCACATCGGACAGCAGCTCGTTGCGGTTGAGGGCGATGATCTCCAGACCGGCTTTGTAGCTGTCCTTGACGCTGTCGGCCCAGTAAGCCTTGACCCAGCGGGGGGCGTTGGAGGGGTCTTTCATGCTGGACACCGCGTTGGCGCAGCTCTGCTTGTGGATGGAAACGCCGAAGCCCCGGGTGATGAAGCCCACGATGGGGTCGCCTGGCAGGGGCGAGCAGCACTTTGCAAACTTGATGGGGGTGTTATCGAAGCCCTCCACCACTACGCCGTCAGTGGCGTGGACGCGGCTCAAATCGACCTTCGGCAGATCCTCCACCGACTTGTTCTCAGCAGCCTCGGCGGCCTTGAGCTTCTGCCACTCCTCTTTGAGCTTGGGCAGGCAGTTGGCGATGGTCATGCCGCCGTAGCCGATGGCAGCGTAAATTTCCTCCGCGTTGTTCTGGCGCAGACGACGGCTGCAGCTGCCCACGAACTCATCCAGCTGGTCGTCGGGGATGAAGATCATCTCCCGGCGCAGCTCTTTGGCCAGCGCGTCGCGGCCCTGCTGGATGTTCTCTTCGCGGCGCATCTTCTTGAACCAGTTGCGTATCTTGCTCTTGGCCTCGCTGGTGCGCACGATCTTGAGCCAGTCGCGGCTGGGGCCTTTGTCCGCCGGGCCGAGGATGACTTCAATGATCTCGCCCGTCGCCACAACGTGGTCGATGGGGACGATGCGGTTGTTGACCTTACAGCCCACCATCCGGTTGCCGACGGCAGAGTGGATGGCGTAGGCAAAGTCGATGCAGTTTGCGCCCGCAGGCAGGTTGATGACGTCGCCCTTCGGGGTGAAGGCAAAGACCTCCTCCGGCAGCAGGTCGCTCTTCAAATCGTGGAGCAGGTTTCCGGAATCCTCGCTGACGCGCTGGTTTTCCAGCAGCTGGCTGACCCATGCCAGCCGCTCATCCAGTTTATCGTGGCCCTCGAGGCCCTCTTTATACTTCCAGTGGGCGGCAACGCCGTACTCGGCCTGCTCGTCCATGGTGCGGGTGCGTATCTGCACCTCAAAGGGGATGCCCTCGTGGCCGATAACGGTGGTGTGGAGGCTCTGGTAGCCGTTGGGCTTGGGGGTGGAGATATAGTCCTTGAAGCGGTTGGGCAGCGGGTGGTACATATCGTGGATGAGGCCCAGGGTGCTGTAGCACTCAGCCAGCGTATCCAGAATGACACGGACGGCATAGATATCGTAGATCTCATCGAAGGACTTGTTCTGCATGATGGTCTTGCGGTAGATGCCGTAGATGCTCTTGACTCTCCGCTTGATGGTCGCGCCCTCAATGCCGCTCTCCTCGAGGCGGCTCTTGATGACGCCCGACACGCTGGCCAGAAACTCGTCGCCCGCGCGCTCGCTGAGCATCTTGTTGATCTCCTCGTAGCCCACGGGGTCGAGGTAGTGGAGGCTGCGGTCTTCCAGCTCCTCCTTGACGTTCAGGATGCCCAGACGGTTGGCGATGGGAGCGTAGACCTCCATGGTCTCCCGGGCCTTGTCGCGGCGCTTCTGCTCCGGCCATGCGTCGCCGGTGCGCATATTGTGCAGGCGGTCACAGAGCTTGATGATCATGACGCGGACGTCACGGCTCATGGCCAGCAGCATCTTGCGCAGGTTCTCGGCCTGCAGCTCTTCGATATTGGAAAATTGGATCTTGGTCAGCTTGGTGACACCGTCCACCAGCGCGGCCACCTCTTCGCCGAAAGCGGCAGTCAGGTCGGTCAGCGTGGTGGGGGTGTCCTCCACCACATCATGGAGCAGGGCGGCGGCGATGCTTTCGCTGTCCATGCCGAGGTCCAGCACGAGGCGGGCCACAGCCAGCGGGTGGCAGATATAGGGCTCACCGCTGCGGCGGCAGACCCCCTTGTGGGCGTCGTTGGCCAGGTCGTAAGCCTTTTCTATCATGGCCATATTGTAGGCTTTGCCGCTGGCTTTGATAGCCTCCACCAGCTTCTCCCAGGTCACGATCTCGGGCCGCACCTCCGAGGGAAGGGTCCCCTCAGGGGCGTTGGCCGGCAGGGCCGTTGCGGCCACAGTAGCCATCTCCGTCACCGGCACGGGCTGGTGGAGATGGGTCTTTGCAGAGTAGCTGTCCTCTTTCGCCGCAGCCGGTGCTGCGGGCGAAGGGGCGACAGGTTTCTTTCCCTCAGGCATCTTTATCGTTCCTCCAGACATTTCAGGATGGGCGCATCGGCAAGGTTTTTCTTTCCGGTGGCAGGCACGAGTTCCCAGAACTTTGCCCCGCCCCGGTCAGCCGCTGTGATGAGGCCGACCTGTTCCAGCGCGGCGATGGCCACCAGCGTCCGACCGGTGTTCTCCTCGCCGAGTTTTGCAAACAGGGGCTGCAGGTCTTCGGCGTGCCAGCGCCGCGCCTGCAGCTCCCGATAAACGGTGATGATATGGCTGCGCTCCGGGGCGATGCTCTCCTTCTGCTCCGGCGTCAGGGGCGTACCCCGGCGCAGCGCCTGCACCAGCGCGGCCTGCTCTGCTGCTGTGTTGCCGAGGCCCGCCGGGTGCAGCTCGATGATGCGGCCCGACAGCTGTGCGCCCCGGGGCGAATCGTAGACCGAAAGGCTGATGGCTGCGTCCACGACGTCGCCCGTCGAGTAAGGCACCTGTTCCGGGTGCATCCCGAACCAGACGGCGTAGATGCTGGAATTGCCCTGCCGTAGACGCAGGCGGCAGTGCTTTCCCTCCGAGACGGCGTAGACGCCCTCCACGACAGCCATTTCCAGCACGAAGACCGGGCTGGGGTTGTCGGCACCGTAGGGTGCCAGCTGGTCGAGGCGGCGGACGCTCTCCACCGTCAGACGGTCGAGGTGGACGGACAGATCACATTCCAGCGGCGGGGTGTGCAGCACGGGACACTCCCGGGCCGCCCAGTCGTTGAGCCGCTGGCGGAGCGTCTGCAGATCCTCTTCCCGCACCGAGAGGCCCGCTGCCATGGCGTGGCCGCCGAAGCGGAGCAGGATGTCGGCGCAGGAGGCGATGCACTCGTGCAGGTTGAAGCCCTGCACGCTGCGGCCGCTGCCCTTGCCCTCGCCGTGCTCATCTACCGACACCACGATGACCGGGCGTCCGGTCTTTTCCACAAGGCGGGAGGCCACGATGCCGATGACGCCGGGGTGCCAGTCTCTGCCCCAGAGCAGGATGACCCGATCTTCGAGGCGTTCCGGCTCAGCGTCCAGCAGCTCCTGCGCGGCTTTGACGATCTCCATCTCCGTCTCCTGCCGCTGGATGTTGATGTCACTCAGCTTATGAGCCAGTTCTTCGGCCCGGTCCTCGTCTTCACAGAGCACCAGCTGCAAAGCGGTCACGGCGCTGTCCATCCGGCCCGCCGCATTAAGGCGGGGCGCGATGGCGTAGCTGATGTTCTCTGCCGTCACCGGCTTGCCTGCAAGGCCCACTTCTTCCAAAAGGGCGCAGAAGCCGGGTCTGTCCGTATTTTGCAGCTGGCGCAGACCTGCTTTGACGATGGTGCGGTTCTCCCCTGTCAGGGGCATGACGTCGGCCACGGTGCCAACAGCGGCGAGGTCGCCGCAGTATTCCAGCATCTCTTCCGGCGGGCAGCCATCCAGCGCGGCGCAGAGCTTGAAGGCCACGCCCGCGCCGCACAGGCCCTTGAAGGGGCTGTGGTCGTCGGCACGGCGGGGGTCCACGATGGCCACTGCCTGGGGCAGGGTGTCGTGGGGCAGATGGTGGTCTGTGATGATGAGGTCGATGCCGAGGCTGGCCGCGAATGCGGCTTCCTCTACGGCAGAGATGCCGTTGTCCACCGTGACGATGAGGCGGCAGCCCTTATCATAAATCGACTGGATAGCGTTCTTCGAGAGGCCGTAGCCGTCGCCCTCCCGGCTGGGCAGCATACACTTGACGGCGGCGCCCATCCCTTTCAGGTGCTGATAGAGCAGGGCCGTGGCGGTCACACCGTCCACGTCGTAGTCGCCGAAGACGACGATGGTCTCTCCTTCGTCGATGGCCCGCAGGATGCGCTCACAGGCCTTGTCCATATCGGTCAGGAGCATGGGGTCGCTCAGCTCTTCTTCGCCCGCCAGAAGGGTCAGCGCCTCGGCGGGGTCGGTGATGCCCCGGGCAGCGAGGATGCCGGCCAGCAGGCCGGCTTCTTTCTGTTGGGCCGCGAGGACAGAGCGGTACTTTTCCTCGCTCCACTCTTCGTCCATGTTCTGGTATTCCAGCTCTTCGGTGTTCTGCTGGGCGATGGCCGCTGTCAGCTCTTTCAGGGCGGCGCGGTCAACGGTCTTGGTGTTCCAGGCCCGGTAGGTCATCGCAATCCCTCCCCGGCCAGACCATCGTTCGCCAGCATCCCCTGCAGCGCAGCGATCTCGCTGGAAACGTCCAGCGCCACGTCCGACAAAAGCTTATCGTAGAGGTTATCATAAGCCTGATTCAGGGTGTGCAGGATGCCCGCAATATCCCGGCGGATGGCCTCCGCGTTCTCGCCCTGCTGGCTCTGCACGTCGTTGTAGGTGTGCAGGAGCTTGAGGGTGGTGGGGATATAGTATTCCGCAAAGCGGCGGGCCTTGGGCAGGCTCTCGGGGTGGGCTTCCAGCCAGGCACAGATGGACTCGGTGGTCTTCTGCATATGCTGCAGCTCCTCCACAGCCCGCTCATCCTCCATGAGCTCCTGCTCCTTCTCGAGCACCTGCGCAAAGCGGCGGGTCGTCTCGAGGTTCAGGGGGACTTCTCCGGCCTGTTCCGGCGCTTTTTCCGGTTCGGGCTGGGGCTGATTTTCCTGTGCAGCGCGGTAGTCCTCTGCCGTCAGGTAGAGCTTGTCGTTTTTCTCGTCCAGCCAGGCACTGAGCCAGCCCTTGTGGATGAATTTCCGCAGCACCTTGAGCGCCTTGGTCTTCTTTTTATGCGTCAGGTCGGCCAGCATGGAGAGGGAGAGGCCCTTGTGCCAGTCGAAGCCCTCGGCGGTATCGGCGTAGAGCTCCAGGGTCTTGGCAGCCTTCATACGGGACGCACCCGCTGCGGTCAGCCAGCCGAACACAGCGGTCACAGCGGCAGAGCACCACCCCGTCACCGCGATAGCACCCAGTGCGAGATCACCGATGGCACTGAGGACCGTCATATCAGCCGCCACTATCACGCCGCCGGACGTGAACGCCCCCGCCGTGCCGAAGCAGGCGATGGCCGTGATGCCGAAGATGACGGCGAAGGTGATGCCGGTCGCCAGCATGGCGACGCCTGCACTGTGGCGCTTTTTGGCGCTGGTGCGAATATTCTCGATGGCCGTCGGTTCCGGCTTCTTCGCAAAGAAATTGCGCGCCCAGTCGGTCATCCCGCTGGCGCTGGCGCTGCTTCTGGCCTCCTCGGCCCGCTTCTGGTACTCCTGTTTTCCGGCCTGAAAGGCCCGGCCTGCCTCCGAGATGCCATAACCGGCGGCGTTCACTGCGGCGCGGCCCACATCCCATACACGGTCGCCGATCTCCTCGCCCCGGCCCTCAAAGCCGTGGCGGAAGGAGTCGGACATGGTGTCGCCCAGCTCGCGGAGCTGGCGTTCCAGCTCCTGCTGCACCTTACGGCCTTCGCGGTCCTTCGCCGTGCGGTTAAAATCGTTTTCACGATCAGTCATTCAACTTCTCACCCTTCTGCCGGGCTGTACCGGCTGATGATGGCGCGGGCCACCCGCAGGCCATCGACGGCGGCACTCATGATGCCGCCCGCATATCCGGCACCCTCGCCGCAGGGATACAATCCTGCCAGCTGGGCGCATTCAAAATTTTCTTCCCGTTTCAGCCGCACCGGGCTGCTGGTACGGGTCTCGAGGCCGGTCAGAATGGCCTCGGGGGCGGTGTAACCCGCAATTTTCCGCTCGTAAGCCCGCAGACCGGCCCGCAGGGTGTCGGCCAGTTCGGTCGGCAGCAACGCGCCGAGGTCCGCAGCGACGACGCCCCGGTCATAGGTGGGCTGGACGCGGCCAATGTTCAGCCGGCCCCTGCCCTCCAAAAAGCTCTGGATGTTCTCCGCCGGGGCAGCATACTCTCCGCCGGGACGGCCTGCAGCATATGCTCGGGCTTCCAGCTCCCGCTGGAAGGCGATGGCCTTCCGGGGGTCGTTGCCGAAGTCTTCGCCGCCCACGCTGACCACCACGGCCGCGTTGGCATTCCTGCCGCTGCGGGCGTGGTAGCTCATGCCGTTGGTCACGACGCGGCCCTTTTCGCTGGCCGAAGCCACCACCTGGCCGCCCGGACACATACAGAACGTATAAACGCACCGTTTTTCAACGTGCTGCGAAAGCTGATATTCGCCGCGCGGCAGGGCCGGATGGCCCGCCGCCTCGTGGTAGAGGCTCTTTTCGATTTCCGATTGGAGATGCTCTGCCCGGAAGCCGACGCTGAAGGGCTTGCACTCCAGCACGAGGCCGCTGTCCATCAGCATCCCGAAGGTGTCGCGGGCCGAGTGGCCCACCGCGAACACCAGCGCCTCACAGGGGAACGCACCGTCCGTGGTCTGGATGCCGACGAGCTGGCCGTCCCGCCGCTCGAAGCCGGTGAGGGCTGTGTTGAAGTGGACTTCGCCGCCCAGCGACTCGATCTCTTTTCGAATCGAAGTGATGACGCCCCGCAGCAGGTCGGTGCCGACATGGGGCTTCTGCTGCCAGGCAATTTCCTTCGGCGCGCCGTGCTTGAGGAACACTTCGGTCACGAAGCCGCAGAGCTCGTCGCCGATGCGGGTGGTGAGCTTACCGTCCGAGAAGGTTCCGGCGCCGCCCTCGCCGAACTGGATGTTGGCATTTTCGTCCAGCTCACCGGTGGTGGAGAAATGCTCCACGGCCTTGACGCGCTCGTCCAGCGCCGGGCCGCGTTCCAGCACGATGGGCCGATAGCCCTGACGGGCCAGCAGCAGCGCCGCAAAGAGGCCCGCCGGGCCGAGGCCGCAGACCACAGGCCGGTGCGTCAGCGGCAGAGTGCCGTTCTGCACCGAGAAATCGGTCTTGCCCCGGACGGTAACGCTGCGGGAAGCGCCCGCACAGGCGGCCTCTTCCTTCTCCTCTTTCAGGGTCACGGCCACGGTGTACACCAGCTTGGGCTGGCCGTGGCGGGCGTCCACCGAGAGCCGGGCGATGCCCAGATGGCTCACCTTTCCCCGGGGGATGCGGGCGAGGCGGAGGGCTTTTTCGTAGGCCTGCGGCTCCCCGGCGGAGAGGGGCAGGCGAATATCATGGATCAGGATCATATACTCAGTTACTTTCTATCTTGCACTGCACCACATAGCTGCCCAGCGCAAAAATTTTGTCGTTGGCCGGCACATAGAGGCGGCAGGCGATGTTTTGCTGGCCGATGGCGACATAGAAGTCGTCGGCGTCGATCTCAATGACCACCTGTTCCGGATTCAGTGCTTCCAGCGAACCGGCCGGGCCGCAGAGGGTGACATTCATCAGCCGCTCCGTCTCCACGGTCAGGGTGTAGGTGGAGGGCAGGTTGATGACCTGCACACAGCTGGCGGGCAGGTTCATGGTCTTTGTTTCCAGACGGGAGCTGTCGAAGCTGACCGTGATGCTGGAGATGTTGTCCAGCAGACGGATGCCGCTGGGCAGTTCGATGGGCATTTCGTACACCTTATCCAGTGCAAAGGTGGAAAGGTCGATGGTACCCACCGACAGGGTGGACAGACGGTCGATCTGGGACTCCGGGCCGGCCACATTGAGGGTCTTTTTGCTCAGGGAGTAGACCAGCACCGAGGGGTCAAAGTCGCGGGGCGCGTTGATAAAGCTGACTTCCACCGGCAGGGTGGCCAGCTTATACACCTGCAGCGTGACCTCGACGCTGTCCGTTTCCAGAGTAGTATACTCAAATTCCACCTCCCTGCCGCTGCGGGTGTAAAAACGCAGGCTGGTGTCCAGAGTGACGGGGCTGGTCAGCTCGCCGTTGTAGGTCACCTCGGCGGTGCAGGTCTCCACCTGGCTCAGCTCAGTGCTGGGTCCGGAGAGAGTCACCGTCTCCTTCGAGATGTCGGTGCCGTAGAGGATATAGCCGTCTGCTATCTTCAGGTAATTCGTCGTCACCTGGATGGGCAGGGTCTTTTCTTCCACCACATCGAACACCACGTCCACGGTGTTGTCGCCGTCGATGGAGACGGATACACCGGTGAGCAGGGTGCTCTGGCTCCGCACCTGAAGGCGCAGGCTCTTTTCGCCGCTGTCGCGGACGCTGGACCAGTCGGGGTAGACGACAAAGTCGTTGGCCGACAGACTGCCGATGGTGTAGCCGTCGCCGGAAAGTTTCAGGTTGACCGTTTTTTCCTCTGTATTGACGATGCTCAGGCCCCGGGAAGTGTAGGCAGCCGAATCATAGGTAAAGTCCACCGGAACATTATAGATGGTGGTGGTGGTGCCGGGCTGCACGACGATGGTGACAGCCATCCACGCGATGACTGCACCCAGCAAAGAAAGCAGGAGCCGGATGCGGCGGTCGTTCAGCAGATTGCGCTTGGGGGGTACGGCAGGCTTGCCGTTGTTCTGCTCAGTGCTCATTGCTGCTCATCCTCCTCCTTGTTGTTCACCCAGTTCAGCAGGCGCTTGCCCCGGGCCTTCCAGCCCTCGGCAGCGCTCTTCTCGCTGGCGGTCTCCTTGGGTATCATCTCATCCACCAGCCGGGTGTAAAGGGTCTGACGGTCAAAGTGGCGCATGAGTACACCGTTTTTCGCCATCGAGATGATGCCTGTCTCCTCGCTGACCACGATGGCGATGGCGTCGGAGTTCTCGGCGATGCCGAGGCAGGCGCGGTGGCGGGTACCCATGTCCTTGCCCAGATCCAGGTTGTTGGAAAGGGGCAGCACACAGCCTGCGGCCTTGATGCGGCCATCCTCGATGATGGCTGCACCGTCGTGGAGGGGGGTACCCTCGTAGAAGATGGTACCCAGCACCTCGAGGTTGACTGCGCTGTTCACGGGCGTGCCGGTGCGGACGATCTCAGAAAGGTTGGTGTTCCGTTCCAGCACGATGAGCGCGCCGGTCTTGGTCTCCGAAAAGCGCTCTGCCGCGTCGCAGATGGCGATGATGGCGCTGCGCCACGCGCCCTTGAGGCTGGTGTCGTTGTAGCGGTTTTTATTGAAGAAGCGATAGGCCCACTGGTCGGTCTGACCCATCCGCTCCAGCGCACGCCGTATCTCGGGCTGGAACAGCACCACCAGCGTCAGCAGACCGACTTGCAGCAGCGAGTTGAGCAGCCAGGTAACGGTGCGCATATTCAGGATGTTCGCCACCAGATAGACCGCCATGACGATGAGCGCGCCCTTGGCCAGCTGGCCGGCGCGGGTGCGGTTGACGAAGCCCAGCAGCTGGTAGATGAGGAACGCGATGATGAGGATGTCCAGCAGGTCTACCAGCTTGAAGGTCTGGAAGTTTGCTACGATAGAGTTCAGAGTCATGGGTCACATTCTCCCGTTCACACTGCTTCGATGAGGGCGACGGCGTGGGCCGCGATGCCCAGCCCCTCGCCGGTAAAGCCCAGATGCTCCTCGGTGGTGGCTTTGACGCTCACGGCGTCCACCGGCATCCCGAAAGCCTCGGCCAGCTTTGCCCGCATGGCCGGGATGTGGGGGGCCAGCTTCGGGCGCTGGCAGAGGATGGTGGCGTCGATGTTCTCGATGCGCCAGCCGTGCTCGGTCATGATTTCTGCCACACGGCGGGCCAGCATGAGGCTGTCGGCCCCGGCGTACTCTTCCGCCGTATCGGGGAAGTGCTGGCCGATGTCGCCCAGCGCCGCTGCGCCCAGCACGGCGTCCATGACCGCGTGGGCCAGCACGTCGGCGTCCGAGTGGCCCAGCAGGCCCTTTTCATACGGCACTTCCACGCCGCCCAGGATGAGCTTGCGGCCCTCCACCAGACGGTGGACGTCGTAACCATGACCAATGCGCATTTTCTTTCCTCCGTTCTCGGTCCGGGGCAGGTCCTCCCGGGTGGTTATCTTGATGTTTGCGTAGTCGCCCTGTACCAGCTCCACCGGACGGCCCGTCAGCTCGAACAGGCTGCAGTCGTCGGTGACGAGGCGGGCGCTGGCCTCGTCCAGTTCATCCAGCGCCGCCAGATAGGCTGCGCGGTCGAAGCACTGGGGCGTCTGCACCGCATAAAGGGTGCTGCGGTCGGGGGTGTTCTCCACCATGCAGCCTTCCGGCACAGTCTTGCCGTTTCCGCCCTTCGCCTGCTTGATGGTGTCCTTCACCGGCACTGCCGGGGCGGCGGCACCGCAGCGGGCAGCGGCCGCTATCGTGTCGGCGATAACGCTCTGGCTCACGAAGGGCCGGGCCGCGTCGTGGACGGCCACCAGTCTGCCGTGGGCAGCGGCCACGCCGCTGCGGGCGCTCTCGGCGCGGGTCGAGCCGCCCTTCACCAGCCGCACCGGCTTTTTGCAGCGGGCAGCGGCCCGCTGGGCATTCTCACTGGACGCGCCGGTCACGATCACCAGCTCGTCCACCTCCGGACACTCGTCAAAGGCCCGGACGCTCCGCTCCAAGACGGTCTCACCGCCCAGATCGAAGCTCAGTTTATCAAATCCCATCCGGGTGGAAGAACCCGCCGCCACCAGGACTGCCGTTACACGATGTTCCAATTTCTTACACCTGCCCCATTTTATTCCTGCCCTGCGCCGCACTGCACAGAGCATATTATTATTCATTGAATATTATAGCGTATCCACCCACAAACTGCAACTGCCCGCGCCCATCAAAAATGCCCCCGTGCAGCACTTTTGGCGCTGTACGGGGGCATAAATTTTCTATGAAATTTCTGCGTTATGCGAGGATGGGCTCGATGGCAGCTGCCAGAGCATCCTTCTGAGCCTGAGCATCGGCCAGGTCCTTGCCCAGAGTGGTGAAGTAGGTCTTGATCTTCGGCTCAGTGCCGGAGGGACGGACGACCACGGTAGCGCCGTTGTCCAGAGAGTAGATAAGGACATTTGCGGCGGGCAGGCCGGTCTCTTCGGGCTTCTTGTAGTCGGTGACCTTGACCACCTTGTGGCCGGCCAGCTCGGTGAGGGGCTCGTCACGCAGCTTCTGCATGATGGAGGCCATCTTCTCCATGCCGGTCAGGCCGGGGAACTCGAAGCTGTCCACCTTGTTCAGGTAGCGGCCATATTCCTTGTAGATCTCTTCCAGACGCTCCTTGATGGAGGAACCGATGCTGCGGTAGTAAGCGGCCATCTCGCAGATGAGCATGGAGCCGATGACGGCATCCTTGTCACGGACATAAGGACCGGCCAGATAGCCGTAGCTCTCCTCGAAGCCGAAGATGAAGCGGTCCACTTCACCGGCAGCTTCCAGATTTGCGATCTGGTCGCCGATCCACTTGAAGCCGGTCAGCACGCTGCGCATCTCAACGCCGTAGTGGGCGGCGATGGCATCGGCCAGCGGGGTGGAGACGATGGACTTGACGGCGACGGGGTTCTTGGGCATGGTACCCTTCTCGATGCGGCCTGCGCAGATGTAATCCAGCAGCAGAGCGCCCATCTCGTTGCCGGAGACCAGCTCATAGCTGCCGTCCGGACACTTCATGGCGATACCCACGCGGTCGGCGTCGGGGTCGGTGGCCAGCATCAGGTCGGCGCCGGTCTTGGTGGCGAGGTCGAGGCCCAGCTTCAGAGCCTCGAAGATCTCAGGGTTGGGGTAGGAGCAGGTGGTGAAGTAGCCGTTGGGGTACTCCTGCTCCGGCACGATGGTGATGTCGGTGATGCCCATGTCGTTCAGAACGTGGGTGACCGGCACCAGACCAGAACCGTTCAGCGGGCTGTAGACCAGCTTCAGGCCGGCGGTCTTGCACAGGCCCGGGCGCACCTGACGTGCCTCAATGGCGGCGTAGAGGGCGTTCTTGCAGTCGTCGCCCACAAAGCGGATGAGGCCCTGCTCGACGCCTTCGGCAAAGGAGATGTACTTTGCGCCGGTCAGGACATCGGTCTTCTGGATCTCGTCATAGACGATGGCGGCGGCGTCATCGGTCATCTGGCAGCCGTCGGGGCCGTAGGCCTTGTAGCCGTTGTACTTGGCGGGGTTATGAGAAGCGGTGACCATGATGCCCGCATTACACTCATAGTAACGGGTGGCAAAGCTCAGGGCCGGGACAGGCATCAGAGCATCATAAATGCGCACCTTGATGCCGTTTGCGGCCAGAACACCGGCGGCAGTCTTGGCAAAGACGTCGCTCTTCAGGCGGCTGTCATAGCTGATGGCCACGGTCTGGTTGCCGCCCTGGGTCTTGACCCAGTTTGCCAGGCCCTGGGTGGCCTGACGCACGACGTAGATGTTCATGCGGTTGGTGCCAGCGCCCAGCACGCCGCGCAGGCCAGCGGTGCCGAATTTCAGTGCAACGGCAAAGCGGTCCTTGATCTCATCGTCGTTTCCCTCGACCTTGGCCAGCTCCGGCTTCAGATCTGCGTCCTCCAGATCCGCTGCCAGCCAGCGCTTATACTCATCCTGATACATATTGCACACCTTACCTTTGTAATTTTTGACCATAATGGACAAATTCATCCAAGTCTACTTATAATATAAGCTTTTATACGCTTTGTGTCAATTCAGGATTATGTACCAAGTTTTCCCCTTCAAAACCAGCAAATGCCACAAATCGCGCAGGCTTTCCGCTCTCCTGCTGCCCATTTGCAGCCGTGCAGGGCCAGTACACCTGCCCTGCGTCGTCCAGTACATCCAGCCAGTGGCCCAGCCCCACTCCATTTTCGCACAGATACCGCATCAGGGACATCAGCCGCCCGAAGTCGCCCACCGGGCAGATGACCTGCTCCGTGACACACTCTTCTCCCTGCTGCCGCCGCACTGCCAATACAACTCCCTCTTCCTCTACGCTTGCGCTGTAGTACAGCGTGTGTGCAATTTGAAAGCCTTCGATACTGGAATAGGGCCTGGTGTAACAGCAGTACTCTTTCGCAACCATAAGATTCTTCCTCCAATCGCAGATAGCCCGCGTTTCGTTGACATCTCACATGCCCTCTAATATAATAGATTCAAACAGAAAATTGTGTCGAACTTGGGCATCTGCGCCCTATCTTTACCATTTCTTAGTCAGTTCTTGGTCAACCATTTCATTTCTTTTGTCTGTTATCTCAGAATAAATTTCGAAGCACCGTAAAAATTTCTATTGTCCCCTTTTATGGATGGTTTCTGCCGCCCCATCGGGCAGAAAGGAGCGCCCATGTACGCAGTCCTCAAGAGCTTCGGCCTCAAGGGCCTCAACGGCTTCCCCGTGGAAGTCGAGGCCGACATCTCGGGCGGGATGCCCGTCCTCTCCATCGTCGGCCTGCCGGACTCCGCCGTCCGGGAGAGCGGCGACCGCGTCCACGCAGCCCTGAAAAATCTGGGCTTCAAGTGGCCTGACCGCCGCATCACCATCAACCTTGCTCCCGCCGACGTCCGCAAGACCGGCCCGGTGTATGACCTGCCCCTGCTGCTGGCGGTGCTGGCCGCTTCCGGACAACTGGAGCCGCCGCCGAAGGACACGGCCTTTCTGGGGGAGCTGGCGCTGGACGGCAGTCTCCGCCCGGTGTCCGGCGTCCTGCCCATGGCGCTGGAGGCTGCCGCCGGCGGTGTGCGGGCGCTCTATGTCCCCGCCGAGAACGCTGCCGAAGCCGCTGAGGCCTGCGGAAGCGAAATGCAGGTCTACCCTGCAGCAACGGCCCGTCAGGTCGTGGACGCACTGCGGGGCATCCAGCCCATTTCTCCCACGGCTCCGGTTCCCTTCGACCCTGCCGATGCGTGGAGCCACGTTCCCGATTTCGCTGACGTCTGCGGCCAGCCGCTGGCCCGCCGGGCAATGGTCATCGCGGCTGCGGGCGGACACAACGTCCTGCTCGTCGGTGCGCCCGGCACCGGCAAATCCATGCTGGCCCGCCGCCTGCCCGGCATCCTGCCGCCTCTGACCCGGGAAGAAGCCGTAGAGACGACGAAAATTTATTCCATCGCCGGGCAGATGCCCGCAGGCCGGGGCCTCGTGACGGCACGGCCTTTCCGCAGCCCCCACCACTCGGCCAGTTCGGCTGCGCTGGCGGGCGGCGGGGCGCAGTTCCGCCCCGGCGAGTGCAGTCTGGCCAACTGCGGCGTCCTCTTCCTCGACGAGCTGCCCGAGTTCTCCCGCGAGAGCCTCGAAGTGCTGCGCCAGCCCCTCGAGGACGGCTGCATCACGGTCAGCCGAGCCGCCGGAAGCGCCACTTATCCCAGCCGCTTCCAGCTCGTCGCCGCCATGAACCCCTGCAAATGCGGCTACTACGGCCACCCTACCCGAACCTGCACCTGTTCGCCCAGCGCGGTGCGGCAGTACCGCAGCCGGGTGTCCGGCCCGCTGCTGGACCGCATCGACCTCTGCGTCGAGATGGACCCGGTGGCCTTCGATGAACTGCATGGCGCTGCCCCTTCCGAGAGTAGCGCCGAGCTGCGGAAACAGGTCCTTGCTGCCCGGGCCATCCAGGCCCAGCGGTACGCTGCTCCCGGCTACGAGGATGTGCGCTGCAACGCCCAGCTCACCGCCGGGCAGGTGCGGCGCATCTGCCGGATGACCCCCGCTGCCGAGCAGCTCCTGCGGGCCTCCTACGAGACGCTGGGCCTTTCGGCCCGCGCCCACGACCGTATCCTCCGGGTGGCCCGCACCATTGCCGACCTCTCCGGCAAGCGCCTCCTCGACGAGGATTCGCTGCTCGAGGCTCTGCAATACCGTGCGCAGGAAAAGGTCGATCTGACGTTCTGATACAGACAAAAATCCCCCGGTCCAGCCGGGGGATTTTTTGCGTTATAAAACTTTTAGAATCTTCTCCACGCATCGGGCAGGAAGAGCACCAGCATCGGGAAAATTTCCAGACGACCGGCCAGCATATCGAAGATGAGCACCAGCTTTGCAAAGTTGGAGTAGGCCCCGAAATTCATCATGGGACCCACCTGATTGAGGCCGGGGCCGATGTTGTTCAGGGTGGCGGCGACGGAGGTGAAGTTCGTCACCATGTCAAAGCCGTCCAGACTGACAAGCATGAAACTCGCCGCAAAGATGAAGATGTAGGCCGCCAGAAAGACGTTGGTGGTGCGGATGGTCTCATGATTGACCAGCTTGCCGTCCATCCGGACAGGGGCCACCACCTGCGGGTGGAGGGCCTGCTTCAGCTCCTTGCCCAGCGTCTTTCCCATCAGGAGGAAGCGGCTCACCTTGATGCCGCCGCCGGTGCTGCCCGCGCAGGCGCCCACGAACATCAGCAGCACCAGCACCTCTTTTGCCAGCGTGGGCCAGAGGTCGAAATCACAGCTGGAAAAGCCGGTGGTGGTAATGATGGAGCCGACCTGGAAGGCCGCATGGCGCAGCGCCTCGCCGAAGGTGCCGTAGAGGCTGCGGATGTTCACCGTGATGACGGCCACCGCCGCCAGAATGATGGCGAAATAGGCGCGGACTTCCTCGCTGGACGCTGCGCGGCGGAACCGGCGCAGCAGCAGCAGGAAATACGCGTTGAAGTTGACGCCGAAGAGGATCATAAAGATGGTCACGACCCACTGGATGTAGGGCGAGAAGCTGGCAAAGCTGTCGTTCTTGAAGCCGAAGCCGCCAGTACCCGCCGTGCCAAAGGCCGTGAGCAGAGAGTTGAACACATTCATTCCGCCCGCCAGCAGGAAGCAGAACTCCACCACCGTGAGCGCGAAATAGATGCCGTACAGGATCTTGGCCGTAGACTGCACCTTCGGCACCAGCTTGTCCACCTGCGGGCCGGGGCTTTCCGCCTTCATCAGGTTGACGTGGGAGCCGCCGGTCAGGGGCAGCAGGGAGAGCAGGAACACCAGAACGCCCATGCCGCCGATCCAATGGGTGAAGCTGCGCCAGAACAGGATGCCGTTGGGCAGGCCCTCCACACCGGGCAGGATGCTGGCACCGGTGGTGGTGAAGCCCGAAACGGTCTCAAACATGGCGTCCACGGGATTCGGGATGCAGCCGGTGAGGACGAACGGCACTGCACCCATGATACTGATGGTGATCCAGCTCAGGGCGGTGGCCGCAAAGCCCTCCCGCATATAGAACACCTTGCTGCGGGGCTTGATGGTCCGCAGGGCAAAGCCCAGCGCCGCACTGATGGCCGCCGTCAGCAGGAACACGCCCATGACGGCCCACTCGGCGTAGATGAGGCTCGTCACCGCCGGGAGCAGCAGCAGTGTACCCTCTATCATCAGGATGTAGCCCAGCAGACGAAAGACGATCGCATAATTCATACGTCCTGTCCCCCGTTACTCTTCCACGATGTCCCGCAGGTCATGCAGGCCGTGTTCCAGCGTGACGACGATGACGTTGTCGCCCACCTGGATCTGGTCGCCGCCGCGGGGGATGAGGATATGGTCGCCGCGGGTGATGCAGCAGAGCAGCAGATTCTTTTTCAGATGCAGCTGGCTCAGCGGCACGCCGGTAGCCCGGCTCTCCTCATGGACAGTGAATTCCAGCGCTTCCACGCGGTCGTCGAGGATGCGGTAAAGGGTCTTGATGTTGTTGCCGGCCTCGTTCTGCAGGGCGCGGACGTACTGCACGATGTAGTCGCAGGTCATGTACTTGGGGTAGACGATACTGCCCAAATCGAGCCCGGCCAGAATATCGTCGAACTCGAGGCGGTTGATCTTCGTGACCAGCTTGCCCTTGGAGTGCTTTTTCGCAAACAGGGTCAGCAGCACGTTTTCTTCGTCGATGTTGGTCAGAGCCACGAAGGCTTCGGTGGATTCCAGACCTTCCGAGAGCAGGAAGTCGCGGTTGGAGCCGTCCTCGTTCAAAATTTGTGCCTCAGGCAGGGACTCGGCCAGAACATTGCAGCGGGCCGGGTCCCGCTCGACGATGCGGACGCGGACGTGATTTTCCAGCAGCTCCTGACTCAGATAATAGGCGATGGCACCGCCGCCCACGATGAGGGCGTTGCGCACCGGCCGCACCGGCATATTGATACGCTGGAAGAACTCGTGGGCCTTCTCCTGCGTGGCGAGGAAGGTGACCTGATCGCCGTTCTGCAGCACAAAGTTACCGTTGGGGATGATGACCCCACCGTTACGCTCCACCGCGCAGACCAGAATGTCGCTCTTGAGGCGGGTGGGGATCTCATGGATGGCCACGCCGTCCAGCCCCTGCTGCTCGGTCAGCGCAAACTTGATGAGCCGCACACGTCCGCCCGCGAAGGTATCGATCTTGCTTGCGCCCGGGAAGCGCAGCAGATGGGAAATTTCCTTTGCCGCTGCCATTTCGGGGTTGATGATGGCCGAGATACCGATCTGCTTCTTGATAAAGTCCAGCTCATGGCTGTAAGACGGGTTGCGCACGCGGGCGATGGCGTGGCAGTGGCCCGCCTTTTTGGCGAACATGCAGCACAGCAGGTTCAGCTCGTCCGAGCCGGTGACTGCGATGAACACGTCCGCTTCCTCCACGCCTGCCTCGGACAGGGTGGTGATGGACGAGCCGTTGCCGAGAATGCTCATCACATCGTAGGACTCCCCGATATGCTCCACACGGGCCTTGTTCGTATCGATAACGGTCACGTTGTGACCCTCTTCACTGAGCTGCCGCGCCAGCGCTGTGCCGACTTTGCCGCCGCCCACCAAAACGATCTTCATAGAATAACCCTTTCTCTTCTCCTGCGCCGTCTGGGCGCTATTGAGTAGATTATACCACATCTCGGGCAAAACATCTACAAAATCAGCCCTTCTGTCGGCTTTATCCAACCACAAAGCGCAGTTTTGGTGGAAAAACGGCCCCGGAACACACAGATCCCGGGGCCGTTCTCAGCGATTCAGGTATTTCAGTACCGCTCCACGCCGTCCTTGGTGACGAGGGCGTAGACCAGCGGGGCTTCCTCGGGCTTTTCGGGGCCGTAGACGAGGCCGCTGCGGTACTCGGCGGCGGCAGCGTCGAACTTATCCGCCGCGCCGTAGAAGGTGGCGAGGCTCTCGCCCTTGTGGACGTAGTCGCCGCGCTTCTTGTGGAGGGTGATGCCGGCGGCGAAGTCCAGCGGGTCGCCCTTCTTCTGACGGCCTGCGCCCAGCAGAACGCTGGCAGAGCCGATCTTCTCGGCGTCGTTGGCGACGATGTAGCCGTCCTCTTCGGCCAGCAGCTCATAGCTGGCGGCGGGCTTCTCGAAGAGGCTGTAGTCGTCCAGAACGCGGGTATCGCCGCCCTGAGCCGCGAACATCTCCTTGCACTTTGCAAAGGCAGAGCCGTCTGCGATAACTGCTTCGGCCATGGCGCGGCACTCGGCGGGAGACCCCTTATCGGCCAGCACCAGCATATTCGCAGCCAGCTGCAGGCACACCTCGGTCAGGTCGGCGGGGCCGTGGCCCTTGAGCACGTCCATGCTCTCCATGACCTCGAGGCTGTTGCCAATGTTGTGGCCCAGCGGGGTGTCCATATCAGTGATCATAGCAGCGACGCGGCGGCCATGATGGGTGCCGATGGAGACCATCAGCTTGGCCAGCTCGATGCTCTGCTCCACGGTCTTCATGAACGCACCGGTACCGGTGGTGACGTCCAGCAGGATAGCGTCCGAGCCGGAGGCCAGCTTCTTGGACATGATGCTGGACGCGATGAGAGGGATGCAGCTGACGGTCGCGGTGACGTCGCGGAGGGCGTACATCTTCTTATCTGCCACGGCGATGCCCTCACTCTGGCCAATGACCGACAGGCCGATCTTGTTCACCTGTGCAAAGAACTCGTCCTGCGAGAGGGCGGTCTTTGTGCCGGGGACGCTCTCCATCTTGTCGATGGTGCCGCCGGTATGGCCGAGGCCGCGGCCGCTCATCTTGGCAATTTTGACGCCGCAGGCCGCGACGATGGGCGCGATGACCAGCGTGGTCTTGTCGCCCACGCCGCCGGTGGAGTGCTTGTCCACCTTGATGCCCGGGATGGGCGAAAGGTCCACCATGACGCCGCTGTGGGCCATCACGTCGGTCAGCTCGGCAGTCTCCTCGTCGGTCATGCCGCGCAGGTAGACAGCCATCATCCAGGCCGCCATCTGGTAATCGGCCACCTCTCCGCTGACGAAGCCGTTGACGATGGCTTCCAGCTCCTCGCGGCTGTGGGTGCCACCGTCCCGCTTCTTGGCGATCAAATCGTAAATGCGCATAAGGTCACGCTCCTAAATAATATTCTCCGCCGACGGCCCGGGCCGCGCTGCCCCGCCTCCGGCAATAGTATGACATTGTAATTCAAGTATAGCAAATTTTCCCGCAAAAGCAAGCGCTGTTTTGTGGAATCTGTTGAAAAAGAAGCAAAAAGGGCGCAGCCGCCCGGATAAGCAGCTGCGCCCGGAAAATACGCTCGAATCAGCGGGAGCCCTTGTCGTAGGGGATGCCCTCGGCCTTGGGGGCCATGCTGTTTTTGGAGGTGAAGGCCAGAATGACCATGGATGCCACAAAGGGCATCATGTTGTAGATGTTGCTGGACCAGTGGAGCTGTGCGAGGAAGGTGGAGTCGGCGATGTTGGCCAGACTCTTGAACACGGCAAAGAACATGGCTGCGCCGCAGATGTTGAAGGGCTTCCACTGACCAAAGATCATAACGGCCATGGCAAGGAAGCCTGCACCGGCCACGCCGACCTCGAAGTTCCAGGTCTGGACGGGAGGCACGATATAGGCCAGACCGCCGATAGCACCCAGAGCGCCCGAGATGACGACACCGGCATAACGCATCTTGTAGACGTTGATGCCCACAGAGTCCGCAGCCTGAGGATGCTCGCCGCAGGCGCGCAGACGCAGGCCGAAGCGGGTCTTATACAGCACGATGTAGCTGATGATGAGCAGTGCGATGCCCAGCGGGACAAAGATGCTCAGCTCCAGGCCGCCGATGCTGAACAGGAAAGGCTTGTTGGAGTAGTTCAGCTTGGCGCTGCCGCTGTCGCTGAAGTTCTTGGAGATGACCACAGCCACCGCCGTCGCCAGCAGGTTCAGGGCCGTGCCGCCGATGGTCTGGTCCGCTTTCAGATTGATGGACGCGAAGGCCAGCAGCAGGCTGTAGACCATGCCGGCGATAGCCGCCACCAGCACAGCGATGAGCACGGTGGCGAAAGCCGGCATGCTCGCGGGCAGCATGGTGAGGGTGAGGACACCCGCCACACCGCCGATGACCATGATGCCTTCCAGTGCGATGTTGATGATGCCGGAGTGCTCACTGAACATACCGCCCAGAGCGACCAGCATCAGCACGATGCCATACAGCAGAGTATACTTGATGAGAAGCAGCATATCACTTGCCCTCCTTCTTGGTTTCGGTCTTAGCAGGGGCAGGCTCTGCATTCACGTTGGTCTTGTCCGCATTCTTGAACAGCATGGAGTGGATCTTGCCACGGAACAGCATGGAGAATGCGCACAGGTAGATGATGATACCGCTGATCAGGTCGGAGATCTCGGTGGGGTAATACTTGGTGGACAGGAAAGAGCCGCCGACCGAGATGTGGGAGATGAAGATAGCGGAGAAGATGGTGCCGATGGGGTTGGAGCTTGCCAGCAGGGCCACAGAGATGCCGTTGAAGCCCATGGCCGGCAGGCTGGTGGAGTTCAGCGGGTTCCACTGAGAGACATTGGACAGGTAGTAGAGTCCGGCGCCGAAGCCTGCCAGAGCGCCTGCAATGGCCATGGAGAGGATGATGTTCTTCTTCTCGTTGATGCCGGCGTAGCGGGCGGCGCTCTTGTTCAGGCCGACGGCCTTCAGCTCATAGCCAAAGGTGGTCTTGTTCAGGATGACCCAGATCAGAATGGCGACTGCCGCAGCGAGGAAGATCGCAATGGTGGTGCTGTTGGTCTGGAACATCTTGTTCAGGCCGAAGTCCGGGATGATGGACTGGGCGTACTCAGCGTTCTTGCTCAGGTTCAGGGTACGGGTGTTGCGCACGTCGTACATGGGGCCGGTGCCGTTCTGGTAGATAAGCTCATTGACCAGATACAGGCCGATCCAGTTGAACATAATAGAGGTGATGACCTCGTTGATGTTGAAGTAAGCCTTGAAGAAGCCGGGGATAGCGCCCCAGATGCCGCCGAGGATGGTGGCGACGATCAGGCAGACATACCAGGGCATCTTGAGCATGATGGCGCAGTAGAGAGCGCCGTAAGCGCCCAGCGTGTACTGACCGGCAGCACCGATGTTGAACAGGCCGGTCTTGAAGGCGAAGGCCACGGACAGACCGGTCATGATGAGGGGTGCTGCGTTGGCCAGCTCCTTGCCGACGCCGTAGGGGGCGTCATGGAAGCCGCCCTTAATGATGCGGACAAAGCCGTCGCCCCATGCATGGGCCGGGTTGATGGCCAGCAGCACGAGGAAGCCCACAGCCATGCCGATGACGATGCACAGCAGCGCGGCCAGCACACTGGTGATGGAGCTGTTGAGGTTGCTGTGGGAAAGTTTTTTCTTGTTCATTTATTTGCTCTCCTTTCCCTGCTTGCGTGCGCCGGCCATGTAGAGGCCCAGCTCCTGCACAGTGGTGGTCTTGGGGTCGAACTCGCCCACGATCTCGCCCTCGTACATGACGAGGATGCGGTCGGACAGGTTCATGACCTCATCCAGCTCGAGGCTGACCAGCAGGACAGCTTTGCCCTTGTCGCGCTCGGCGACGATCTGGCGGTGGATGTATTCGATCGCGCCGACATCCAGGCCGCGGGTGGGCTGAACAGCCACCAGCAGCTTGGGGTCTTTGTCGATCTCGCGGGCGATGATGGCCTTCTGCTGGTTGCCGCCGGACATGCTGCGCACGATGGTGGAGCTGCCCTGACCGCTGCGGACGTCGTACTGAGCGATCAGCTTATCGGAGTACTCGCGGACTTTATCGGACTGGATGAAGCCGCCCTTCTGGAACTCGGGCTGCCAGTAGCGCTGGAGCACCATGTTGTTCTCGAGGCTGTAATCCAGCACCAGACCGTGCTTGTGGCGGTCTTCGGGGATGTGGCTCATGCCGTCCTTAGAGCGCTGGCGGATGCTCTCGCGGGTGATGTCCTTGCCGTCCAGCGTGATCTTGCCGCCCGACAGTTTTTCGAGGCCGGTGAGGCCATAGACGAGCTCGGTCTGGCCGTTGCCCTCGATGCCCGCCAGACAGACGATCTCGCCTGCGTGGACCTGGAAGGTGACGTCCTTGACGGAGTCCTTCTTGCGCTGGTCGTTGTGGATGGTGACATCCTCCACGTCCAGCACGACATCGCCCGGGTGAGCGGGCTTTTTATCGACCTGAAGCTGGACGTCACGGCCGACCATCATGCGGGAAAGCTCTTCCTTGGTGGTGTCCTTGATGTCCACGGTACCCATATACTTGCCCTTGCGCAGGACGGTGCAGCGGTCGGCGACCGCCATGATCTCGTTGAGCTTGTGGGTAATAAAGAGGATGGACTTGCCCTCCTTCTTGAACCCGCGCATGATCTCCATCAGCTCGTCGATCTCCTGCGGGGTCAGCACAGCGGTGGGTTCGTCGAAGATGAGGATCTCATTGTCGCGGTAGAGCATCTTCAAAATCTCCACGCGCTGCTGCATACCGACCGAAATATCACTGATGAGCGCATCGGGGTCAACACGCAGACCGTACTTCTCGCTCAGCGCCACGACCTTCTTGCGGGCCTCGGCCTTCTGCAAAAAGCCCAGCTTGTTGGGCTCCACACCCAGAATGATGTTGTCCAGCACGCTGAAGCACTCCACCAGCTTGAAGTGCTGGTGGACCATGCCGATGCCCAGTGCATTTGCATCGTTGGGGTTGCGGATGGCGACCTCCTTGCCGTTTTTGAGGATCTTACCCTCCTCCGGCTGATACAGGCCGAACAGCACGCTCATCAGGGTGCTTTTGCCTGCGCCGTTCTCGCCCAGCAGGGCATGGACCTCACCTTTGCGCAGCTGCAGGGTAATGTCGTCGTTTGCCTTGATGCCCGGGAACTCCTTGGTGATATGGAGCATCTCGATCACAAAATCCTCTGCCAATCTGCTCACTCTCCTTTCGTGTCCAAACGACACTTATACTATTGTAATGCCCATTATACCGTATTTTTGCTGTTTTGCACACTTCTTTTTGAAAATTTAGTGTTTTGCTGTATCACAAGTATTACTTTTGTACATTTCGACGAACATTCCTTCCTCGTCTTGAAAAAGCATACAAAAAAGGCGGGACGCCCTTTGCAAAGCGTCCCGCCCGGGAAGTTTCTGATTACTGGATGTAGTTGACGGTGGTGAACTCGCTGACGGTGGGCTTGGTGCTATCGTCAGAGCTGTTGTCCACAGTGATCTCGCCGCTCTTGATCTTCTCCTTCAGAGCCTCGTACTCGTCGGTGGTGAAGGTCTCGAAGTTCCAGCTGTCAGCATCGGTGGGCAGACCGACGTAGTCGCCGTCCTCCAGACCGAAGTTGCCGTTGGAAGCAGCGATGTCGCCCCAATCGCCTGCATCGATGTCGGACAGAGCGGTGTTGACAGCCTCGGTCAGGCCCTTCATAGCGGAGGTGATGAAGGGGTTGTAAGCGAAGGAGCCGTCTGCCACGCCGTTGACACCGATGTAGTTCTGGTCAACGTCAACGCCGACGACATAGCCGTTGCTCTTCAGAGCAGCCTCAACAGCAGAGGTGTAGATGCCGCCGCCGCAGGCGAAGACGACCTGCGTGCCGTTGGAGTACCAGCCCTCCATACGGGAGGTGATGTTTGCATCGCCGTAGAACTGGCCGCCGTAGAAGTAGTTGATGTCGATGTTGGTGCCCAGCTCCTGAGCAGCAGCGTCAGCGCCCTGCACATAGCCGTAGCCGTAACGGATGACAGCGGGGACAGCCATGCCGCCGAGGAAGCCCAGCTTGGTCTTGCCGTCCTTAACGACAGCGTAGCCAGCCATATAACCTGCCTGCTCCTCCTTGAAGGTGATGCAGTAGCAGTTTGCGGGGATGGCGTCGGTGCCGATGTCGCCCTGGGTGACATCGATAGCGATGAACTTGACATCGGGGTACTGGTCAGCAGCCCATGCCAGAGAAGCGCCGTACAGGTAGCCGACGCAGACGATGACGTCAGCGCCGTCGTTGACAGCCTGACGGATCATGGTCTCGCGGTCCTCATCGGAAGCGTCAGCCTCGGGGATGTAGTACTGGCAGTCATCGCCCATGTAGCCGGAAACAGCGGTCCAGCAGGCCTGGTTGAAGCTCTCATCGTCGATGGTGCCGGTGTCGCAGGTCAGAGCGACCTTCACGATCTTCTCGCCGCCCTCAGAGGTGGAAGCGGCTGCGCTGGTGGAAGCAGCTGCAGAGGAAGCAGTGGAAGAAGAAGAACCGCCGCAGGCAGTCAGAGCAGCGGCAGCAGCAGCGGCGCCAGCCACTGCCAGGAAGTTACGACGAGAAATCATCATAATGAAAACTCTCCTTTTATTTTAATATAATCGCGTTTTGTTGACGAAATGTGCGCACTTGCACATTTACTGGCTCAAGTATAGCGGGAAGAAGTGACAGATGCAAGCCTTTTCCGATTACAAAACATTTACAATTATTTTATCAAAATTGTATAAAAACCATACTTATCCCGGAAAATCCGCTCCGCCCGGTATTTTTCGCGCAGCTGTGTTCAGTCTTCCACGGCCTTGTTGCCCGCCACGTTGGAGGGACCGAAGCCGAAGGGCAGCAGCTCGTCCATGCTGCGCTCGATGAAATCGTCCGGGCTTTTTGCCATGATGACATTCAGCTCCGGGCCGCCGAATTCGAACAGCGCCTGACGGCAGACGCCGCAGGGCGAGGTGATCTGCTTGTTGACTTCGCCCCGGCGCGCACCCACCACGGCGATGTCGGTAAACCTGGTCACGCCCTCGGCCACGGCCTTGAACAGGGCCGTCCGCTCGGCGCAGCTGGTGGGGGTAAAGGCGGCGTTCTCCACATTGCAGCCGGTGAAGATGCGGCCATCCTCGGCGCGCAGGGCAGCGCCCACCATAAAGTCGCTGTAAGGCGCGTAAGCCCTCTCCCTGGCCGCAAGGGCCATCCGGATGAGCTCCTGCTTTTCTTCCAGAGTCAGTTTTGTCATGGTCGGTTCTCCTTTTTGCAATTTGTAGATATAGTGTTCCTCGTCCTGTGGGACGAAGCCAATGGATTCAAACATTTTCTGCGACTGGGTATTGAAGGAATAGATGTGCGCGAAGCACTCCGCCAAACCCCTTTCCCGAGCCAGCTCCAGCATTTTTTCGATGACCTTCCGCCCGATGTGTTTATTCTGGTACTCCTTGCAGATGACGATGGCAAGCTCGCCGGTCGTCCGCAGGCTGACGTCACCACAAAGCACACCCCGATACTCGATATAAAACAGTTCCCCGTGTGTGTCCAGATAATGATACATCCGCTTCAGCAGTGGCAAATCATAAACGAAGTCCCTGTTATCTACCTGTTTGCAGAGCTGTGCATCCTGATACCACGCAAGTGCTGTATCGTAGGCCGGATAATACGGAACAAGCCGGATGTTCCCCTCCACAGAAATCGGACTGCGCACCATGTTCACCGTTTCTCTGTTCATCGGCCTCATTCCCTTCTGTGTCGTACATTCTTCTGTGTCGTGTATTTAAGTATAAATCATTCTTTTAAGAAGTGCAAGCGGCGATAATTACGCAGCATTATGCAATGACAGCTCTTGCATTTGTCATTACAAATGAATATAATAGAATTATAAAGGAGGCGCATCAGAATGGCAAACGCAGTCAATGTGAATTTTCGGATGGACCCCGACCTCAAGCGGAGCATGGAGGAGGTCTGTGCCGAGATGGGGCTTTCGATGACGACAGCCTTCACGATTTTTGCAAAGAAAGTGTCGCGCGAGCATCGGATCCCCTTTGAAGTCTCCGCTGACCCCTTCTATTCTGAAAGCAACATCAACCATCTCCGTCAAATCGTCCATGATATTGACACCGGCAAAGCCAAGCTCACCGAACATGAACTGATCGAGGTGGACTGATGAGGCTGCTGTGGGAAGAGGAAGCGTGGGAAGATTATTGTCTTTGGCAGACGCGGAACAAAAAGCTGCTGAAGCGAATCAACTCCCTCATAAAAGACATTCAGCGGAACACCTATGAGGGCATCGGCAAGCCCGAGCCTTTGAAGGGAGATTTGAGCGGATGGTGGAGTCGGCGTATCGACGACACCCACCGCATCGTCTACCGGGAGCAGGATGGAAACATCATCATTGCGTCCTGTTACGGTCATTACACGGATACCTGAGAAGCAAAAAGACTGCTGTCGGCCGACAGCAGTCTTTTTGTATTATGGTTAAATCAATACTCCGCGCCCAGTGCGACCTTCATCATATCGGTGAAGCTCTTCTGGCGCTGCTCTGCGGTGGTGATCTCCGGGGAGACAAAGCTGTCGGAGATGGTCAGCAGGCAGGCAGCGTTCTTGCCCAGCACCTCGGCGTTGGCGAACAGAGCAAAGCTCTCCATCTCCACGCAGAGGCAGCCGCGCTCGTCGCGCAGCAGCTCCCAGTAGGTGGGCTTTGCGTCGGAAGGCTGACGGTAGAAAACGTCGGAGGAGTGGATGTTGCCCTCGATGAGCTTGATGCCCTGCTTCTTGGCGGAGGCGCGCAGCTTATCATTCAGAGTCTCGCTGGGGAAGGTGATGTCATGGTCGTTGCCGCTCTGGACGCGGGCATAGTTGGACTCACTGACCGCACCGGTAGCCAGAACGGTGTCGAACAGCTTGGCGTCGGCAGTGTAGCTGCCAGCGGAGCCGATGCGGATGATGTTGTCCACATCGTAGAACTTGAACAGCTCGTAGGAATAGATGCCGATGGAGGGCATACCCATGCCGCTGCCCATCACGCTGATGGGACGGCCCTCATAGGTGCCGGTAAAGCCCAGCATCCCGCGGACACCCGTCACCTGACGGACATCCTTCAGGAAGGTGTCAGCAATGAACTTTGCGCGCAGGGGGTCGCCCGGCATCAGGACAGTCTTTGCGAAATCGCCCTTTTCGGCGCTGATGTGAGGAGTAGCCATAATAATTATCTCCTTTTTATGAATTTTATCTAGGCAGCGGAGCCCGCCGCCTTGCGTTACCCAAAAGCTTTTTTCATTCCGCTGAATGTCAGCCGACATGCCAAAGCCTCCCCTTTTTAGGGGAGGTGGCGCGCCGCAGGCGTGACGGAGAGGTTTATTTCTTCCCCGGGAATACGTTCTGCGGGGGAATGTACGAACCATTGAGACGTATCTCAAAGTGGCAGTGGTTGCCGGTGGAACGGCCCGTGCTGCCCAGATAGCCGATGAGCTGGCCCTGACGGACGGTCTGGCCCGCACTGACAGTCAGGGACAGGCAGTGTGCATACACAGAGCTGTATCCGCCGCCGTGGTTGATGATGACCGAGTAGCCGTAGCCCGTACCTGCACCGGCCTTGTTGTAGCCCGCCTTGGTGACGGTGCCGCCTGCGGAGGCGTAGATGGGCGTACCGGCCGGGGCGCAGATGTCCACGCCCTTGTGACGTCCGCCGTACCAGCGCGAGCAGTAGCGGTAGTTCGGCACAGGCCAGATGAACTGGCCGCTGCCGGTGATGTACTTGGTGCTGGAAGTCACCTTCTTGGTGCCTTCGACCACCTTCTTGTTCACCGGCTCCTTGATGACCTCGGTGGAAAGCACGCTCTGGTCCACAAGGATATTTTTGGTGTCGTAGACGTTCTGGAGGGTCACACGGCGCAGACCGTTCTCGCCCTCCTGAAGCACCTTGGTGGTTCCCTTCGTATATTCGTTGGATTTTGTCGTCTCCGTGGAAAATGCGATTTCTTCCTCACGGGTCTCGATGCGGGTGATGCGCACCTCAAGGCCAGCCTCTTCTTTGGTGATGACGAGGTGGTCGCCCTCAAGGATGCTGGACGTCTCGCTCAGCGGCTCACCCTTGAACGCCGGGTTGAGGGCGCACAGCTCACGGAAGGTCAGGTCATTGTTATGTGCGATGGACCAGAGGGTGTCGCCCGCCTTGACGGTGTAGACCTTCTGAGCCTGCTTCACGCCCACCAGCTCCTGCCGGACGGTCTCAAAATCCTGCAAGCCTTCCTTGAAGTAGAGGCCGTCTTCCAGCGTGACCTGCTTGTTGAAGCCCACGCTCACATTGGGGTCGTCCTCTTCTTCCTCGTAGGGGTCGAGCATGGCGGCGAGGTAATCCCGCAGCGCGTTGCCGTCGCTGCACACCGCCGTCAACTCGCCGTCCAGATAAAGAGCCGTGCCTTCGCTGATCTGGTCGCCGGCGCTCTGGATGATGGCGTTTGCCATCTCGTTTTCGTCCATCATGTGGTGGGCGATGGCGAGGGTGTAGCTCGGCTCGATGGTCCACTCGGTCTTGTCGGTGCCGGCGTAGCTGATACGCTCCATCACGTCCTCGCGGGCCGTGTTGAAGACGTCCTCATTCGCCACATAGCCCACGGTTTCGCCGTTGACCTGGACGGCCAGCGCATAAGGCTGGTGGATGACATATTGGAACACTGCTGCGCCCAGCGCCAGTGCGCAGATGGGCAGGGCATACATCGCCATGCGGGGCAGCAGACTGAGGTTGCGGCGGACGCCGTTTTTGAAGTAGTGGACGCTGGCCTCAAATGCTGCCCCGAAGCCCTGCTCCCTGCGGATGCGGTGGGCATGGATGAGAAGGGACACGATGCCCTTTGCAAACAGCACGATGGGGCCAAACAGGTCTTTGGCCACCTGTGCTGCGCCGGGGAACGCCGTCTCCGCCAGAGCCTTTGCAAAGCGGCGGATGCCTCCAGCAACCCAGAGAGCGGCGTACTTGACGGCACGCCCCACCCGCACGGCAGCATACTCCGCGCCAAAGCCCAGCGCGTAGAGCGCTGCGCCAATGCGCAATACCAGCTTCGACGAGCGCAGCTTCCGGGAGGCATTGTCCAGCCGGTGGCGGCGACGGCGATACCGCCGGTGGCGGCGCAGCAGATGGACGCACTGGAGCTGCGCCCAAAGCGAGCGCAGCTTTGCGCGGAAGCCGGTGTGCCGCGGCGCACCGGCTGGCTCGTCCTGCCGCGTTTCAGTTGTTTTATCTTCCAGCAAAAAGGATGCTCCTTCCTGTATCTTCAGGAGATTCTGATTTGTCTCTTTTCTCTGTTATCGACACGCTGCCGCATCAGGACAGCTTTTTTGACAAGAATAACTCTATTTATTATACACCCTGCCAGCGCCGAAACAAGCATTGACACAAAATTTGGGCTTAGCTTTCACTTACTTTTCACGAAATACACAAATTTAGACAAAAAGCTTTGTCATATCCTCCGGCAGCGGGCTTTCCACTGTCACCGGCCTCAGGGTCGTCTCGTCCACCGGCACTTCGATGCGGATGCCATCCGGCATCCGCTCGCAGCGCGGCACCCAGAACGTCTGTTTTGCGCAGTGGAGCGCCTGCCGCCCGATGCGCGCCCGGCTCCCGCCGTAGAGGTCATCGCCGGCCAGCGGGTGGCCGATGGATGCAAAATGTACCCGTATCTGGTGGGTCCGGCCCGTCACCGGGACGCAGGCCGCGAGGCTCAGGCCGTTTTGGGCTTTCAATATGGTATATTCCGTCCGGCTGGGTTTGCCGTCGGGGGTGACGCACCGCCCGATGATGCTCTCCCCCTGCCGCCCGATGGGGGCGTCGATGACGCCCGGCCCGAGGGGAAGTTCTCCTTCTACAACGGCGTAGTAGAGCTTTTCCACCCGCTGAGCCAGCAGCGGGGCGGCGTAGCCATTCTGGGCCGCCAGCACGAGGCCGCTGGTGTCCTTGTCGATACGGTTCACCGGGCGGAAGACGGGGCTTCTGCCCTGACGCAGCGCCCAGGCGGCATAGCCGTTCGCCAGCGTATCCAGCGGGTAATTCAGGGTAGGATGCACCGCGAGATGGGGCGGCTTTTCCACCACGAGGGCAAAAGCGTCCTCGTAGACCACATCCACCGGGATGTCGTCCTGCGGCACAACGCCCTCCCCCTCCGGCGGTAGTTCAAAGGAGATGACCTGCCCGGCCTCCACCCGGCGGTTGGCCAGGATGGGGGCGCCGTCGGCAAAAAAGCCGCTGCCCCGGAATTTCACGGCCCGGGACAGGTCGGTGGAGACACTGCACCTGCGCAGAAAACCGCGCAGCAGCATCCCATCCGCCTCGGGCGGGACTTTGAAATAAAGCTTCATCTTCCCACCTCCAGCGCGGGCAACATATAAGATAAGTATAGCAAAATTCTCTTTCTCTTGCAAATCTTGTTTTTTTATGGTATCATGAGGAGCGGAAAACGAGTGGAACATACGGCGGCGGGGCGGCTTTGACCGCTCTGAGGAAAGTCCGGGCCTCACAGAGCACGGTAACTGCTAACGGCAGCCGAGGGTGACCTCAGGGAAAGTGCAACAGAAAGGAAACCGCCGCAGCAATGCGGTAAGGATGAAAGGGCGAGGTAAGAGCTCACCAGCGCATGGGTGACTATGCGGCTTTGTAAACCCTACCGGAAGCAACGCCTATATGGGACGTACAGCGCTGCTCGCGTGTCCCGAAGGCGGCACGAACCTGTCAGCAATGGCAGGTCTAGACAGATCGTCGTTTAATACAGAACCCGGCTTACGGTCTATCTCGTTTTCCATCTTTTGTTTTCAGCGCTGTCTGCGGTGTGCAGGCAGCGTTTTTCGTTTCTTTAACCACACTGTCACTTTTCGTTTGGGCCGGTTTGTGGTATACTGAACAAAACCCCGCAGAGCACGTCTTCGCTGGGGCCTTAATTCAACAGACAGGATGTGAAATCCTCCGATGAAAGATGGTTTTTTGAAAGCAGCTGCCCTCTCGCCCTCACTGCGGGTGGCCGACTGCAACTATAACGCTTCCCAAATCGTATCTCAGTTACAGGACGCTGCGGCCCGCGGCGTCAGGCTGGCGGTGTTCCCCGAGTTCTGCCTCACCGGCTACACCTGCGGCGATCTGTTCTTGCAGCGCACGTTGCAGCAGGGTGCGCTGGACGCCCTGCAGACCGTGCTGGACGCCAGCCGGGAGCTGGACGTCGTGGCCCTCGTGGGCCTGCCGCTGCTGGTGCGGGGCAAGCTGTACAACTGCGCCGCCGTCCTCTGCGGCGGGCGTCTGCTGGGCCTTGTCCCCAAGACCTACCTGCCCAACTACGGCGAGTTCTACGAAAAGCGCCAGTTCACCCCGGGCAGCACTGAGGTGGAAAATGTGACGGTCTGCGGGCAGGAAGTGCCGTTCGGTACGTCCCTGCTCTTCCGCTGCCGCCAGATGCCCAGCTTCGTTCTGGGCGTGGAGATCTGCGAAGACCTGTGGAGCGCTCTGCCCCCCTCCACCTTCCACACGCTGGCCGGTGCCACCGTCATTGCGAACCTTTCGGCCAGCGATGAGACGGTCGGCAAGGCCGAGTACCGCCGGGCGCTGGTGTCGAACCAGTCCGCCCGCCTGCTCTGCGGCTACCTGTACGCTTCTGCCGGCCACGGCGAGAGCACCCAGGACATGGTCTTCGCCGGCCACGACCTCATCGCCGAGAACGGCGCCCTCATCGCCGAGACATCTCCCTTCGAGGGCGGCTGGGCTGAGACGGAGCTGGACTGCCAGCGGATGGAGTCGGAGCGGGCGCGCAACACCAGCTTCGAGCCCAGCGCTGAGGGGTATCTGACCGTCGATTTCGACCTTGCCCTCACCGAGACGAAGCTCTCCCGCTGGGTAGACCCCACGCCTTTCATCCCCCACGACGAGCGCCGCCGGGCCGAGCGCTGTGAGTTGATCTTGAAAATGCAGGCCGACGGCCTCGCCAAGCGCCTCGAGCATGCCCATGCCAAGACGGCGGTCATCGGCATCTCGGGCGGTCTGGACAGCTGCCTCGCTCTGCTGGTGGCCGTCCGCGCCATGAAACAGCTGGGCCGCCCCACCAGCGATGTGCTGGCCGTGACCATGCCCTGCTTCGGCACCACCCACCGCACCCGCAGCAATGCGGAGATCTTATGCGACGAGCTGGCCGTCAGCTTTACCGAGATCGACATCGCCAACACCGTCCACAGCCACTTCAAGGACATCGGACAGGACGAGAGCGTGCTGGACGTCACCTTTGAGAACGGACAGGCCCGTGTGCGCACCCTCGAGCTGATGGACACTGCCAACCGCACCGGCGGCCTCGTCGTCGGCACCGGCGACCTCTCCGAGCTGGCGCTGGGCTGGGCCACCTACAACGGCGACCACATGAGCATGTACGGCGTCAACGCCGGTGTCCCCAAGACGCTGGTGCGCCACCTCGTCCAGTATGAAGCCGACATTGCCGTCTCCGCCGAGCTGCGCCGGGTGCTGCTGGACATCCTCGACACCCCCGTCTCCCCGGAGCTGCTGCCTGCCAAGGACGGCGAGATCTCTCAGAAGACGGAAGACCTCGTGGGTCCCTATGAGCTGCACGACTTCTACCTTTATTATGTTCTCCGCTTCGGCTTCGGCCCGTCGAAGATATTCCGGCTGGCGAAAGCGGCCTTCGCAGGCCGGGCCGAGTACCCGGACGAAGTGCTCTACAAGTGGCTGCGCAACTTCTACTGGCGGTTCTTCGCCCAGCAGTTCAAACGCAGCTGCCTGCCCGACGGTCCCAAGGTGGGCAGCGTCACCCTCTCGCCCCGGGGCGACTGGCGGATGCCCAGCGACGCAGCTGCCGCGCTCTGGCTGGCCGAGCTGGAACAGATCCCGCTCAAAGGATAATTTTTTATGAAACAACACAAAAAGCTGCTGATAAATCTGGTCTTTGCTGCCGTCATTCTGGCCGCAGCCGCCGTGCTGCTGCTGGTGCGGAAAGCAAACCAGACCGGTACGCCTCTCTGCGCAGAGCTCATCTACGGCGACAGTAACACCAGGCTGACCTTTCCCCTCGAAAAAGACGCCGATTACGATGTGGACACCGGCTATCTCACCGTCCACATCAAGATCCAGGACGGCGCGGCCCGCTTTGTAGATTCGCCCTGCCCTGACCACATCTGCGAGTCCTTCGGCTGGCTCAGCGAGGAAGACCAGACGGCCACCTGCCTGCCCGCCCGGGCTGTGCTGAGCATCATCCCCACCACATGATGGCATACACATCCAAAGGAGTGAACGCCTATGTTTGACGAAAACAAGCATACCCATCCCCAGAATAACGACGAAGGCCCCCGGCACATCCACCGGGGCATCAAGCGCAGCGAGCCCGACGAAGTGGAGGTAGACAGCGCCGATTTCTTCTCGCCGGAGCCTCCCCGGCCCAAAGCACCGCCGAAACCGGCACCGACGCCTCCGTCTGAGCCGCCGAAATCTCCGGTGCCGCCCCGCAGACAGTGGGAGCCGCTGCACCCCAGCGAGCCCGCCCCCGCTGACGACAAACTTCCGAAAGGAGGAATGGTCTTGCTGGTACTGCAGGCCATCCTGAGCCTTGCCGCGCTGGTGCAGCTCTGGCGCACCCAGATGCTGCCGGTGCTCTATCTCGTTATCATCACTGCGCTTCTGGTACTGCTCTGGCTGCTGGTGCGCAAGTGCCTCGCCTCTCGCAGCGGTGCCGTCGTGGCCCGGGTGCTGTCCGTCCTGCTCTGCGCCGCGCTGGCCGTGGGCTGTGTCTGGGCGCAGCAGGGTCTGACCGCACTGGACAGCATGACTTCCGGCCTGCTCACCGGCGCAGAGGCGAATAAGATCACGAAAGAGCCGTTCGTCGTCTACCTCAGCGGCGTGGACAACCGCGGCGAGCTGACCGAAAAGGCCCGCAGCGACGTGAACATCCTCGCTGTGGTCAACCCCACCACCAAGCAGGCGGCCCTCATCAACACCCCGCGCGACTACTATGTTGACCTCGCAGGCACCGACAGCAAGGACAAGCTGACCCACGCCGGCCTCTACGGCGTCGAGACCAGCATGGCCACGCTGGGCAACCTCTACGGCGTGAATGTGGAGCACTACCTCCGCATCAACTTTGCGGGCTTCATCAACATCATCGACGCCATCGGCGGCGTGGACGTCTACTCCGACCAGGCCTTCACCTCGGTGGGCAGCCCCGGCTACTACGACCCCACCACCTTCGCCGAGGGCTGGAACCATCTGGACGGCAAGTCTGCTCTGGCTTTTGCCCGTGAGCGCCACGCCTTCAAGACCGGCGACATCCAGCGCGGCATCAACCAGATGAAAGTCATCGACGCGATGGTCAACAAGCTCAAGTCTCCCGCCCTGCTCATGGGCTTCTCCAAGCTGATGGACGCCGCCGCCGACTGCTTCGTCACCAGCCTCTCGCAGGAACAGATCTCTGCGCTGGTCCGGATGCAGCTGGGCGACCTTGCCAACTGGGACATCCAGAGCTACACCGTCACCGGCTCGGGCGCGAAGAGCACCAAGTGCTACTCCGCCAAGGGCCAGAGCCTCTACGTCATGAAGCCGGATGAAAACTCGGTCAACGAAGCCAAGGCCCTCATCGCTGCGGTTCTGGGCGGCGAGGACAAGCTCACCAGCACCAGCCAGACCCCCGAGAAGACCGATGTCTTCACGCCGACCGCCGACCCCAACGCCGGTGCATCCATCCCGGAGGAATCTCCCGACAGCGTGATCGCAGAAGAGCCCGCCGAGAGCGAAGTCCCGGCGGAAGAGGCCCCCGCTGACAGCCAGCCCGCCGAGGGCGACGCCTCCGGTGAGCCCAGCGCTTCCACCGAGGTTCCTGCAGACGGCAGCGAAGAAGCCCCGGCAGACTCCACCGAGTCGCCGTCCTTCAGTATGCCGACCCAGGAGCAGGTGGAGCAGGCGGCTTCCTCCCTGCATCAGGCCGCTTCCACCGTGCTGGACGCCCTGTTCGGCTCCGGCAGCGGCGACGCTTCCAGCGCTGAAAATGATGCAGCATAATTGATAGACAGAAAGATCCCGCAAAGCAGCTGCCTTGCGGGATCTTTGCGTTTATGCTTATTTCAGGATGTCGCTCAGCACGCTCTGGCCGTCCAGCGTGGAAGCATCCACACCCAGATAGTCGCAGATGGTCTGTGCGATGGTTCCGAAGCAGAGCTTGGTGCCGAGGTCAACGCCCGGTTTGACGCCCTTGCCGCAGATGAGATACGGCACATACTCGCGGGTATGGTCGGTGGTCTTGGTGTAGGAGGGGTCACAGCCGTGGTCGGCCGTGACCATCAGGATGTCGCCCTCCCGCATCCCGGGGATGAAGTCGGCAACGAACTTGTCGAACTCGGTGGCGGCGGCGGCGTAGCCTGCCACGTCGCGGCGGTGGCCGTAGAGCATATCGAAATCGACGAGGTTCACGAAGGCCAGACCCTCGAAGTCGCGGGTCTGCAAAGCCTTGGTGAAGGCGATGCCGTTGGTGTTGCCGGTGGTCTTGATCTTTTCCGTCACGCCCTCGCCGTCGAAGATGTCGAAAATTTTGCCCACGGCGATGACGTCCCTGCCTGCGTCCTTGAGCAAATCAAGCATGGTCTTGCGGGGCGGCTTGAGGCTCAGGTCGTGGCGGTTGGTGGTGCGGTAGAAGGTGTCGGCGGTGCGGCCGAGGAAGGGGCGGGCGATGACGCGGCCCACGCCGTACTCGCCCTTCAGCATCTCGCGGGCGATCTCGCAGTAACGGTACAGCTCATGCACCGGCACAAGCTCCTCGTTGGCGGCGACCTGAAACACGCTGTCGGCGCTGGTGTAGACGATGAGGGCATCCTCCTTCATGGCCTGCTCGCCGTAGTCCTTCAGCACCTGTGTGCCGGAGTAGGGCTTATTGCAGAGGACTTTGTGGCCGGTCTTTTCCTCGAACTCGTGGATGAGGCTGTCCGGGAAGCCGTCCGGGAAGGTGGGCAGCGGCTTGGGGCTGACGACACCGGCGATCTCCCAGTGGCCGATGGTGGTATCCTTGCCCATGCTCTGCTCCTGCAGGCGGGCAAAGGAGCCGATGGGGGCGGCATCCTTCTCGCCGACGGTCACACCGTCGATGTTGAACAGTCCGAGTTTTTTCAGGTTGGGGCAGTTGAAGTTGGGGTGGTTGGCGATGGCGCCGAGGGTGTTGGTCCCCTCATCGCCAAAGGCTGCGGCGTCCGGCTCTGCGCCGATGCCGAAGCTGTCCAGAACGATCAGAAAAACGCGCTTTTCCATTACGCTTTCACTCCGTTTCTATCATTTTGCGCTCGCCTTCGCCCCTTCGGGGCAGAAGTGAGACTTTTGCTAGCCTTATTATAGGCGATGAACGCACTTTTCGCAAGCGTTTTATCGCTCCGGCATCTATCACGAAAATTTAAGGTTTTCTTTGCCGAATTTTTTCTTGCTCTCTTGTACACAAGCGGTTATAATATAGAATGGTAAGGTTTTCAAACACCCCTGACCGGGCCGATGTCCGGCCAGCGGCCGCAGGGCATATTTGGCACCTGTGCGCCCATCATAGAGGAAAAAAGAGACTGTTAGAGGTATATTTATGAGAAAAACGAAGATCATCTGCACCCTTGGCCCTTCTACCGATAAGGACGGCGTCCTGCGCGAGCTGGTCGCCAACGGCATGAACGTGGCCCGCTTCAACTTTTCCCATGGCTCCTACGAGGAGCACAAGGGCCGTCTGGACATGCTGAAGGCTATCCGCGCTGAGCTGAACAAGCCCGTTGCTGCCCTGCTGGACACCAAAGGCCCCGAGATCCGCCTGAAGGAGTTCAAGAACGGCGTTGAGATGCTGGAAGCCGGTCAGACCTTCACCCTGACCACCCGCGAGGTGGAGGGCACCAAAGAGATCTGCTCCATCACCTACAAGGACCTGCCCCAGGACGTCCACGAGGGCGGCACCATCATGCTGGACGACGGCCTCATCAAGCTGGCCATCAAGAGCGTCACGGACACCGACATCGTCTGCGAAGTGCTCAACAGCGGCAAGATCAAGACCAAGAAGGGCGTCAATGTCCCCGGCGTCCACCTGTCCATGCCCTACCTGAGCCAGCGCGACCGCGATGACATCATCTTCGGTGTCCAGCAGGGCTTCGACTTCATCGCTGCTTCCTTCGTGCGCACCGCACAGGACGTCTACGACATCCGCAACCTGCTGAACGAGTACGACTCCAACATCCGCATCATCGCCAAGATCGAGAACCGCGAGGGCGTCAATAACATCGACAGCATCCTGTCCGCTGCCGACGCCGTCATGGTCGCCCGCGGCGACCTGGGCGTCGAGATCGACTTCACCGAGCTGCCCGGCATCCAGAAGAGCGTCATCGACCGCTCCTTCTCCTTCGGCAAGCCCATCGTCACTGCTACCCAGATGCTGGACAGCATGATGGTCAACCCCCGCCCCACCCGCGCCGAGATCTCCGACGTGGCAAACGCCATCTACGACGGCACTTCCGCTATCATGCTCTCCGGCGAGACCGCTGCGGGCGCATACCCTGTTGAGGCCCTCAAGACCATGTCCGCTATCGCAGAGCGCACCGAGAACGAGGTCCACTACCGCGACAACCGCCTGACCGATGCCGCCGGCCAGATCAGCGTCAGCGACGCTACCGCACACGCTGCCTGCCTGACCGCAAAGGACGTCAACGCTTCTGCCATCGTCACCGTGTCCGAGTCCGGCAACACTGCCCGCCTGCTGAGCAAGTACCGCCCCTCTCAGCCCATCATCGCCTGCGTCATGGACGAGCAGGTCCAGCGCCAGCTGTCCATCTCCTGGGGCATCACCCCGCTCATGATGGACCTCGCCACCAGCACCGATGAGCTCATCGAGAAGTCCACCACTCTGGCCAAAGAGCACGGCTATCTGCACGACGGTGAGCTGGCTGTTGTGACCGCCGGCGTCCCCGTGGGCGTCTCCGGCACCACCAACATGATCAAGATCCACATGATCGGCAACTGCCTGGCTACCGGCGTCGGCGTCGGCCCCGAGGGCGCTGCTCTGGCCAACGCCACCGGCAAGGCCTGCGTCTGCCGCACCATCGAGGAGATCCGCGCAAAGTTCAAGCCCGGCATGGTCCTGGTCGTCCCCTCCACCTCCAACGAGATGCTGAGCTACGTCCGTGACGCTGCCGCTCTGGTGGTCGAGGAAGCCGGCCTGAACAGCCACGCCGCCATCGCCGGCAAGGCCCTGCTCAAGCCCACCATCGTGGGTGCCGTCGGCGCTACCGCCCACATCCGCGACGGTCTGATGGTCGCTGTGGACTGCGCACACGGCAGCGTCCAGCGCCTGCAGGCCTGATCTCGGGAGGCACAGCATGGAACGCATTGCAAGTTTCTGCGTAGACCACACCAGGCTCGACCGCGGCATGTACCTGAGCCGTCAGGACGGCGATGTTCTGACCTGGGACATCCGGATGAAGAAGCCGAACCACGGCGATTATCTCTCCACCGGTTCGGCCCACACGCTGGAGCACCTCTTCGCCACCTACGCCCGCAACAGCCAGTATAAGGACGGCGTCATCTACGTCGGCCCCATGGGCTGCCGCACCGGCTTTTACCTGCTGACCCGGGGCCTGACCCCCGCCGAGGCGCTGAGCCTGACGGTGGAGTCCTTCCGCTTCATGGCTGCGTTTGAGGGCGATGTCCCCGGCGCAAGCGAGGTGGAGTGCGGTAACTACCGCGACATGGACCTGCCCGCCGCAAAGGCTGAGGCTGCTGCCATGCTGCCCGTGCTCGAGGCACTGACCGCTGACAAGCTGCACTACTATCGCAATTTTCAAAAATAGTGCCTATCGAAACGGCATATTTGCGATATGCAGTTTGCGGATGTTGCTTGTGCATTAAAAACGCAAACTGCTATAAGCTATAACACACAAAGAGGCTGTTGCACTGCAACAGCCTCTTTTCTTTTATCGCGTCCGCGCCTCACACTTCCCCGATGACCGGGAGCAGGTCTTCGAGCTTATTGAAATAATTGACGATGGTGACCACATTGTTGACGATGGAGCTGCCCGCCGAGAAAATGCGCGCCACATAGTTCAGCACACGGCCAATGTCCTGGAACGTCTGCCATGCCGTGGTCTCGCCGCCGCAGAGCAGCACCATTTCGTCGTCCCCGATGGATGTATACTGGGCGGGCATCTGCATCTGATAATTACTCATAGTATTCTTTCCTTTCCGCTGGTGAGAAGTTTTTTTCCCCGTTCAGAGTCAGCGCCCTCGGGGCCTGTCCTCTATTCCATCCTACCAGATACGAAAGGCAAAGCATGTCAGACCCTGCGGCTGAGGAAATGATTTCCTTTTCAGGCTCTCCCCTTGGGAGAGCTGGCGCGCAGCGCCTGAGAGGGCAGGGACGCTGCAGAGAAATAAAAAACACAGCGATAGCATCACTCTTACAAAAGCTAATGCTTATCGCTGTGCAGATATTCTTTGGAACCGAGCTTGCCCTCTCCGTCACCTTCGGTGACACCTCTTCCAGAGGGAGAGGCTTAGACACGTCAAAAATCCATTATTCGTACAGGGGGAAAGCCTTGGTCAGGGCCAGCACACGGGCGGAGATGTCGTCCTTCTTCTCGTCGTAGTGCCAGATGCAGTCGGCGATGCAGTCCGCAATGACTTTCATCTCGGCTTCGCCCATGCCCCGGGTGGTGACAGCCGGTGTACCCAGACGGACGCCGGAAGTCACGAAGGGGCTGCGGGTCTCGCCGGGGACGGTGTTCTTGTTGGCGGTGATGTGGACGCTGTCGAGGCGGGCTTCCAGCTCCTTGCCGGTGCATTCCTCGTCCCGCAGGTCGAGGAGCATCAGGTGGTTGTCGGTGCCGCCGGACACCAGCTTGACACCGCGAGCCTGCAGTTCAGCGGCCATGGCCTGTGCGTTCTCCACGATCTTGCGGGCGTAGTCCTTGAACTCGGGCTTGAGTGCCTCGCCAAAGCAGACGGCCTTGGCCGCAATGACGTGCTCCAGCGGGCCGCCCTGGGTGCCGGGGAAGACGGCGGAGTTGATGCGCTTGGCCAGCACGGCATTATTGGTCAGGATGAGGCCGCCGCGGGGGCCGCGCAGGGTCTTGTGGGTGGTGGTGGTCACGACGTCAGCATAAGGCACCGGGCTCTGGTGCATCCCGCCGGCCACGAGGCCCGCGATGTGGGCCATATCCACCATCAGGAAGGCCCCGTATCCGTGGGCGATCTCAGCCAGCTTTTCGAAGTCGATGGCACGGGGGTAGGCCGAAGCACCTGCCACGATCATCTTGGGACGGACCTTTTTGACCTGCTTTTCCAGCTCAGCATAGTCGATGCGGCCATCTTCGCCGACGCCGTAGGATACGAAGTGATAGTTCTTGCCGGACATATTCACCGGAGAGCCGTGGGTCAGATGACCGCCCTGAGACAGGTCCATGCCCATAACGGTATCGCCCAGATCGAGCAGAGCGAAGTAGACGGCCAGATTGGCCTGTGCGCCGGAGTGGGGCTGGACGTTGGCGTACTTTGCGCCGAACAGCTTGCAGGCGCGCTGGATGGCGATGTTCTCCACCTCATCCACATAGGCACAGCCGCCGTAGTAGCGTTTGCCGGGCAGGCCCTCGGCGTACTTGTTGGTGAGGATGCTGCCCATGGCGGCCATGACGGCGGGCGAGACGATGTTCTCGCTGGCGATGAGCTCGATATTTTCCCGCTGGCGGGTCAGCTCACGGTTCATAGCCGCAGCCAGCTCCGGGTCGGCCTTTTCCACGAGGCCGATGGTATCCATCATATCGTTGTACATACTATTTACCCCTCTCTCTGATGCAAAAAATCAGTTCGCGCGGGCGTCCGCTCATTCCGGCCCGTCTGTTTCCATGATACCAGACATCGTGGATTTCTTCAACAGCATTTCGCACAAACCGATACGGTTTGATTCGTTTCTTTTCGGTTGGATGAAGATATTTCACCCATCCTGCCAAAGCCTTGCTTTTTCTGCGCTCAGCGCTTATTATTATAACAAAAATCCGTCCCGGTTTTTGTGCAGATTTGCCCACCGGGTGCAGAAAGGAGCGCATTGCCATGACCATCACGGAGCAAAAAGCCGCACAGCGCAAAGCGGGCATTGCGGCCCGCCGGGCGTTGTCGGACAACGAGCGCACCCATTCCAACGCCGCTCTCTGCGCCCGCATCATGGCTCTGGACTGCTTCAAAAAGGCAGAAAACATCCTGCTTTATGCGGCCTTCGGCGGTGAAGCCGATCTCTCGACGCTGGCTGTGGAAGCGGCCCGGCAGGGTAAAACGCTGGCCTACCCCGTCTGCGGCGAGGGCTTTTCGCTGACAGCCGCTGTGCCGGGGCCGGACGGCTGGGAAGTGGGTACTTACGGCATCCGCACGCCCATTTTGAGCCGGTCTGCAGTTTTGCCACCGGACAAGCTCGACCTCGTGCTGGTCCCCTGCACGGCTTTTGATGCAGTCTGCCACCGGGTGGGGATGGGGAAAGGCTATTATGACCGCTACCTCCCCCGCTGCACCCGGGCTGTGAAACTGGGCGTGGCCTTTGAGGCCCAGCGGGTGGACGCGGCGGCAGTGGACGCCTATGACGAAAAACTGGACGGATTCGTGACAGAGGGAGGACTTTACTTTGGATTTGACACAACTGAGCTGTGAGGACTTTCTGAGCCGGCTTGCCAGCAAAGCCCCCGCCCCGGGCGGCGGCGGCGCAGCGGCCCTCGTGGGCGCGGCAGGCGTCGCGCTGGGCAATATGGTGGGGAATCTCACCACCGGCAAAAAGAAATACTCTGCCGTGGAAGAAGAGATCCTGGCGCTGAATGCCCGTGCTGAAACCCTGCGCAAACGGCTGGAAGCCCTCGTGCAGGCTGACGCCGACGCATTCACGCCTCTGGCGGCGGCCTACGGCCTGCCCAGAGAGACGCCCGAACAGCAGGCCCGCAAGGCCGCTGTGCTGGCCGAGGCGCTGGACGGGGCCTGCGCCGTGCCGCTGGACATCATGGACGCCTGCTGTGAGGGCATCCGTCTTGCGTCCGATTACGCCGAAAAGGGCAGCGTGCTGGCTGTCTCAGACGCAGGCTGTGCGGCGCTGTTCTGCAAGGCCGCACTTCAGGCGTCGGCTCTGAATGTCGCCATCAACACAAAGCTCATGACGGACCGCGCCCATGCCGCCGCGCTGGACGAAAAAGCGGCCCGGATGCTGGCAGAATATGTGCCGCTGGCCGACGAAGTCTACCAGTCCGTGGCAAGCCGCCTGCGGGCCTGATGCATAGAAAGGGAACGTATATGTCTACCATTTTGAAGGGTGCGCCCGTCGTGGCCGCCATGAACGAAGCAAATGCTGCCCGCTGCGCCGCACTGCGGGAAAAGGGCGTTGTCCCCACGCTGGCCGTCGTCCGGGTGGGCGAACGCCCCGATGACCTCTCCTACGAGAAAGGCGTCATGGCCCGCTGTGCAAAAGTGGGCGTCGAGGTGAAGCAGTTCCTTCTGCCCGCCGACGCTTCGCAGGAAGAGTTGCTGCGCGTCATTGCCGGCATCAACGCAGACGCCGCCATCCACGGCTGTCTGCTCTTCCGCCCCCTGCCCAAACAGTTTGATGACAGGACCATCCGCGCCGCGCTCTCGCCCGAAAAGGACATTGACGGCATCACCGACGGCTCGCTGGCCGGTGTCTTCACCAACACTGCCGTCGGCTACCCGCCCTGCACGGCGCAGGCCTGTCTTGAGATCCTGAAATTCTACAACATTCCCCTCTCCGGCAAGCGGGCCGTCGTCGTGGGCCGCAGCCTCGTGGTGGGCAAGCCCGCAGCCATGATGCTGGACCGGGAAAACGCCACCGTCACCCTCTGCAACTCCCGCACCCAGAACCTGCCCGATGTCTGCCGCGAGGCCGATGTTGTGGTGGTGGCCATGGGCAAGATGGGCTTTATCGGCGCAGAGCATCTGCGGGCCGGTCAGGTCGTCGTGGATGTGGGCATCCATGTCAACGAGGAAGGCAAACTCTGCGGTGACGTCCGCTTTGGCGAGGCAGAGCCGGTGGTGGAGGCCATCACCCCCGTCCCCGGCGGCGTCGGCACCGTGACGACTTCCGTGCTCGTGAGCCATGTGGTGGAGGCGGCAGCGAAAGCTGCATCATAATAACCTCTCCGTCACGCCTGCGGCGTGCCACTGCCCGGGTTGCGGCTCCCAGCGTCTGCTTCGGCCCTTGGTGCGGGCCTCGCATCCTGCTGGCCGCGGCCCCAACAGCTCCCCCCTGTTTCCGCCGCTGGCGGCGGTCGTCGTTGTTGCTCCCAAAGGGAGAGGCTTTGGCATATCGGAATATCTCTATACACCAAAAGCGCCCGGCGGATACCCGCCGGGCGCTTTTGGCATTGACAGAACAATGACAGGAGAATAATTGGGAATTGGGAAATTGGAATAGGGCTTAGTTTATGCGGCCTTTGCCAGGGCAAAGACCAGAGCCTTCTTGCGGCGGTTCTGCATTGTGCGCACCACACAGCTCAGGGTGAAGTTGATGATGAAGTAGATGACGCAGGCCGTGCCGAACAGCACCATGACGTCGGAGACGTTCACCGTGCCGAGGCCGTTGTAAGTACCGGCGGCGCTCAGCAGCTGGCGGATGCGGGCCATCAGCTCAATGGTGGCCACGTTTGCCAGATAGGAGGAGTCCTTGATGGTGGTGATGACCTGGCTGAGCAGGGTCGGCACGATGTTGCGGTAGGCCTGCGGCAGGACGATGTAGAGCAGCACCTCAGCGGTGTTGAAACCCTGTGCATAGCCGGCCTCGAACTGGCCCTTGGACACGCCATTCAGGCCGCCGCGGACGATCTCGGCGATGACGGAGGAGTTGAAGAGGATGAGGGCCAGAGCGGCCTTGAACAGAAGCTTCATCTCCACGCTGGTCAGACCGAACATCTTGCGGGCGAAGAAGCCCGGGCAGGGGCAGAACACCACACAGATGAAGATCCAGAGCAGGTAGGGCGTGTTGCGAAACAGCTCGATGTAGGCGGTAGCAAACCAGCCGAGGATGCGGGTCGGACCCTTTTTGCAGTAGGTGCGGGCCAGCGCCAGCAGAGAGCCCACGATGAGGCCCATGATGACGCCCAGCACCGAGATGATGCAGGTGAAGGCCACGCCGCGCAGCAGGTAGAGCATGACGCCTTCTCTTGTCAGGATGGAAAGGCTTGCAGCAAGCGTCTTCATATCAGGCAGCCTCCTTCAGCTCTACTTTCTTGGCAGCGGTCTTGAGACTCGTGTTCACGCGGCCCTTGCGCTCCTTGAGGGAAGCTTCCCAGCGGGCTGCCAGCGTGGACAGCGGGAAGCAGACCACGAAGAAGATGAGGCCGCAGACGATATAAGCGGGGGCGTATGCGCCGCCGGTGGAAGCACCGGTGACGAAGCTGTAGGTCACGCTGATGAGGTCAGCGCCGCCCACGATGTAGAGGCAGGAGGTGTTCTTGAAGAGGTTGACCACCTGGTTGACCATCGGAGGAAGCATCACGGGGATGCTCTGGGGCAGGATGATGTAGCCCATCCGCTGCAGATAGTTGAAGCCCTGAGCCTGTGCGGCCTCGAACTGGCCCTTCGGCACAGACTCGATGGCGGCGCGGACGACCTCGCCCATGTAAGCGCCGGTGTAAACGCCCAGTGCAATGATGCCGGTGCGGATGACGCCGAGGCTCACGCCTGCAAATGCCAGCGCATAATACAGGAAGCACAGCTGCAGCAGCAGCGGGGTGTTCTGGATGAACTCGACGTAAATGCGGGCGATGATGCGCAGCAGCTTACTGCCGCTGGTGGACATCAGGCCCAGCGCAGCGCCAATGATGAAGGCCAGCGCCAGTGCGCAGACGGCGGTCTGCAGCGTGTTGCCCAGACCCAGCAGAAAACTTTCACGATGCGTCCAGACGGTGGACCAGGACTCTAACGAAAACAAGCCAGACATGGCAAACTCCCCTTTCCCTACGCTCTTTTGGTTCTGAAAAGTCTGGGCTTAATCCAGACCGTTGTCTTTGATGAGCTGCTCGATGGTGCCATCTGCCAGCCAGCCCTTGACGAGGTCGTCGCACAGGGTGGAGAAGTCGCTGCCCTTCTTGGTGGCGACGCCATACTCCTGCGGGCTGAACTCAGCGTCAATGTAGCTGCGGCCCTCGGTCTTGTAGATGGCGAGGATGGACTTATCGACGCAGAAGCCCTGCACTTCGCCTGCGCTCAGTGCGGTGCTGATGGCGGGATAGTCGTCGTACTGACGGAAGGAGATGCCATCCTTCCAGGTGTCGGCGTTGAAGGTGTCGGCGTCGAAGTTTGCGCCGTCCAGCACGCCCTCGTCGATCATGGCCTTGACCAGAGCACGAGCGGAGGTGGAGCCGGAGGAGACGCCCACGACCTTGTCCTTCAGGTCAGCCAGACCCTTGATGCCGGTGGAGTCCTCCACCAGAACGGAAACGTAGTCGGTATAGTAGGGGGTGGAGAAGTCCCAGGTCTTCTTGCGCTCTTCGGTGATGGTGAAGGTAGCCAGAACGGCGTCGATGTCGCCGGAGTCCAGCAGCTCGCCGCGGGTGGCGGCGGTAACTGTGGTGAACTCAACGTCCACGCCGAGGTGCTCTGCGATCATCTCTGCGAGGCTGTCCTCGAGGCCCTTGTACTCGCCGGTGAGGGTATCCTGGAAGCTGAAGCCTTTAACTGCGTTCTTGACGCCCACTTTCAGGACACCGCGGTCCACGATGGCCTGAGTGTCAGCACCCAGTGCTGCAGTGGAAGCGGCTGCGCTGCCGGCGGCAGAAGATGCCGTAGAGGCTGCGGTGGAGCTTGCAGAGCCGCCGCAGGCGGTCAGGGCAGCAGCAGCGCCCACCAAACCAGTGACTTTCAGGAAATCACGACGCGAGATCTTTTTCATAATAAACCACTCCTCTTTGTTTTTTTCGGCCCGAGCGGCTTTCCCTGTCCGCTCCGAAAACGGCCTGTTATCAACAACGGCGTCTCACCACAACTTGTGAGCCTCTGCCGTGTCAACCTTTGTTGTTCGTCCTCTCAGCGGACGATCTTGCTCAGGAACTGCCGGACGCGCTCGTTCTTGGGGTTGGTGAAGAAGTGCTCCGGCGTGCCTTCCTCAATGATCTGGCCGTCCGCCATAAAGACGATACGGTCGGCCACGTTTCGTGCAAAGCCCATCTCGTGGGTGACGACCACCATCGTGATGTTCTTCTCGTGTGCCAGCTTTACCATGACATCCAGCACTTCCTGAATGGTCTCAGGGTCGAGGGCCGAAGTCGGCTCGTCGAACAGGATGATCTTGGTCTGTGCGCAGAGGGCGCGTGCAATGGCGATGCGCTGCTGCTGGCCGCCGGACAGCTGCGGAGGGTAGACATCCGCTTTGTCCCGGAGGCCGACGACCTCAAGATAATGATATGCCAGCTCTTCGGCCTCTGCCTTGGTCTTGTGATGGAGCTTCATGGGTGCCAGCGTCAGGTTTTTGAGCACCGTCATGTGGGGGTAGAGGTTGAACTGCTGGAAGACCATGCTCATGTTGTCGCGGACGATCCTGGTCTTGTTCTTGTTGGTCAGCTCCTGACCGTCGATGTAGACGTGGCCGCTGGTCGGCTCTTCCAGAAAGTTCATGCAGCGGACGGTGGTAGATTTGCCGCTGCCGGACGGTCCGATAATGACCAGCTTTTCGCCCTCGGCGACCTCGAGGTTCACGTCTTTGAGGACGTGCAGGTCTCCGAAGTACTTGTCAACGTGTTCGAGTTTGATCACTGTGATCCCCGCCTTTCCCTATCCTGTTCTGTCGTCCGTGCTCCAGCGCCGCGGACAGCGCATCTTGTGCGGCTTTCCCGAACCGCACACAAAAACGAAAAAATAAAAAAGGCGCAAAGTGAATACATCCACTTAAGCGCCTTTGCTTTCGTTGGTTAAAGTATAGTCTTTTTTCGCTTGACTTTCAATCCATAAAGTGCAACAAAAATCAGAGCGGGTCAATCTGCATTTTGGAAAGCTGCACAAACATCGTACTTAAAATCCGTAAATCAGCGGGTCATCAGCAGGAGCAGCGCCGATGCGACGGCCTGCAGGATGAGCCAGCGGGCCACCACCTGCTCGTCGCTCCAGCCCATGCGCTTGCGCACATGGTCGTGCAGCGGGGTGAGGGTGTTCTTGAGGATGCTGATGTGGAGGAAGCGCTTGAAGCTGATCTTCAGGATGCCGAGGCTGCCGTCCACGATGAACACCAGCGCCGCCAGCAGGAAGGCGAACGGGTGGCCGCACTTGAGAGCCAGGATGGCGAGGAAGAAGCCCATAGCGCGGCTGCCGGCGTCGCCCATCAGGAGGCTGGAAGGCTTTGCGTTGGACCACAGGTAGGCCAGCAGTGCACCGATAAAGACGATGGCAGCGGTGGAGTAGTCCCCCAGCTCCTCGCCGTAAGCCAGCAGGAAGGTGCCGATGCTCACCACCGCGAGGCTGGCGGACAGGCCGTCCACGCCGTCGGTGCAGTTGACCACGTTGATGCTGGCCCAGATGAGGATGACGATGAGCAGCAGGTAGAGCGGATAGGCAATGGTGAAAGTAGTGCTCAGGAAGTTGACGCTCGTGCCGTTGAAGTTCAGGTAGGTAACACCTGCCACCACGGCGATGACGAAGTCGATGAGGCCCTTCTTGTACTCGTTCCACGCCGTCTCGGAGGCGTCGTCAAAGTAGCCCGACAGCATGGAGGCGATGAGCAGAACGGTATAAATAAGGTACTCTACCTTAAAAGGCACCACCGCCAGCGTCACCAGCGCGATGCAGAGCACGAAGATGAGTCCGGAACCCCGGGCCTTGCCCTTGGAGAGCTCGCCGTTGACGGCGAAGGCACGGCCATGGTCGTGGGGGAGCTTGTCGTGAAAGACCGAGTCCATCAGGGCGGTCAGGGCAAACGCCAGCAGGAACGCCAGCGCGTCCACGGTCTGCTGGCCGGTAGCTGAAATAAGCTGCAGCATATTTTGAACCTCTTTCAATGATATTCTTCTTACTCCGAGAGTGTATCACGCCAGAGCCAAAAAATCAATCGCCCGGTTTGACAATCTTCCTCCCCGTGCCTATAATAGTAAGGCAGCTTATCAACACAGAAAACAGGAGACGACATGACACTTTCTTTGGAGCAGCTCTCGGCCCGGATGCGGCAGGGCGAGGACATCCCGCTGTCCGACACGGCCCGCATCGCGCTGGCGCTGAGCATCCCTTCCATTCTGGAGCAGCTGGTGGTCACGGCGATGGAGTACATCGACGCCGCCATGGTGGGCCACATCGGCGCAGAGGCCACCGCCGCCATCGGCATCGTCAGCTCGAGCACCTGGCTGCTCCACGGCATCCTTGTGGGACTGTACACCGCGTTTTCGATCCAAATCGCCCAGTACCTCGGGGCTGACCGCCAGCAGGATGCCCGGGGCGTGCTGCGGCAGTCCATGCTCTTCAACCTCATCCTGGGTCTGGGCGCTGCGGCTTTCGGCGTCGGCATCAGCCGTTTCCTGCCCGGGTGGCTGGGGGCGGACATCTCGCTCCAGGCCAGTTCCAGCGCCTACTTCGCCATCTGGTCGGCGGCCCTCCCCTTCACGATGGCCATGGGAATGTACGCAGCCATGCTCCGCGCCACCGGCGACGCCCTGACGCCCAGCCTTATCAGCTTGCTGGTCTGTGTGCTGGACGTGGTGTTCAACTTCTTCCTCATCAACCCCACCCGGCAGATACAGCTCTTCGGCCAGAGCGTCACAGTCTGGGGTGCCGGCCTCGAAGTCCCGGGTGCGGCGCTTGGCACAGCGCTTTCCACGACCATCGGCGGTCTGCTGGCGCTGGGCGTCCTGCTGCTGCGGGACGGCCCGCTTTGCATCCGAAAACCCGGCAGCTGGCGCATCACCTCCGCCTGCCTGCGCAACCTCTGGCGGGTGGGTACACCGCTGGCCGCTGAGCGCGCGGCCCTCTCGTCGGCGCAGGTGCTGCTCGTCCGTATCGTCTCGGGCCTCGGCACGGTGGCCATCGCGGCCAACAGCCTCGGCGTCAGCGCCGAGGGCCTCTGCTACATGGCAGGCTACGGCATTCAGGACGCCTCCATCGCCCTCATCGGGCAGGCCGTCGGCGCACACCGCCGGGACATGGCGAAGCGGTTCGCCTGGCTCTGCACCATGATGGGCATAGGCATCATGGCACTGTCCGGCGTGGGGCTCTGGCTCTTCGCCCCGGCCCTTATGGGCATCTTCACGGCAGATGCCGCCGTCATCGCGCTGGGTGCGCAGGTCCTCCGCATCGAGGCTTTTGCAGAGCCGATGTTCGGAGCCAGCATCGTAGCAAGCGGCGCGATGCAGGGCGCAGGCGACAGCACAGGCTGCTTCCTGCTGAACCTGTTCAGCATGTGGGGCGTCCGGCTCACCCTCGCCTTCCTGCTGGCTCCCCGGCTGGGCCTCGTGGGCGTCTGGGCCGCTATGTGCATCGAGCTCTGCATCCGGGGCGCGCTGTTCCTCATTCGGCTTGCAAGGGGCAAGTGGCTCGATAAGGGAGCGTTACAATGAACAAAATGGGCATGTGCCGCTGGCACATGCCCATTTTGTTTATTCAAATTTACTTCCGGCCATGCAGGATGGGAGACAGAGGCTTATAGATGACCATGCAGAGCACGGCGTCCAGCAGGCCCTTGACCAGCGTGAAGGGCAGGTTGAAGATGACGAGGCACTTCATGAGGCTGTCGGCAGAGGGCAGGATGGCCTGATACATGCCGAGGATGGCCTCCAGCGGCATATGGTAGAACTCCACATAGGCCGGGTAGGTGATGAAGTAGTTGGAGGGCACACTGAAGACGGCCATTGCGGCGGCACCCGCTACCGCGCCGAGGATGGCAGTCTTGCGGCTCTTATGATGCTTGTAGATGAAGCCCGCCACAGCGGAGAAGACAGCGCCCAGCATAAAGTTGCACAGCTCGCCGACACAGGCAGTGCTGGTACCCTTGACGACGATGTGGAGCAGGTTCTTCATGAAACTGATGACCACGCCGTACACCGGGCCGAGGGCGAACGCGCCCAGCAGGGCGGGCAGGTCGGAGAAGTCCATCTTGACGAAGGACGGGATGAGCATCGGGACGGGGAACTCAATGAACATCAGGATGAACGCCACTGCGCTGAGCATGGCGGCAACGGTCAGGTTGTGGGTCGTATCTTTTCTCATAATTTTCCTCCCGGGGCGGCTGCCCCATTCAAATAAAGACTGGAAAGCCCTTTTCTCGCTCGCCGGAACCGGGAAGACAAATGAAAACGCGCCCTGCCATAGCTTACACTATAACAGGGCGCGCACAAACAAATCAAATTGCCTGCCGTTTCTTGCATCCGGACTATACCGTTGGCCCCGGAGTCTCACCGGGTCAGCACTCTTTGGGAGTGGTCGCGGGCTGTACCGCCAGTGGGGAATCGCACCCCGCCCTGAAACGAACTTTCTTCGCAGAGTATAACGCGGCAGGTTTGTCTTGTCAAGCCCTTTTATGCATTTTTTTAACAAGCCTCTCCCGATTTGCACCGCTGGCTGTAATATGATATACTGATTTTATTATTCGTCAGGAAGGTATCTGTTTCTATGCTTTTCACCATCAACGATCTCGGCTTTTCCATAGCCGGGCTGCTGCTGGAAGGCTGGCTGGCCTTTGCAGCCCGGTGCGTCTGTGCGCTGGCCCTGCTGTTCATCGGCTGGGTCGTCAGCCGCTGGATGCAAAAAAACCTCTTTCCCCGCCTGCTGAAGCGCAGCTGGCACTTTGCCTTTACGCACCCCCTGCTGGAAAGCTTTGCCCGTCCGGCGGCCCGCATCGCGTGGTACACCGGCATGTATCTGGCCCTGCGCAGCCTGCCCTGGGCCATCCCCGGTCTTGCGGCCCTGCTGCTCAAAGCCTACCGAATGATGCTGGTCTTCCTCATCGGTACCGGCTTCTACCACGCTTCCGGCATCGCGGCTCTGCTGCTGGCCTCGTCCAGCGAAGAAGTCCGCACCAACCGCACCCTGCTCACTCTGCTGGATAAAGTCTACAAAGTAGCCGTCGTGGTGCTCTGCGGCGCGACCATTGCACAGGAGAGCGGCCTGCCCGTGGGCAGCGTCGTGGCCAGTGCCGGTCTTATCGGCCTTACGATCTCTCTGGCCGCACAGGATATGGCCAAGAATTTCTTCAGCGGCGTGGTCATCCTGCTGGACAAGCCCTTCTCCATCGGTGACTGGATCACCGTCGGCGACGTGGAGGGCGAAGTGGTGGACATCAACTTCCGCTCCACGAAAGTCCGGGCCGTGGATAACTCCATCTACATCCTCACCAACAGCACCGTCAGCAGTGCCACCATCAACAACGCTACCCTCCGCAACAAGCGGCTCTACCGCTTCACGCTGGGCGTTACCTACGACACCACCCGACCCCAGCTGGAAAAGCTGATGGCCGACCTCGACGCCATGCTCAAGGCCAGCCCCGACACCTACGAGGACACCGCCTTTGTCCGGATGACCGGCTTCGGCGACTCGAGCATCAACCTGATGGTCTCTGCCTATCTGCGCACCGCCGACCTCGGCGTGTTTTTGCGGATGCAGAACGATTTGAACCTCAACATCATGGACGTGATGAAGGCCGACGGCGTGGATTTCGCATTTCCCTCCACGACGGTCTACCTCGCAAAAGAGAACTGACAGCAAAAAAGCCGATGCAGCTGCATCGGCTTTTTTGTTACAGCGCAATATCCAGCGCCATCATGAGGGCGAAACCCAGCACCACGCTGATGACGCCCGCCGGTTCGTCCTGCTCCACGGCTTCCGGTATCATCTCCTGAGCCGTCACGCAGACCATGCACCCGGCGGCGGCGCTCATGAGCCACGGCAGAGCCGCGCTCACCCAGCCCGCGAGGGCCAGCGCCAGCAGCGCCCCCAGCGGCTCCACGAGGCCCGACGCAGCACCGGCGCAGAAGGCTTTCCGTCTCCCCTGCCCGGCCTGCACCAGCGGCAGGCTCACCGCCGCGCCTTCCGGGATATTCTGCAAGCCGATGCCCAGTGCAAGGGCCAGCGCCCCGCTGACGGCCTCCGGCTCACCCTGCAGGGCCAGCGCCGCCGCAAGTCCCACCACCATGCCCTCGGGCAGATTGTGGAGAGTCACGGCCAGCACCACCCGGCCCATCCGGCCATGCTCTTTTGACCCGGTGTGCATCAGCCGCCCGGCAGCCTCTTCCAGCCGCAGCAGGCCCACAGCACCCAGCACCAACCCCGCCGCCGGGGCCAGCCAGACCGGCAGGATCCCGGCCTCCGCCCGCTCGATGGCAGGCAGCAGCAGGCTCCACACGCTGGCGGCCAGCATGATGCCCGCCGCCATGCCGCAGAGCATCCGCCGGGTGCGGGGCTCGTCGGCCCGACGCACCAGAAAGACCCCCGCCGCTCCCAGCGCCGTACAGAGCGCCGGCAGCAGCAGGATGACCACTGCAAACAGATAGACGTTCACATTGCATTCCCCCTTCCCACCGATGTATGCGGCGGAAAGGGGGAATGTGAAGAGAAAAAGCCCTCCTCATTCCGGCAGCTCATGCAGGGTAAATTCGTTTTTTGTTGTTTCCAGTATTCCCTCATCCCGCATTTTGCCCAGCTCTTTCGAGAGGGCGCTGCGGTCGAGGTTGAGGTGATCGGCCAGGCCCTGACGGTCGAAGGGGATGCGGAAACTTTTGCTGCCTGCCTTCGCGGCCTGATTGGAGAGATACAGCAGCAGCCGTCCCCGGACGGTCTTCGGGGCCGTGCAGAAGATGCGCTCCGAGAGGGCCAGGTTCTTGTGCAGCGAGATGTTGAGCAGGTTCTGCACGAGGACCGGCTGCCACTCGCTGTCCGGGTGAGGTGTGTGGATGAGGACGTCCATGTTCAAAAAGAGCGCTTCCGTCTCTTCCGCCGCCACCACGTCCACCATCATCGGCTCGCCGCAGAAGGCATAGGTCTCCGCGAACACCTGCCCCGCCGGGACATGGCTCAGGATGCTCCTGTTGCCCCAGAGGTCGATATTCTCGATGTTGACGCCGCCCGCCTGCACGACGCCCACCTCGCGGGTGATGCAGCCCGCCCGCAGAAGGACTTCGCCCTTCGCGTAGGTCTTGCAGCGCGCACCGCCGCAGGTGAACATCTCGGCCAGCGCCGTCTCGCCAATGCCCTGGAAAAGGGGCGTTTTCTGTGTTTTCACCCTCAGCGCCCCCTTTTACCGCTTGACGTGGTAGACCTCGAGATAGACGCTCTTGCGCGTCTCATCCAGCGTTTCCTTCAAATCGCGGGAGAACTCCTCATCGTCCAACAGCGCCACCACCTCGGGCGCATAGCGGGTGCCTCTCTGGGCGTGGAATTCGCCCAGCAGCGTATCCACCGGCTTTGCCATCGTATAGCAGCGGCCGATATTATCGGTGGCCGCGTCCAGTGAGTCGGCCACGGTCAGAGCGTCCACGATGGGCTTGATGCCCGCCGGGCAGGGCGGATAATTTTTCGGGTAGCCGCCGTGTCCGTCGTAGAAGGTATGGTGGTAGAGCGCCGCCGGGGCCAGGTCGTCCTTTCCGCCCACATTGCACAGCAGCTCGTAGCCGAACACCGTGTGCCACTGGATGCAGGTAAATTCCTCGTCCAGCAGGCGGCGGTAGTTGTTGCCGATATACATGAACACATAGCTCTTGCCTACATCGTGGTAAAGGCCGCACTCATAGGCCAACTCACATATTTCAATGCGGCTGCGGCGGACTTCCTCCACCGTCTTGCAGCCCATGACGCCCACGAACAGCTCGGGCGACTTTTTGAGCATCTGCTTGACGAACATGCGGGTCAGCCCGGCCACCATCATGGAGTGGACATAGGTCGGCTTGTGGGCCACGAGAATATAATTCAGCAGGCTGCGGCGGGCTGTTCCGGTCTCGGCCTGCATCTCCACCAGCTCGCGCACGGCACGGCTGACCACACGGGAGTACTGATTCTGGGGTACATTGTTCAGATACCGCAAACTGCGGTCCATCACTTCTTCGGTGCGGCATGCCATCTCCCTCCGGTCGGCAGGCGGCATCTTGACCTCGTAAGCCACCAGATAAGACACCGCCGTGAGGTTCTTGTTGATGCCAGTATCGCTGTAGTCCTGGATGTCGGTGTGGTGGATGATGTCCAACAGCTCTTCCACCACCTCGCGGGCCGTACACCGTCCAGCATGGAAGCAGGCCGCCTTATAAAGATAGCTGACACGCCAGTTCTGCAGCCGTGCCTCCTCGCCCTTATAGAGCACCCGGTCGCGGTAGATGGCTTCCGCCGACTCCATCACCTTGGCGGCGACCACCGGGTCGTTGTGGTGGCGCAGATAGCTCAGCAGCGTCTCCCGGTCCATATGCATCGCATACTCGAATTTGCCCCATGGAAGATCCGGGTCGAGCTGATGGTAGTAAGGGTCGGTGATGATGCCCATCGCCTTGTCGAACACCTTCATATATTCGGTGCATTCTTCCGGCGTACTGCGTGGCATGGACATCCGGCTGTTGCCCAGACAGCGCATGATGTAGCCTTTTGTTGTCTTATCGAAGGACTCATACTCCGCAATATAGCCTGCACCCTCCTGAAAAAGGCCGCGCACCTGCGTCCCGTAAGGGTTGATAGCATAGTCGCGGCCCCGGACATTGAGGTAGTGGAGAGAAACCGCTTTTCCATACAGATAGCGGACGATGGCAGGCTTGTCGCCCCGGATGCGGGCGTTTTCCAGCAGGAGGCTGTAGACCTTGTAGGCGATGCCGCAGTCCTCGCTGCTGGCGTAGTTGAACATCTTGTCAGCAAACTCCTGCAGGCTGGCAATTTCGGCACTCGTCAGCTCCGCAGGCGCACGCTGGAATACCAGCTCATTGAGGATAGCGTTGTTCTCCTTCATGTAGTCGAAGCACTTGATGGCGTTGGACTGGATGGTTTCCAGCAGCTCCTTCGCTTTCATATCCGGGGAGAATTTAGGCTGGGAGAGGGTGCGGACTGTCCTGAGATTTTCAATATAGCGCTCGAATCGTGCGTCCATCCACTCTCCCCCTTTTCCGTTTTTTCACGCTCTGCTGTTGGCAGAGTCTTGTTTCCCACGATAGTTTATTATACCGTCTTTTCAAGTTAGAATCAACTGATTTTTCCAACCTGTCCGTTTCTGACGCACAAAAAGACTGCCGTGCATCGTCTTTCTGCACGGCAGTCTTGTCAAATCGGATCTTCAGTTACGGTAGCAGCGGTCCTGGCCTACCAGCCAGTCCTCGCACAGGCGCTCGGCCTCTTCCCGGCTGCAGCTCACACAGCGGAACAGCCGCCCTTTCAGCGAGCAGTAAGAATAGCGAACTTTCGGCACCCCATTTGCATCCCGGAATGATTCCCATCGTTCCTGTCCCGGCATCAAATAGCTTTGTTCCATAGCTTTCGCGCTTCCTTTCCGGCTGCTCTGGCAGCACAACGTGTTCATTTTATCACGTTTTGGCCGGGAGGGCTATTCGCTCTTTCCACAAAAAGCGCTCTGCATTTTATGGGAGAATGTGCATTGACAAACCGCGATTCAACAGCGTTTCTTTTTCTTCCAGACAAAATACCCGGCGTATAGGACGAATACCGCCAGCGCTGCCAGCGAGACTTTACTGGCCAGGGAATAACCGTCGGCCTGATAGACGAAGTCGATGGTGTTCTCCCCCGCCGGAGCCAGAACGGCCATCAGCCCCTCGTCCACCCGGATGACCTCAGTCTCTTTGCCGTTGACGTAGGCCGTGAATCCATCGTCGTACGGTACGGAGAAGAAGACAAGGCTGTCCTTCTTCAGCGTGATCTCCGCATGGAAGCCGGAGTTGGTCATCTGGAAGGTGCTGCAGGCCGAGGCGCGGCGGTCGGCGCAGTCAGAGACGTAGGTGTCGTACCACAGGTCGTCCAGCTTTGCGTCGGGCAGCTTCTTGAGGTACTTGCCGTAGGTTTCGGCGTCCTCTTCGCTGAGCACCAGCGCCCGCATCAGGAGGTTCGCGCGGGTATTTTTAACGGTCGTCTCGTAGGACTCCTCCGTAATATAGTAGTCGTAGGTAAAGCCCATGGGAACGTAGTTCTCGTTCTCATAGAGCATGAAGCCGTCTTTGGTATCGTAGTAGCTCCATCCGTCGTCCGCAGCGGCGAGGAAATCTTCCTGCTTTTCGGGCGTGGTGATGAGGTATTTCACGCTCAGCAGACCCCGCAGGGCGTAGTTGGAGATGTCCGGCTCACTGCGGACATCCCGCTTGACGCCCAGTGCCGGGTAGAAGCTGAGGATGCTGGGCGCGGCCGTGCTGCCGAAATATTGCAGGCTGCTCTTGTCGAGCCAGAGGCCGAGGTTGTCGTGAGTCTTGTAGGTATCCACGCGCCAGTCGCCCTCGGGCAGGTCATCCTTGAGCTTGATGGCAGAGGTGTACTGCTCCACAAGGTCGCTGTCGGTGTGCCACTGGCCGAACTTGCCGATGCCGATGTGTACCATGCTGAACACGCAGGCAAAGGCCAGCACCACTGCCGTCATCCGACGGGCAAAGGCCCTGCTCCCCCGCCAGCGGCGACAGAGCAGGTGGTACAGGATAAGACCGCCGATGCCGAAGCTCAGGACGGCGACATACTGGCCGGGATTCTGCAGCACACCCAGCGACCATTCTTTGGTATCACTGTCCTGCACCGGCACCAAGGCAAACGCCAGCGTCGCGATCATCAGCCAGCCGATGCCCCGGACCGGGGCATCCAGCTCGTCGGCAGAGATGTCGGGGCTTTCCAGCGCACTGGCCGTCATGGCGCAGAGGATGAGCACCGGCATGTAGTACCACCGGGCGTAGTAGCTGGAATTGAGGGCGTAGAAGGCGCTGTTGAGCACCGGCACCAGCGCAAAGATGGCGCAGGTGGCGACGATGCGCTTTTTGCTGTCACCCTTCCGGGCCCGCCAGTAGGCCATCGCGCCGGCCAGACTGCACAGGGGCAGATAGGCCGACATACTCGTCCACTTGATGATGCCCTCTGACCAGATGGAGGTGATGTAGGGCGAATCAGGCGGTAAGATCCAGCTCAGCAGGATGGCCAGATACTGCTGCACCTTCGAGTAGGTCAGAAAGCCCCAGCCCGACGACAGGTCGATGGTGCGGGGGTTCTGCAAAATGCTGAGTACCGCCGGCCAGAGCAGGACGAAGCCCAGAGCCGCGCCCAGCAGGCTCTCAAACGCCAGCCGGACGAAGAGTCGGACATTCATCGGGAAATCTTTCGTCGTCAGCTTGCAAATGAAGTAGATGACGAGGAAGAGGACCTGGCCGATGAAAAAGAAGTAGTTGTTGAGCAGGTTGACCCCCACCCAGAACGCGAAGAGGCCGTAGTGCTCTTCCTGCTCGTAGAGCGTTTCGTCCAGCGCCCAGAGCATCCACGGAAAGAGGGCCACCACGTCGATAAAGTGGTTGAAGAAGACATTGTAGATGCTGAAACCCGAGAAGGCATACAGGCAGGCACCCAGCACCGCGTGATCAGAGCGGCGGACATAGCGGCAGAGGTAGCGGTAAGCGCCGCCGCCCGCCACGGCAAATTTCAGCACCAGCAGCGGCACCATGAGGTAGGGCAGCCAGTTCTGGGGGAAGATGAGGGACAGCCAGAAGAACGGCGAACCATACAGGTAGAACGAGTAGGCGTTCATCGCGCCGCTGCCCAGGTCGGTGGCCCAGGAGAAGGTGCTGCGGGCCGCGCCGGCCATACCGTCCGGGTAGCCTGCCCCCTTGATAAAACCGTTCATGTAGCGGTAGAAGCTGATCTGCTGGCTGTTGAAATCGCCCGCGTAGTGGAAAAATCCACCGTCGATGATATAGAACGGCAGGAAGAATATCGCCGCCGTCAGCGCACAGAGCAGCATGGTGCGGAGCATCTGGTCCCGCCGCCCCGGCATATTGAGCAGCCGGGCATTTCCGGTCTGATTTTTTGAATCGTCCATTGTCTATCCTCTTTCCCCGCCCGGAGGGGCGGCACAGGCCCATCGCCCGCATCGTTCTCGCGTTCCAGTATAGCACGCGGCTGTGTGGAAAAAAAGAATTTTCGTGTTTTGCTTGACATTCGCCCGCCGGGCGGGTATAACCCTCTCAAAGACACTTCAAGGAGGCCGACATGAAGCTATACCCGTTCAGCGCCCTTCTGGCGCGGATGAAGTACATCACCCGGTGGAGTCTGATGCACTCCACCCGCCCGGAATCCCTCAGTGAGCACACCTGCGACACTGCCCTGCTGGCCCATACCCTCTGCCTCATCGCGCGGCGGTACACCGGCACGCCCTGCCGCCCCAAGACGGTGGCGGTGGCGGCGCTCTATCACGATGCACCCGAGATCATCACCGGCGATATGCCCACGCCGGTCAAGTACAGCAGCCCCGGCCTGCGGGACGCCTATAAGGCGCTGGAGGCCGAGAGTGTGGATTCCATGACCCGTCTGCTGCCGCCGGAGCTGGCCGAGGAGGTCAGCCCCTTCATCACCGGCAGCCTGCTGACCGCCGAGGAAAAGCGGCTCCTGAAAGCTGCTGACCGGCTCTCGGCCCTCATCAAGTGCATGGAGGAGCAGCGCAGCGGCAACCACGAATTTGACGCCGCGCTTCGTCAGCAGCGGGAGGCACTGGAAGGGATGCACTGCCCTGAGGCCGACTGGTTCATGGCGCACTGCCTCCCCTGCTTCACCCAGAACCTCGACGAGCTGACCCGCAGCGAATGATCACGGGAAGGGGACTTCCCGCACGTCGTCCGGGTCCAGCCCGGCCTTGCGCTGCTCTTCGAACACCGCCGCAATAAGCTCGTCCAGGTCTTCCAGACGGGACAGGGTGCAGCAGTAGCGGCGGAGGGCGGCAGCGCCCTTGAGGCCCTTCATATAGTGCATAGTCTGGGCGCGGGCCTGAGGCATGGCGGTGTACTCGCCCTTCTGCTCCACCATCTCTTCCACCTGACGGCGGAGAGCGTTCATCCGGGCCTGCAGGTTCGGCTCCTTGGGAGTCGGCAGGCCCTCGATGGCGGCGTTCACCCGCTCGAAGAGCCACGGGTCGCCCAGCGCAGCACGGGCGATCATGACGCCGTCGCAGCCGGTATGCTGCATCATCTCCACGGCGTCTTCTGCCGTGTGGATGTCGCCGTTGCCCAGCACAGGCACCTTCACCGCCGCCTTGACCTTGGCGATGATGTCCGGGTCGATGCCCGGGGTGTACATCTGCTCCCGGGTGCGGGCGTGGACGGCGATGAGTTCAGCCCCCGCCTGCTCGCAGGCTTTGGCGCACTCCACCGCCGTGATGTGGTCGGCGTCCCAGCCTTTCCGCATCTTGACCGTCACCGGGCGGGTGGTGTGGGCCTTGACCTGCTCGACGATGCGGCCGCAGAGGTCGGGGTCCAGCATCAGCTTGCTGCCTGCACCGCCCGAGACGATCTTCGGGGCCGGGCAGCCCATGTTGATGTCCAGAAAGTCGAACTCGTATTCTTCAATAGCCGCTGCGGCCTCGCCCATGATCTGGGGCACCTCGCCGAAGATCTGCACGCCGTAGGGTGCGCCGTTGGGTTCGGCTTTGAGCAGGCTGACCGTTTTGTGGTCGTGGTAGACCAGCGCCCGGCTGGACACCATCTCGCTGACCGTAAATCCTGCGCCGTGCTGGGCCATCAGCCGACGGCAGGGCGCGTCCGTAAAGCCCGCCATCGGGCCAAAAACTGCCCGGTGGGGCAGGGTGATATTTCCGATTTTCAGAGAATCCATCTTATCCCTCGTTTTGCTTGACAATGGCTTGCAAAAGCTCTATTCTATAAACAAGAAAGGCACTGTCTGCGAATGGTCAGCGTCCTTCCGGCATGAGATCAAAAAGAATGACCGCAGCTTGTCAGGGCTTGGGCGGTCATTTCTTTTTGCTGTTAAAAATGGTCCAGGTGATTTGCAACCGCGACGACCGCCGCCTGCGGCGGATGCAGGGAGGAGCTGTTGGGGCAGCGGCCAGCAGGACATGAGCGCCGCTCAAGGCGCGAAATGGCCGCTGGGAGCCGCAACCCGGGTCTCTTTAGAATATCATATTTCCCGCACGAATACAACACCCCGGCTTCCTGCAGGCCGGGGTGTTCGTCTTGTCTATCGCAATTTCTCCTGCTATACTTAGGGCAAAGGAGCGGCGGTCAGACCCCCGCCGGAGAAATGGCTATGGAGTATCGTGATTGGACGAAAAAAGACGGCATCGGGCGGGACATCTCCACCTCCCTGCTGGGCTACGGGTGTATGCGCTTTCCCACCCTGCCGGATGGCCGCATCGACGAAGTACGGGCCGAAAAGCTGCTGAACACTGCCCGGGAGGCGGGCGTCAACTACTTTGACACTGCTTTCCCCTACCACGGCGGTGAGAGCGAACCTTTCGTGGGCCGGGTCATTGCCAAGTGGCCTCGGGAGAGCTTCTACCTCGCCACCAAGCTGCCTCTGTGGAGCTGCAAGACCCTCGACGAAGCCAAAGACATCTTCGAGAAGCAGTTCGAGCGGCTGGGCGTGGACTACATCGACTTCTATCTGCTGCATTCCCTGCACAAAGCCCGCTACGATGCGGCCAAAGAGATGGGCATTGTGGACTGGCTCTGGGAGCAGAAGGCCGCCGGGCGCATCCAGAATTTTGGCTTCTCCTGCCACGACAACGCGGCGGGCTTCGAGCACATCCTGCGCGACCAGCCGTGGGACTTCTGCCAGCTGCAGTACAACTACCTCGACACCGATGACCGTGCCGAGGAGATCGCAGGCGACCGGGGCTATGCCCTTACCGAAGAACTGAATGTTCCCCTCATCATCATGGAGCCCATCAAGGGCGGTACGCTGGCACAGCTGCCGCCGGACGCTGCCGCGCCGCTGAATGCACTGGACGCCGACGCCAGCGCGGCCTCGTGGGCGCTGCGCTGGGCGGCCAGCCACAAAAATGTGAAGGTCGTCCTCTCCGGCATGAGCGCAGAAGACCAGCTGGACGACAACCTCGCCACCTTCGGAGATTTCCGCCCCATGACCGACGCCGAGAACGCCGCCATCCGGCAGACCGCCGACGTCCTGCGCAGCCATATCAAAATCGGCTGCACCGGCTGCCGCTACTGTATGCCCTGCCCCATGGGCGTGGACATTCCCGACAATTTCAGCATCTGGAACAAGCTCGGGATGTTCGGCAATAAGGACGCCATCCGCCAGCAGTGGACAGCCCGCTTCCCGGATGCCGAAAAGGCCATTCACTGCGTCCGCTGCGGCAAGTGTGAGGCCGTCTGCCCCCAACATCTGCCGATTCGTAGCGCTCTTGCAAAGCTCCAGACGGAACTGGACAATTTATAATGAGTGAAAGCGGGCGCTCATCTGTCTCTCCGGACAGGTGGAGCGCCCGCTTTTTGTTTAACCTACGTTGATGTGACCCACCGGGAGGACTTTTCGCTTGTTGTCGTCGGGCTTTGCCGTCAGGCTGATAGCCAGCGACACCGGGCCGACACGGCCCATGAACATACAGGCCATATATAGCAGCTTTGCGCCGGTGTTCAGCTGCCCAGTGACACCCACCGACAGGCCCACCGTACCGAACGCCGAGCAGGACTCGAAGATGCAGTCGATGACCGACACCGTCTCTGCGGTGTTGTAGTACACCACGACGGCAGAGCCGAACGCCGCCACCGCGCCGATGACGATGATGGTCAGCGCGCGGTAGACCGTCTTGGACTCGATGTGGTGGCCGCCGATAACGCAGTCGTCGCGGCCCTGTGCCACGCTGCGGATGGTCAGGATGAGCACCGCGAAGGTCGTCACCTTGACGCCGCCGCCCGTCGAACCAGGGGCCGCACCGATGAACTGCAGCACGCTCATCAGCAGCTTGCTGATGGGGCTGCAGGCCGCGAGGTCGATGGTGTTCATACCCGCAGTACGGGTGGATACCGACTGGAACAGCGCCGCCATTATCTTGCCCGGGACGGACAGGCCGCCCATCGTCCTGGGGTTGGACCACTCGAGCAGGGCCAGCAGCACCGCGCCGCCCACCCAGAAGATGACCGAGAACTGCAGCACGACTTTCGCGTGGAGAGAGAGCCGCCGCTTTTTGCGGTACTCTGCCAGCTCCACCCAGACCATGAAGCCCAGACCGCCGGCCATGATCATGAACATGACGACAGCCTGCACATAGTAGTTGTTGACGTACGGCACCAGCGAGGAGTAGGCGCCAAACCGTCCGAAGAGGTCAAAGCCTGCGTTGCAGAAAGCCGAGATGGCCGTGAACACGCTGACCCACACACCTTCTGCGCCGAACTGCGGCACGAATGCGAAGAGCAGCAGCACGATGCCCACGGCCTCGAAAGCCGCCGCCAGCTTGATGACGATCTTCAGCACCTCAGTGGCCTTGGACAGGCCGTCTGCCGAGACGCTCTCGCCCAGCAGCCGCAGGTCGCGGAATCCCATCCGCCGCCGGGCCGCCAGCGCAAAGAAGCTGGTGAGGGTGACAAGGCCGAGGCCTCCCACCTGAATGAGCATCAGGATGATTATCTGCCCGAACAGTGAAAACTGGCTCCATGTATCCCTCACGATGAGGCCCGTCACGCAGGTGGCACTGGTGGCGGTGAACATAGCATCGACGACGCCCAGCCGCCCCGTCCTGCTGGAAATGGGCAGGGTGAGCAACAGCGTACCCACCGCGATGACCAGCAGAAAGCTGATGCAGATAGTCTGCGTCGCACTGCTGCCCGCCAGCCAGCCCTTGTTGGGCCGGCGTGTCCGCTTTTTGGTTTTGTTTTTTCCCATTGCAACCTCCCGGGGCTCCCCCGGCCAGCAGCCAGAGGGGCGAGTCGTTCTGCCGCCCCTGCGCAAAGTTTCCCGGCGCAAGAGCCTCTCTTTATAGGATACACCTTTTTTCTCTCCGATTCAACTTGATTTTGTGCGCTGTTTGCGGTATCATATCTGTAATGTGTCTCAGTAGCTCAGTTGGATAGAGCGTCCCCCTCCTAAGGTTGTGCTCTACCAGCTGCCTTACGGGGAAAAGTGATCGTTGCCA
>OGUD01000065.1_pt1 | contig 102571 bp, 106 predicted proteins | sample 1573671 | NCBI WGS metagenome assembly OGUD01 (sample SAMEA2582065, study PRJEB24529) | metagenome | biome: Human gut stool | place: China | collected 2011 | reverse complement strand
GACATATCCATATCTTCCAAAGAGAACTCAACCCGAATCTTTTTCGAGTCGACCTTACCCTTGGAAAGCAAGACAACCGTCTCAACATGTTTTGTCCATGGAAAAAGATCCACCGGCTGGCACTCCTTTGCCTGATACCCATGTTTTGTCAGATACTTTAAATCCCTTGCAAGTGTCTCCGGGTTACATGAAATATACACTACGCGCTTCGGAGCAAGCCGGATGACCGAAGATAAAAACGCCTCGTCACTTCCTGCTCTTGGCGGGTCCATGAATACGACATCCACATTGCCATCCGGTGTTGCCTTTTTTCCCGATTTTGTGGCATCCGGCACCTGATTTTTTTTCTGATCGGCACGGTATTCCGCCATCTCCACCATAAACTGTCCTGCATCGGCATTGTAAAACTGGACATTTTTGATGTCATTGCGTTTTGCGTTGGTTACGGCATCCCTGACTGCATCACGGTTTAACTCCACACTGATGACCTCTTTTGCTTTTGATGCCGCGATCAGACCGATCGTTCCGATGCCGCAGTAAGCATCCACGATCCGCTCTTTTCCTGTCAGTCCGGCATATTCGATTGCTTTGGTATAAAGTATCTCTGTCTGCACCGGATTGACCTGATAAAAAGATTTCGGGGAAATACGGAATGTACATCCACAAAGTGTGTCCTCAATATAGCCTTTTCCGTAAATAACTGTCTCTTTTTCTCCTAAAACCATACTGGTCTTTTTGTCATTGACATTAAGAACAACCGTTGTGATCTCCGGGTGAAGTTTACGCAGTGCCTTGACAAAATTATTCTTGGACGGAAGGATCGGAGATCCGAGCACTAATACTACCATCACTTCTCCGCTGTGAAAACCGCGACGCACCAGTACATGACGCAGCAGACCATATCCGGTATCCTCATCATAAGTCTTGATTTTAAAGGAACGTAAAAGTCCCCGGATATCGCGTATGATCGCATCTGCCGTCTCATCTTCGATCCGGCAGGAATCTATGTTTACAACATCATGTGTCCCTGCTTTGTATACGCCGGAAATGACAGATCCGCCTTTTGCGATGTCAAATACCGCATGCACTTTGTTGCGGTAATGATACGGATGTTCCATCCCGATGATCGGCAGTACTTTACAGAATTCTCCGACATTTTTTCTAACATATTCCTGCTTTTCTTTGAGCTGTTTTTCATAGGAAAGTCCCTGATAATCGCAGCCACCGCATTTTTTTGCATACTGGCACATGTCTGCGTTCTGCTTCTTCGTGATCATTTTTTCCGACGTGTTTTTTCCTGATACTTTTTTCTCTTTTACCGATTTTCCATGATCCGTTTTTTCTTTAAATGCTTTAGTCACTGCATACTTCTTTTCCATTTTTCCGATGGTTCGCTTTTCTGCTTCCTGCTTCACTGTTTTATCAACCGCATATTTTTTCTTTCCCATTTTTCCGGCGGTTCGTTTTTCTGCCTCCTGCTTCATTGTTTTATCAACTGCATACTTTTTCTTGCCTGCAGCTTTATTTTTCGCTATGTCTTTATTTTTAACTTTACTTTTGTTCCTCATTGCACTTTTATTTTTCATTGCATTTTTATCTGCCATTTCAATCCTCCATTCTTTTCAATAAAAACAACACTTTCATTGACACCTCATGTTTACGCACAAGCACAAATCCTGCGCACAATCCTCAATCTCTCATCGTGCTCTGTTCCCCGCTCTGCACCAAGACACAGTATTCCTGCTTTTCACTTGTCCCTCAAACCTTTCCGCCTCACAACTCTTCCACACACTGACTCGGAATGTTCAGATAGGACTCTCCCCAGTTACACATGGCATTTAGGATCGGTGACAGGCTCTCTCCAAACACCGTCAGGTTGTACTCTGTTTTGGGCGGGACAACCGGATAGACGGTTCTTTTGATAAGTCCGTCTTTTTCCAGTTCCCGAAGTTGCTGTGCGAGCATTTTATCGGTGGCTTTCGGTATCTTTTTATGAAGTTCACTGTAGCGGAGCGTTTTTCCCATCAGATGAAACAAAATGACCGACTTGTATTTGCCGCCGATCAGGGAGATCGTCGCCTCCACCGGACAGTTAAATTCCTTGTTCATAGATCTGTTTCTCCTTACTTACTTTTTCGGAAGTATATATCAAAAAAGTGCATACTTGCTTATATTCTGCATTTCCATATAATTATAGACATGAACGTTCAGAAACACAAGATAGAATCCGAAATAAACAGGATTATCCCAGCGAAACCGCATGAAATTCAATTATGTGCAAAAATCAGCTCAAGCATGGAGGATTAGCGTGAAAAATAAGATTTTTCACACGCAAGATCCGTGCTTACACACAAACTCAAGATGCGCAAAAAACAGCTCAAGAATGGAGATTATCATGGAATTATTAGAGATTGCAAAAAAGAGACATTCTGTACGAAAGTACACAGGAAAAGAAATTGAACAGGAAAAACTGGATAAAATCTTAGAGGCTGCCCACGTAGCACCGACCGCCGCGAACATGCAGCCGGTACGCCTTATAGTCGTAAAAAGCAAAGAAGGACTGGAAAAAGTCGGAAAAGCAGCAAATATTTATCAGGCACCGGCTGCCATTGTCGTCTGTGCCAATAAGGCAAAAGCCTGGAAGCGTCCGTTTGACGGCAAGATCACAACCGACATCGATGCCTCGATCCTGACCGACCATATGATGCTTGAGGCAACCGAGCTTGGTCTTGGCAGTGTCTGGATTTGCTACTTTAACCCGGACATATTAAAAGAAGAACTGAACCTTCCGGAAAACTTAGAACCGGTCAATATCTTAGCTCTCGGATACAGTGATGAACCGGATGCATCCGCAGAGCGTCATAAAGATATGCGCATTGGCATGGATGAGCTGGTTTCCTACCTTTAAAACAAATAGCATGCACCACAAACAAACCTGTGATTTTAAGTAATCACAAAATTGCCAGGATCATGCATCAGCATCCGAATGTCAGATTTTAATCTGACTTCCGGGGTTGTACATTGCCCTGGCAATTTCTTTATCACTTTTCTATTCAGGTGCTTACCACTTTTCTTACCACTTTGAATCACGGTTTTGTGATATTTTGCGATACTTTACGAGGTTTTCTCTGTCAACGTCAAATGCCTTACTTCACTTATCAATCAAGCATTTCCACCACTTCCCAGTCCTTACTTCTCATGACGAACGCCTAGCGTTCGTCTACAACCTGAAAGATATAGAACTTCAAATAATAACTCTCCGGCACATTCGCAGAATTTGCCCAGAGAATCGGATGATCAGGCGCCTGTGTTCTGAATTCCACCTGGCGGAGTCTCTTGTGTGCTGCCTTTGCCGCCTCTTTGACTGTCTTTGCCAAAAGTTCCTGTGTCATGAAATGGGAGCAGGAACAGGTTGCAAGATAGCCGCCGTCCTTTACCAGTTTTAAGCCTTTCATGTTGATCTCACGGTAACCTTTGATCGCGTTTTTCGTTGCCTGGCGCGACTTGGTAAATGCCGGCGGATCTAAGATAACAACATCATACTGTTCGCCGCTCTGCGCCAGTTTCGGCAGTTCATCGAGCACGTTTGCACAGCGGAAATGAACGGTATCCTCCAGTCCGTTTCTGCGCGCATTTTCGTTTGCCTGCTGCACGGCATACTCGGAAATGTCAAGACCTGTGACATCCGCTGCCCCTGCAATTCCGGCGTTTAAGGCGAATGTTCCCATATGGGTAAAGCAGTCTAACACCTTTTTCCCTTTACAGATCCGCTGCATCGCAAGACGATTATACTTCTGGTCTAAGAAAAATCCGGTTTTCTGTCCGTTTACGACATCGACAAGATAACGGACTCCGTTTTCCTTGATCTCAACATTGGTGTCAAATTCTTCCCCGATAAATCCTTTTACCTTTGGAAGTCCTTCTTTGGTGCGCTCACTAGCGTCGCTTCTCTCGTAGACGCCGCGCACTTTGATGCCGTCTTTTGCAAGTTCTTCCTTTAATAAAGAAACGATCGTCTCCTTAAACTGCTCCATGCCAAGTGCTAAACATTCCACCACGAGCACATCCTCATATTTGTCAACGACAAGTCCCGGCAAAAAGTCTGCTTCCCCGAAGATCACACGGCAGGATGATGTATCGACCGTCGTTTTGCGGTATTCCCAGGCATTTTTCACGCGCATCTGTAAAAATGTGCGGTCGATCTCCTGGTCCACATGTCTTGTCAGCATGCGGATGCGGATTTTTGAATTGGTATTGATAAATCCTTTGCCCATCGGATAGCCGTCAAAATCATGCACGACCACGATCTCTCCGTTTTCAAAACTTCCCATGACCGTATCGATCTCATTATCAAAGATCCAGGCACCGCCTGCTTTGATCGTTCTTCCCTCGCCCTTTTTTAATGTCACAACTGCACTCATTTTTCATCCACCTTTCTCACGCTTTTCTTTTCTATAATTCACACGATTCCATGCCAGACAGCTTTCATGCCTGCATCTTTTTCTCACACTTTTTCTTTTCCACAATTTACAATATAAATCCCCACACAGACCAGCACTAATGCCACAAGACATGTCACGCTGACCGCATTCTTTATTTCCTGATTTTTGCATTTACCCATTGTAGCACATTCTACGCTGCCTATAAAATATTTTTTGAGCAAAAACTGTTTCTTGTAACTGCCTGTCATGTCCGATATAATAAATACAGAAATATATTGACAAATCCAGTCTCAAAAATATACACAACAGGGGGATTTTCCATGGCTACGATAAGTTTATGTATGATCGTAAAAAATGAGGAGGCGGTTCTCGCGCGATGTCTCGACTCGATTGCAGATCTGATGGACGAGATCATCATCGTGGATACCGGTTCTACGGACCACACAAAGGAGATTGCTGCAAAATACACCAGCCAGATCTATGATTTTAAATGGACAAGCGATTTTTCCGCAGCAAGAAATTTTTCTTTTTCAAAAGCAAACATGGATTACATCTATGCTGCCGATGCAGACGAGGTTTTAGACGATTTTAACCACGAGCGTTTTCTGCGGCTCAAAAATGCACTGCTGCCGGAAATTGAGATCGTTCAGATGAAATATGTGACCGATGCCGATTTCGACACTGTTTTAAATGCAAAAAAAGAATACCGTCCGAAACTGTTCAAGCGTCTGCGCACCTTTACCTGGGTTGATCCGGTGCACGAGACAGTCCGCCTGACTCCCGTGATTTTTGACAGTGACGTTGAGATTTTACATAAACCGCAGAATTTTCACAGCAAACGTGATTTTTCTATTTTTATCAAAAACTTCCAGAGCGGTCACGAGCTCTCTCCAAAGATCCGCACCATGTATGCAAAAGAGCTGCTAAAGACCGGTGACACAAAAGACTTTCAGGATGCAAAACCGATCTTTCAGTATATCTTAGAACATGACCTCTCCGACGATGCCATGAAAGAAGCCTCCTGCGTACTCGCACATGTGTACCGCTTAGAGGACAACAAAAATGAATTTTTCAAGCTGACGATGAAGGATATGCTGACCACTCCATGTTCCGAGATCTGCTATGAACTTGGCACCTATTTCCTCGCACAGAAGGATTTAAATGAGGCTGTTATCTGGTTTTACAATGCCGCCTACGAAACGGAGAGCATCTTAGATGTCCACACCAGCGGCGACCTCCCTCTGTATGGATTGGTCGAATGTTATGAACTGCTTCTTGCCGAGGCAAAATCGAATATCCCTTCGGATACCATGCTGGTTTCAAGCTATGAGGAATCATTGGAAAAATACCGCCGTGAGTCGCAGAGCTGGACGATGCCGGTAGAGAACTAGATTTTTATCCCGGACGATAAAATATACATCCATTTTCATACACGAAAAACGCTGCATCTGCCTTCATTTATAAATGACGCAGACACAGCGTTTTTCGGTTATTTCCATATCTTAATCTTCAATCATCCAGCGATACATTCCATCCTCTGATTCCTGTGCTCCATTTTCTTTCATATTCTGTAAAAAGGAAGTGATTTCGCTCTCTTCTGCCATATCGTTCATAAAATAAAAAAGATAAAGTTTCTCCTTTTCATCGTCAACCAAAAAGTCCAGATACACCGGTTCATCGGAAACAACGAACGCACCTTCTTCTTCGGAATAACGGTCTGCCGTGCATTTTAACTGCCATCCTTTTAAGTGATCTGCTGCCTCTGCTTCTTTCCGCTCCTGCTCATATACACCGTTTGGCATAAAATGCACCAGACATTCTTCTTTGGACTGGTATCCATATTCCTGTTTGAGCTGTTCTTCATCAAAATCCAGTACATCGACCTGTAATACTGGCTGATCCGCTTTCTGATAAGAATACACACTCTTGATCATCCAGTCACACGGTATCTGCAATTCATAATCTTCTATAAAAATAGATAATGTACCATTGTTTCCTTGTATATCCTCATTTTTTTCCCCACAACTACAAAAAAATAATAATATACATAAAATTAAAACAACATTGTATCTTTTCATATTTTATTTCCCCAAATCAATCTTATTATTATCAAAAAAACGTAACGGACCGCCTGTTGATCCATCTATACTATAATCATAGTAATAATGCAAGCATTGATAAAAACTATATTTCTTTTTATCAACAAGATATCTACATCCATTTTGCATCAATCTTCCTCCATTTTTTCCACTAGAATTATAATCCCCTGCTCCATATCCTGCCGCAAATATATTTCCTTTATAGCTTTCCATCCAAATATTTTTTACTGCATTGTAATCGGAAGTTACTTTTTTATTCTCGCTAATTTTTTCAGGTTTATATGACTGCATGGTATTTTTTATATCCACAGAATGGGTAGGATCAATGGGGACAATTTTGTAATGCCATGTATATGTTTTTATAGCAATATCTACTGCCTTTCTCGCTGTACCATCAAATGACTTTCCTCGTACTTCTCCAGCAGAAACACCTTTACAGTAGTCATGAAATTTTATAGACTTTCGATTCTGATATACACCATTTTTATAGGTACCATACGATATTGTTGTATCATCTGTAGGAACTGTTCTTTTATTTAAAATAGCATATTCATCTACTAAACTTCCATCTATTTCCTTTTCATTTATATCTGAAAAAACTTTTCCTTTTCCATTAACCAAATAACCATTTTCTCTTGCCTCCATAATATTCTCTGTTATATTATAATCACTCTGAAAGTGGTATCCCTTCATCTTTAATAAACTTGGGTCAGCAATTTGCATTAAAGTATTAACACGCCATTGACCGTTTTGTTCCTCTAATATCAAAAAATTATAAATAATTCCTTCTGAAAAATATTTTGTATCTTCATAAACATCATAATCTGCACCTACAGCAAAAATTTTAATTTTCTTTCCTGTATAATCTTCATCAATCATATCCTTTACATCATCATATTTTATTTCAATACTTTCTATCAATTTTGCTTTTCTTACATTAAGTACCCCAACATATTCCCTAATATTTTTTTCATTTTCAAGAAAATTCTTAAAAGAATTGATTTGTTCATTTGTATATAATTCAGCAAATTTATCCCAATCATTTCCAATTAAAGAAAAATACTCATTCACTATTTCCTGTGCACTCTCTTTATTTCCTACACCAGAAGCTCTCACATGCACACTGAAACATAAAACAATTGCAGTTACAATTACAATCAATACTTTTTCATAACATTTATAACTATCCTTCATTATACTTATCCTCCTAAAGTTTTTTACTTAAAACAAATAAATTTTTTGCGCAATAAAATTTATACATATAGTAACAATACATTATACATTTGTCAACATTATATTGTTATTCTATGTATTGATTTTTAAATGCATCTTGTTTATTATATTTAATAAAGAGGGTATATATGGAAAAAAAGAAATTAAATCTTGAAACCACACTTAAAAAGGCAACAATTGAAATGTTGCTCCTAAATTTATTAAAAGAACAGGATATGTACGGTTATCAACTTTCACAGGAATTAAAAAAAAGAAGTTCTGGATTATATACTATTTTAGAAGGTTCTATGTATCCGATTCTTTATCGTTTAAATGATAGTGGCTATATTTCATTCTTTGAAAAAAAAGTCGGCAGACGCCAAACACGCATTTATTACCATCTGGAAGACAACGGTCTTATGTACTTAGATAACTTGCAAACATCTTTTCAACAATATGTTAATTTAATTCAATTTTTATTAACTTCAAAAGAAGGAGAAACTTATGAAGAAAAGACAGGCTGATTTCGTTCGAAAATATATGCGGGAACTTCGCCATGCTCTTCCTATCAATTATCCAAATCAAAAAAAAATTCTGCATTCAATAAAACAAAACCTGATTAATTATATAAACGAAAATCCCTATTCGGATTATTCAAATCTTACAAATGAATTTGGTACACCTCTTGATACCGCCATTTCTTTTATGAATGAAATGCCAGAAGAAACATTTTCAGAATCTTTAAAAAAGAGGAAAAAAATATTTCTTATATCAATAATATTACTTATTATATGTACTGCTACTATAATTACTTATTTTAACTATCTTGCAGCTACTACTCCAATTTATATTGATCAAGTTACATATATTTATAATGATACTGAAATTTCTTATAGTACAGAAATTTTAGATACCGAACAATTTAATTAGTATATTTAATAGAAAGGATATCTTTATGCCAAAAAAAATCATTATTACAACTCTAATTGTCTTGATTACAATCATGTTTCCTGTCAACTTAAAAGCTTCCCTTATACCGAAAGAAATATCTCAAAATTATATCATTTACGAAGATGACAATTTTTTTATCGAATCCACCACAACTATCTATTTTCTTAATTCTCCATTATCAAATGATCGATCTGTTTCTAAGAATAAGTCTGTTCAACGTACTAATACAATAAAAAATAAAGCTGGAAAAACACTTGCATCTTACACATTATCCGCCACATTTACTTATAATGGACGTACTTCTTCTTGTACAAAAACTAATTATTCAACCTCAACATCAAATAATGCTTGGTATTTTTCATCAGCTACAGCTCGTAAAAAGGATTATATAGCAACCGGAAATTTTACTCTAAACAAAAAAAAATCTACTGTCAAACATACCTCAACGATTACTATTTCTTGTGACAAAAATGGTAATATTCAATAATTGAATTTCTTTCATAAATATAAGATATCTTGTCAAACCCTCCATAAAGTGTTAGGATAAGACTATGGTAATTTTTTAACAATCTTTTTATATCATGATTTTTAACAATTATGAGGAGGTATTTGTGATGGATTATTCACAGGAATACAAACAGAAACTTGTATCTGCCGATGAGGCGGTAAAATTGATCAAATCCGGTGACTGGGTTGATTTCGGCTGGTGTACAAACACCGTAGATGCCCTTGATCAGGCGCTGGCAAAACGTACCGATGAGTTGACAAACGTAAACCTGCGCGGTGGTATCCTTTTAAAACCGTTAGCAACTTTCGCACGTGAGGATGCCGGAGAGCATTTTACATGGAACTCATGGCATATGTCCGGTATCGAGCGTAAAATGATCAGCCGCGGATGCGCTTTCTATTCACCGATCCGTTACTCCGAACTGCCACGTTACTACCGCGAGCTTGACTGCCCGGATGATGTAGCAATGTTCCAGGTAGCACCGATGGATTCCCACGGATATTTCAATTTCGGACCAAGTGCCTCCCATCTCGGTGCTATGTGTCAGACTGCAAAACACATCATCGTAGAGGTAAATGAAAATATGCCGCGCTGCCTTGGCGGAACAGAATGCGGAATTCACATTTCCGATGTTACCTATATCGTAGAGGGTTCGAATCCTCCGATCGGCGAGCTTGGTGCCGGCGGTCCTGCAACAGATATCGACAAAACGGTTGCAAAACTGATCGTAGACGAGATCCCGAACGGTGCATGCTTACAGCTTGGTATCGGCGGTATGCCAAACGCTGTCGGTTCCCTGATTGCAGAGTCTGACTTAAAAGACCTCGGTGTCCACACAGAGATGTATGTAGATGCATTTGTTGACATCGCAAAAGCAGGAAAGATCACCGGTGCAAAGAAAAATATCGACCGTTACCGTCAGACCTACGCTTTCGGTGCAGGTACCAAAAAAATGTACGATTACTTAGACGACAACCCAGAGTTGATGAGTGCTCCGGTTGATTACACCAACGATATCCGTTCGATCTCTGCACTCGATAACTTTATTTCCATCAACAACGCCGTTGATATCGACCTCTATGGTCAGGTCAATGCAGAGTCAGCAGGTATCAAGCAGATCAGTGGTGCCGGTGGACAGTTAGACTTCGTTTTAGGTGCTTACCTGTCAAAAGGCGGCAAGAGCTTTATCTGTCTGTCCTCTACCTTTAAGACCAAAGACGGACAGGTGCAGTCAAGAATCCGCCCGACATTGGCAAACGGTTCCATCGTAACCGATACCCGTGCCAACACACACTATGTTGTAACTGAGTACGGTAAAGTCAATGTCAAAGGACTTTCCGCATGGCAGAAAGCAGAGGCATTAATCTCCATCGCTCACCCGGATTTCCGTGACGAGCTGATCAAAGAGGCTGAAAAGATGCACATCTGGAGACGCAGCAACAAATACTAATTGCACATAATCTATGCATGCATAAATTATGCATAAAGAAAAGGCAGAACCGCTTCATCCCCGGCTCTGCCTTTTCTTTTTTATACTCATTTTTTCACACAGTCCAGCTTTTTGCTATCTTTCCATCTCTGGCATTCCCTATACTGTTGCTTTCTATTTTTCACACCGGCATTTCACCCATTCTGTTATCTTTCCAGTTCTGACATTCTCACACCGTTACACTCTGTTTTTTCAGAAAATTCCACCCCAGCACTGCCATAATGACTGCAGCTATGACTCCAACGACAACCAGATACTGCACGATATTTCCGAATCCGATCTGCATGCCAAACTGATGCATCTTTGCTGCCAGTGCTTCATTTTCAATTAATTTCGCCGGCACAAGTGTGACAAACATCCAGATCGCCCAGATTGCCCAGAATGCTTTCATTCCAAACCGCAGGGTTACAGCCCCTAAAAACAGTTCAACGATCGTCATTCCCACAATCACTGCCAGAAGATATTTCCACTGAAAATACTGTGTGAGGTCAAGTATCACTTCGCACTGCGGATAAATCACGCGCATCAGGGCGGATTCTATCTTCCCAAGCACGAACAGTAACAGTTCTAATCCTGCCAGTTCTGCCATATTAAACAATGCATAACTTCCCACATATGCTCTTCTTGTCGCTCCCATGGAAATTGCCATATTAAATTCCCCGACAAAAGAAAATATGATACCAAAGAAATGCACAAATACCAGTGCTGCCATCGCGATCAACATTCCAAGAGTGACACACTCATTTTCTTCCATGGTATTTGCCCGGATGATCATCATAACAATGATTCCAAATACATAGCTGCCAAATGCAACTGCAAGGAACTGCAGCACTTCCATTTTTCTTGTCTTACACTGTATCAAAAAATTACCTGTCATTCCCACGCTACCCCTTTCATACGGTTTTCATTTTGTGTATAAAATACTCCCGTTGCTCTGTCGTCCCAGTCTTCTACACAAAATACTCTGTTTTATACCCGGACTTCATACTTCGATACAACGCGAAGCATCATGACCAGACTGACCGCATACAGCGCAGCTGCTACAACTGCACCGATCAAAAGTCCCATCGAAATGACACTGCCGGACTGTCCCTGAAACCATGCAGTCAGCGTATCCGCCAGATCGCTGCCCATAATAAAACCTGCACCAATACCCATCACAACTGCAACTGTCACAATGATGCCGACTGCTATTCCCTTTTTTCCATAACGCATCTGCAGAACAGCGCAGATCTGACCGAATGCAATACACAAAACAAATGCTTCCGCGATCAGTATATTCTTAAATCCATCCATTCTGCCTGCGGACATATATCCCGTAAAAAGGATAAACAGATATGCAGTCACCGCATAGCCCGCATATAACAGCTGCGCACCCCATGCAGCTTCCTTTCTGCCTGATCCAAATGAAAGCACCATCGGAATATAGGCTCCTCCATAACTGATCGGTCCAATATAGTTAAACATGATGCCGATCAGGACCGCAAAGAAATTAGCGCTCTGCCAGAATCCACTGTCAGCACTCTCACCCATACTGAAAAACAAACCGTACAGCAAAACAAATCCAATCAGGATGGCTGTCATCTGTATTCCATATTTTCCCCAGAAAAGCAGGTTCCTTTTTATTATCATTTTAGACTGTTCCATTTTCCATTCCTCCCGCTATTTCCTAGTCATCTAATCCGCACAGTGAAACAAATAATTTTTCCAGGCTGATCGGCTGGATCGTCACATCATAGTCCTTTGGCAGCTCCTGGCCTTCTTTTAAAAGGATCGTCACGCTCTTGCTGCGTCCCATTTTTTCCTCGTGGTGTTTCTCATAACCTTCCGCTGCCTGATCTACCACTTCCGCAAGTCCGCTGACATGATAACTTCTCTCTAGCAGATCCTGTGTATTTTCTTTCAGTAAAAGGCTGCCATCCTTGATCATGATGACCTCCTCCATCAGATCCGCTGCCTCCTCGATAATGTGTGTGGAGATCACAAAGGTACGGCCTGTTTCGGTGTATTCTTCCATCAGTTTATGGTAAAAGTACTCGCGCATCACGACATCTAACCCCGCTACCGGCTCATCTAAAAAAGTAAAATCCGCTTTGCTGGCAAGCGCCACAATGATCGTTACCATGGAAAGCATACCCTTCGACATTTTGTTGATACGCTGTTTCGTATTCAGCTCAAATTTTTCAATCAGCCCATCTGCCATTTTCTGATCCCAGTTCGGATAATAGTAAGATGCATTTTTTAAATACTCTTTTACTTTTAATGAACTGACACCACTTCCATACAGGTTGGTTGAAAGTTCTCTGGAGAAACAGATATGATCTAATGCTTTTCTGTTTTCCCATATCTTTTCGCCGTTCCAGGTCACATTTCCCTCCGTCGCCGGATTCTGTGCGGATAAAATCGATAATAATGTTGTTTTTCCAGCACCGTTTCTTCCGATCAGACCATAGATCTTTCCTTTTTCCAGTGTGAAATCTATATTTTTTAAAACTTCTTTTTTCCCATAACTCTTATTGACATTACTGCAGATGATTGCTTCCATCTTATTTTCCATTTTATCTTCCCCCTTATTGATCTGCTGACTGGATCAGTTTAATGACCTCATTTTTATCAAGTCCAATGCTTGCCGCTTCCTCTAACAATTTTTTGACATAGTGATCAAAAAATTCGTTCCGCCTGCGGTTTAAAATGTTTTCTTTTGCCCCTTCTGCTACAAACATGCCGATTCCCCTTTTCTTATATAAGATTCCTTCATCTACCAATATATTCACGCCTTTCGCCGCAGTCGCCGGGTTGATCGCATATAACTTTGCCAGCTCATTGGTACTCGGCACACGCTCTTCCTCCAGAAGAATATCCCTCAAAATATCTGTTTCGATCATTTCTGCGATCTGCAGATAAATGGATTTCTCCTGCGTTAAGATTTCATTCATGCATGGTGGCTCCTTTCTTTCAATTTCATTCCTGATAAGATTCCGTTGGCATTATGTGGTTGGTTTGTTATGTGGTTCATTACTTGTGTAACTAACCATAGCACTATGTTACGATATTGTCAACAAATTTATTCATAAAATTTAGAAAATTTCTATAACGCAAAAAAAGCAACACCATCACAACCCACCTGTCAAACAGGTCAGTCATGTGTGTTGCCTTGTCAAATAACCCAAATCGATTTATCTCATTTTTCCATCTACGGCATCATGCTTCCTGCGTTCTGCCCCCGGCCATCCGCTCACGGATCTCCACTCCGGTCGGTGTTCCCGCAAGTCCGCCTTTTCCTGTTTCACGGATATCCTCGGACATGCTTCTTCCGATACTCCGCATCGCATCGATCACCTCATCCGGCGGAATCTTGCTGAAGATTCCCGCACTCGTCAGATCCGCCGATGTCAGTGCATTGACTGCGCCCATCACATTTCGTTTCACGCACGGCACCTCCACCAGACCGGCAACCGGATCACAGGCAAGTCCCAACAGATTTTTTAAAGCCAGTGCCGCTGCATTTGCGATCTCTTTTGCACTGCCGCCTGATAAATGCACAACTCCGCCCGCTGCCATCGCAGACGCAGAACCGATCTCTGCCTGACAGCCTCCCGCTGCACCTGCCAGAAAAGCACGCTCTGCGATCACTCCGCCGATCCCGGCTGCTACAAACAGTGCTTCCACCATTTTTTCCTCAGAATAGCCTTTTTCTTCCTGCAGACTCAAAAATACCGCCGGTACAACTCCGCACGAACCGGCAGTCGGTGCCGCGACAATACGCTTCATGCATGCATTTGACTCACTGGTCTTTAATGCCTTCTCCATGACTTTCCCGATAAAATCTCCACAGAGCAAAGTTCCCTCTGCCCTCGCCTCCATCATCTTTTTGCCTTCCGTACCGACAAGTCCGCTCTCGGATTTTAATTTTTCATCATAACGCGCATCCGCATCTTTCATCGCCTGATACATCGCGCGCATCTGCTCAAATGATACTTCCTCCGTGATCCCCTGCTCCCTGCAGTCGTCCTCCTGCACGATCTTCCAGAACGGTTTCCCGGATTTTTCTTCTAATTCGCATAATTCCTGTAATGATCCATACATGAAATGTTCCTACTTTCTTATGATAAATTCTACTCTTCCACAAGACTGCAATATGTCACTTTTAATATGCCCTCTAACCGCTCCAGCCATGCAAGCGATTCTTTTGGCACTTCCTGATCGCACTCTATGACCATGACGGCGCTGCCACCCCTGCTTTTCCGGTAAAGCTGCATTGTCGCAATGTTGACACCCTTGTGTGCGAGCATGGAAGTCACTTCGGTGACATGTCCCGGCTGGTCGATGTTGTGCACGATCAGTGTCGGATAATCGCCGCTGAAATTGGCAGTGATCCCGTCAAGCTCACAGATCTGTATCCGCCCGCCTCCAATCGAAGCCGCAACCACTTCGAGTGTACGCCCGGAAACACCTGTCAGATTCATTTTCACTGAATTGGGATGCACATCACCAAGATCAATCCCCTCTAAGGAAAAATCCATTCCTCTTTCGCCTGCAATCCGAAAACTGTCCGGGATTGCCGGATCATCCACCTGCATGCCCAAAAGTCCGGCGATCAGCGCCTTATCCGTGCCATGTCCCTTTCCCGTTGCAAGGAAGGAACCGTGAAAATATATTTTTGCCTCTTTTACTTCTTCCGCAAGCAGCTTACGGCTGACTCTCCCGATCTTGACGGCTCCTGCCGTATGGGAGCTGGATGGACCGACCATCACAGGTCCGATGATGTCTAACAGGTTCATATCATATCTCCGTTTCTCTCATAAGTATTTACTTATGTTTTCTATAATTTTATCCTATTTGAAGTTATATCAAATCCATGATACATTTTAATTGCTATATACACACACACATTTATAGCATAGAAAAGGACAGCGTTTCCACCTCAGGAAACCTGTTCTTTTTATTTTACAGCAACAGCGTGTTCGTATCAGTCTGCCCGTGAAACATACCATCGGTTGTTTTCATCGCTCTAATCTCATCATGCCCATACCAGCGCACAATATCCATAAAATCACGGAGTGGATCATTCCATACCTTATGTGGATGATATACCAGATTTAAATTTCTTTCAAGACAAAGATCTTCCACTTTTATTTCCGCCAGACGGCCTTCTTTTAAATATTCCTCAATCAGACAATATGGCAGCACAGAAATACCAAAACCATCTTCCACCGCCTGCACAAGTACTTTCGTGCTCCGGCTCTCCCAGAGCGGATCGATCACGCAGTCTTTTGTCCTTAAAATGGCTTCAAAACGGTCACGTACCCCGGCTCCCTTTTCCCGCAGAAGAAAATTTTCTTTTTTCAGGTCCTCAAATCTGATATGCTCCTTCCCCGCCAGTGGATGATCCGGTGCCGCAACGATCAGTGTCCGGTCCTTTGCAAACGGCTCCTGGATATAGTCGGTCTCGCCAGGCAGATCTTCCATCAATCCCAGATCGATCTGATGCGTTTTTAAAAGTTCCATCAGCCGCACTGACCCGCTAACCGTTACTTTCACTTGGATATCTGGATACTTTTTTTCAAATGCACGGATAAATCCACGCAGCATTTTCACGCCGACAGAAAGGTTTGCACCGATACGGATTGTCCGCACCCCTTCCGTTTCTTTTAAATGCTGTTCCAAATCCTGATACAATCCAAGGATATGGCATGCATACTGATAGAGAAGCCTGCCGCTCTCCGTCGGCACCACTTTACGGTTATAGCGCTCTAAAAAACAGACACCGCTCTCCTGCTCTAATTCCTTGATGGTCTGACTCACCGCAGGCTGTGTCATATATAGTTTTTCGGCCGCCTTTGTCATGCTTCCCTCTTCACACACTGTACGGAAAATAGTCAGTTGTCTGTTATTCATAGGCGTTGTCCTTTAACAATAAAATGTCCTTTGCATGCACTGCCAGAGCCGGCGGGATCGGTCCTGGCGAATCTTCCTGTTCTGTTTTTGCTATTTTCCACTGAAGCCACCCGCTCTCTTTTGATGGACGAAATGAAATATTCCACTCAAACGGATCCTCAATGATACGGGATTCCTCAATTTTAAAAATATTTTCCTCCTGTACAGGGTTCCTATACTTTTTAAGGCCCGTTCCCTCATGTATCACACTCACACGAGATTCATTTGCTGCACTCTCTTTGCCAGGTATCTGCTCTGCATTCACCGGATAAAACGAATGTGCCCGGATACCAACCGCCTTTGTTTCCTCCGGAATCTCCGAAACGCAAAGGGTTATCCCCCAGCCAAGCGCTTTTATATGGTTGTTATCCACAATTTCTGCTGCAGAAATGTTCTTACATCCGGATAACACTGCCGCCGTCTTTGTTTTCGGGTTATGGAAAAATTCTTTTGTTTTCTCTATGACCTCCATTTTTCCATGGTCGATGCAGCTTACCACGCTGCACAGACGATAAACCTCATCCCGGTTGTGTGAAACAAAAAGTACCGGTTTTTGCACCTCCGCTAACATATCTCGCATTTCCTGCTCCAGCTCCCATTTCAGGTAACTGTCAAGCGCAGAAAATGGCTCATCCAAAAGCAGGATATCTGGCTCAGAAGCAATCATCCGCGCCATTGCCACACGCTGTTTCTGCCCGCCGGAAAGTTGTGCGGGGTAATGTTTTTCCAGCCCCTCTAAACGGAAACGGTTGATATAAGATCTTACTTTTTCTTCCTCCGGATGTTTTCCCATGCCGGCTTTGATATTCTGTTCGACCGTCATATTCGGAAACAGGGCATAGTCCTGAAACATATAACCGACACGCCGTTTCTGCGGGGTGAGATTGATCTTTTTTGCAGAGTCGTATAAAACTCTGCCATTTAATTCGATCCGCCCCTCGTCCGGCGTCTCAATTCCGGCTATACATTTTAGTGTCATGCTCTTTCCACATCCGGATGCCCCAAGAATCGCAAATACGCCACGCTCGGTCTCGAACGCGACGTCTAAATTAAAGTTCCCCAGCCTCTTTTTTATATTTACTTTCAGACTCATCACAGTCCTCCTGCCTCACCATCTGTCGCATATTTTATATGCTGCTTTCCTTTTTCCTCCTGACTGCCCTACCATCTGCTCACATGTTTCATATTTTTTGCCGTAATGATATTTAATAAAAATATGACCACAAATGCAATCACTAATATCACAATCACCCAGAATCCCGCTGTCGCATAGTCGCCGTCCTGGATGACCATTGCAATTTTCTGTGAGATCGTACTCGTTTTTTTCGGAATATTTCCCGCAAGCATTGAGGTTGCACCATACTCACCGAGAGCCCTTGCAAACGTTAAAACGGTTCCGGATGCAATACCCGGTCCCGCTGCCGGAACGACCACTTTCCAGAAAATTTTAATTTCAGGCATCCCAAGTGTCCGTGCCGCATAGATCAGATTTACATCGATCTGCTCAAACGCTGCCCTGGCATTCCGGTACATGAGTGGAAATGCGATCACCGTCGCCGCGAGGATACAGCCAAGCCATGTCTGTACCACCTTAAAATCAAATCTATCGTAAAGATATGCTCCAAACGGTCTCCTGAGGCTGAACAGCAACAGCAGGAAAAACCCGGCTACCGTCGGTGGCAGCACCATCGGCAGTGTCAGAATTCCATCTGCAACCGCCTTAACACGCGGTCCTGCTTTCACAACTTTTCGCGCTGCATAGATTCCTAAAAAAAACGAAATAATGGTTGCTACAATTCCGGTCTTTAACGAGATCAAAAGTGGACTCCAGTCAAGTCCGCTTAAATATGCTGCCAACTGACTCATAACTGCCTCCTGTTTTCATTTTAAATTTTCAGACAGCCATTTATCATCCATCTTTTATCCTGATCATTTTTGCAGCATAAAATCTACTGTCTCAATCACTGTCTTTATTGGTTTGAAAATAAACGGCTGTTTAAAAAATTTAATCTTTATTCAACATCTGTATCAAAATAGTATTTCTGGAAGATCGTTTTTGCGTCGTCCGAAGTCAGGAAATTGATAAAATCCTCCGCAGCACTCTGCTCTAACTCATCTGCTTCTTTATTGATGATCTGTGCTACCGGATAAATAACATTTCCTGTCAGCTCATAAGGAACCACCTCTAAAATTTGAAGACGATCCTCAAAACCGTAAGTATCTGAATAATATACGGTTCCGACTTCATTCGATCCCTCTGCAACCGCAGCCGTTACCGCACCTACATTGGCACACTCGTTAATTTCCACACCGCCAAGTGCTTCCTGGATTTCCGATGTCGTGATCTGTGAAACATCGTCCACTTTGTCCAGCATTCCTGCATTTACCATTGCCTGTCTGGTATATTTTCCAACCGGAGCAGAACCGTCCGCAAGCGCAATGCTCTTTGCTTTTCCAATATCAGAAAGTCCGGTTACCTCCGTTCCACTGCCTTTCCATGTGACCACGCAGACCTGATTGTTTACAACGTTGTGTCTGGTTCCGTCAACAGCCAGTCCGTCCTCATCCTGAAGCTGATCCATCTGTTTCTGTGCTGCGGAAAAGAATACATCACAGGCTGCTCCCTCCTCGATCTGTGTCATCAGGATACCTGAACTGTCATAACTTCCCACGATAGATACATTCGGCTGCGTTTTGTTATACTCTGCGATCAGCTCTTCCATAACCGTGTTTAAACTTTTCGCTGCAAATACCGTTACCGTGGTCGCCTCAAAAGGCTCTGCTGCAGTTGTTTCTGCTGCTTCTGAAGTTTCCTCTGCCGCCTCCGTTGCTGACACATCTGCGCCTGATGATTCGTCAGCATTTGCTTCTGCACCCTCTGTCTCAGAAGATTTTTCTGCATCTGCGGAAGCCACCGTATTAGTCTCACCTGCTGACGCCTGATCCTTGTTTCCGCATCCGGCAAACATGGTCATTGCCATCGCTGCAGAAAGTAATACACACACACATTTCTTCTTCATTTGTTTTTACTCTTTTCTTTTCATTTATATTTTAAGTGCTATTAATATCATGTCTTTTTATAGATTTTAAATTTATTTTTAATTTTTTCATTTCTTTTTAGACCGCACCTCAATAAGCTGTGCTGCAATACTGATCGCGATCTCCGCCGGAGTTTCACTTCCGATTTCAATTCCAATCGGTGCTGTCACACGCGCAAGCTGTTCCTCGGTAAATCCTTCTGCCAGTAATTTATCGGTGACAAATTTTGTCTTTTTCCTGCTTCCTACAACACCAATGTACCCGGCAGGAGTTTTCAGTCCAAAGCGTTCTGCATCTGTATCACAGAGATGTCCTCTTGTAACGACCACAATGTAGTCCTCCGGGTGAATCGTAAATGTTTCTTCCAGTTTTCCAAAATCAATCAACCGTATCTCTTCCGCTCCCGGAAACAGTTCCGGCTTCGTAAATTCTTCCCTGTCATCTGAAACAATGCATCTGAAACCAAGATGTGACAACACCGGAACAAGTTCCTGCGCTAAATGCCCGCCCCCAAAAATGTATACTTTTCCATCATAAGAAAACTGTTCTGCATAGAAACGTGCTCCATCTATTTCTGTCACAGACTGATGCGCAAAAGTCTGAAACTCTGGCAGTATTTTTATTTTCCCTTCCTCTAACGGCATCAGGATCCAGAATGCTTCTTTTTTTTCTTCTGCCTCTTCCATCTGTCTGATCCATGCGGCATCTTCCCGGGCATCCACAAAATAAAACAGCACTGTCGCATTTCCGCCGCATGCCATTCCAAGTTCTGCAGATTTTTCCTGACCAAGATTATACTCATGCAGATAATTTTTCTTTTCCGTAAGAAGTTTTTGTCCCAGCAGCGTTGCCTGGTATTCCAGATTACCACCGCCGATCGTTCCGGTCACTCTGCCATCCTCTCCGACTACCATATAGGCACCTGCTTTTCGCGGGATTGAACCGCGTCCCGCTACCACAGTGACAAGCATACTGTTTTTATTTTCGCTGATCCTTTTCTTAAGAGCTTCCACAATTTCTTTCATAGGGCATTCTCCTTATATTGTATTTCTATCACATCACGATTCCTGCAACAGCAGTTCATCCCCAACATGAATCGTGCCGCCTTCTAACACAACTGCAAAAACACCTTCATGTGGCATGATACATTCTCCCATTCTCTGATAAATCTGGCAATGGGAGTGACATTCTTTTCCGATCTGTGTCATCTCAAGCAGCACCTTTCCGCAGCGAAATCTCGTACCGACCGAAAGATTCTTAAAATCATATCCCTCCACGATCAGATTTTCTCCAAATGCTCCGAACGCAACGTCTGCACCTTTTGCACGAAATTCTTCTATTTTTTCAAAGGAAAGCAGACTGACCTGTCTGTGCCATTTTCCTGCATGTGCATCGCCCTGGATGCCCCAGTCTTTGACAAACCCGGCTTCTGCCACCTCATGCTTTTCTGTTCCTCTTTCTTTGCTGATACAAATTCCTTTTATGATTCCCATGTATGATTGCTCCATTTTCTGATGTTTTTCATCCGTTTCATTGCAGGTATTTTCAATCCTTTATAAATACTTTGGAATTTTTGTTTCTCATATCAGTGATTGGGCGATTTCTCTATATTACTACATATTTCTACCCATTTTTGCTTACATATTCTGCTCATTTACGGTCGATTGGGCGAATGCAGTTCGTTCATGTATTTTTCGCCCATTTCAGCCATTTTCCACTCATTTCATTGCGTATTTTGGGTGTTTTTCATTTAATTATAATTAATTTCACCCATTCTCGTCAGAATTACATTTCTACCTGCATTTTCATTGTAAATCAATTCACTCCGTTGCATTATCCACCAATACGCACCATTGCATTGTGCTCTGTCATTTCAGAGACCTGTTCAAAACAATGCTCCGCCGGTTTTTCAAAAATTGCCTCTTTCATCACTTCCTGCAATGTCTGTTTTCTCCCCGGATCCCGGAGAACGGCTCTTAAATCAATGCCTTTTTCATAACAGAGGCATAGTTTTAAATATCCTTCCGAAGTGAGCCGGATGCGGTTGCAGGATCTGCAGAATTTATGATGCATGGCACTGATAAAACCGACATCCATATTTAATCCCGGAAAACGGTAGTAAGCTGCAGGACCTGCGCCATGTTTTCCGGATTGCTGCTTCTCTTCCGTGTACGACAAATCCCGGATATCTGCACTATATTTTTCGCCTTCCCTGTTTCTCACAGTTCCGGCTTCTGATACATTCCCATAGCACTCCTCGATCTGCCGAAACAATTCTTCATTGGAGCCTCCAGTATACGCTGCCCCATACCCGATCGGCATCATCTCGATAAAACGCACCGGAATCTGCACTCTATTTGTATAATCAAGAATAGATTTCCAGTCAAGATGCTGATAATGCACGGTATTAATCTTTACCGGAATTTGTGCTTCTTTTGCAGCATTGATTCCTGCCAACACTGCATTTAATTCATCCCGTCCCGTCAGTCTTTGAAATTCTGTTTCATCCAAAGTATCAAGACTGACATTCACACTGTCCAGTCCAGCCTCTTTCAAAGCCTTTGCATACTCTGCAAGCAGAACCCCATTTGTGGTCATTCCAACCGTTTCAATGCCGGAAACATTTTTTATTTTTTCTACCAGATCCACACAGCCGCGGCGCACTAACGGCTCCCCGCCGGTCAGGCGGATATGCCGGATTCCAAGCGCTGCCGCCGCCTCTGTCACCTGAACGATCTCCTCGTAGGTCAGCAGATTTTCCATATCTGTCGTCTCTATATCACCCGGCATACAATACTTACAACGCAGATTGCAGCGGTCGGTAATGGAGATTCTCAAGTAGTCGATCTCCCTGCCTGCCTTATCTTTCATAGACTCGTTTACCAGCCCTTTCCAAATCCACAATTCGGGTAAATACAGTGGTCACAGTTTAGGCAGAGTCCCCCTTCTCCAAGCGCTGCAAGCTCTTCTGCTGTCACTTTATCATCAGCCATAATGCGTGGCAGTACCAGATCAAAGATTGTGCGCTTTGCATACATCACGCAGCCCGGCAGACCAAGGATCGGAACATTTCCGTTGTAATAGGAAATCAGAAACATCGCTCCCGGCAGTACCGGTGCACCGTAAGAAATGATCTCTGCCCCCGTGTTTTTGATGGCAAGCGGGGTTTTATCATCCGGATCCACACTCATGCCTCCGGTACAGATCACAAGATCTGCCCCTGCCTCGATCGCCGCAAGACATCCATCCGTAATCTTTTGATTATCATCATCAAAAGTTTCATGAAAAATGACTTCTGTATCATATTCTGCCAGCTTTTCCCGGATGACCGGTGTAAAAGTATCTTCGATCCTTCCATGATAAACCTCATTTCCGGTCGTGATGATCGCAGCTTTTTTCTTATGGAATGGCTTTAATGTAAAAATCGGGGCATCCGCACAAATTGCTTTTACACGTTCCATTTTGTCTTTTTTGATGACAAGTGGAATAATTCTGGTTCCTGCAAGCTTGTCCCCCGCCTTCACCGGTGTATTTCCGTGGCGGCTGGCGATCATCATTTCACCGAAGCTGTTCACCTTTTTCAATTTTTCTTTGTCAACTCTTAACAGTCCGTTGCAGTCTGCAATCAGCTCAATTTTTCCCTCCTTAACATCTGACGGATGCATATGGTCGTTTTTACACATCTCATAAAGGATCTGCGCTGCTTCATTTTCATGAAGAATCGTGTCATCTTTTTCCCAGATGTAAATATGATCTTTTCCGACACTCAGAAGTACCGGGATATCTTCCTCCGTGATAATGTGACCCTTGCGGAAAACCACATCTTTTGTGACACCTTTAATGATCTGGGTAATGTCGTGGCAGAGAACCTGACCGACCGCATCTTCTGTTTTTATCAGTTTCATGAAGCGTATGCCCCTTTCTGTTTTTATGATAAAATATTACTGCCAAATGCGCAGACAACCTCAAGCACACTGCCCGCAATGCAGCGTGCTTTATCCGAAATGGTGAAACAATTTGACAGCTCACTTTTACGCGGATCAATGTCCGCGATCTTAAAGCCTTTTGTAACCGGGTATCCATCACGGATCAGTCCACGGATAATGCCGGGTATCGTGGCGGTCACGGAATATCTGCGGTTTTCTTTTTCATCCGCGATATAGGCGATTTCTTCGCCCTGCTCCACGATATCACCGATCTTGTGCACATTATAAAGGATTCCTTCCGCTCCCGCATGAATCACACGCTCTGCCGTATAACCGCCAATATTGCCTGGGATTCCGGTATTTGGAATGGCTGATCCCTCACGGATAATTCGACCAAGGTTATGCCCACGCATGGTCTCGATGACGATATCGACATCTACCCCCGCCGTAAATCCAGGACCTAATCCCACCGTGAGCGGTGCCATAGAACGGTTCGTTCCAAGATTTTTCTTGGCTAAGATCGCATCTACGACCACATCCGGTTTTAATGCCGTAATACTTGCTCCATCCGGATCTACAATCAATGGGACTTTCCCGGTATCGATCACTTTTTTTGTCTCTGCAGTATCTTTGATCAGCACTGCTTCCATGCCCTCTACCGTGGCGCTGCCCTCATAAACTGCCTCACAGACGGCTACCTGACGGCGGATCGCCGCCGGGTGGTCTGTCTCTAACACCAGTACCGGAAATCCTGCCGCCCAGAGTCTGTGAATGGTTCCGGTGGCAAGATCACCGCCGCCTCTTACTATGATGAATGGTTTCTGTCTCATGTATTTTCCCTCTTTTAAACACTCCTGTTTTCTCCGGCAATCCCTCAAATCACCAGTTCAACACTCTGATCTTTTTCGATTCCAAATGTATGGATCTGCTCTTTTTTCTGTTCATATTCTGCCGGTTCCATCCGCCACGCAAGACCGCAGTCTGCAGAAAGCTGCCTTGGCACAGGAATCAGACGTCCGTTGATATGATTTTCCCCGCAGTATTTTTCCATTGCCATCGCCGCTGAAGTTGTATGAAACGTAATAATCCTGTAATTTTTCTTTTCTCTCATATATTTATACCGGAATTTTTTCTCGATTTTTCTTGTAATAAAGAGTCGCTTGCGACTCTTTCGCGCTCGAGCGGTGCTGTTTACAGCTAACTTCTGCTCCGCGAAATGCGCATCCCGCCCGGAGGGTTTTTTACAGCACACCAACATAAATTTCTTTTTCTGCTTTGGAAATGATCTCTCCAACAATGGCTGCCGGATGTCCCGCCTGTTTTAATTCCTCGAAAAGCGCTTCCGCCTGCTGGCTTTCCACCGCGATCAGAAGTCCTCCGGAAGTCTGCGGGTCAAACAGCACTTCCTCCATGGCAAACGATACATTTTCAAATGATACAAATTCGCCTACATGATTGCGGTTTTTCTGTCCTGCTGCCGTCAGTAAAAACTCATCTGCGTAATCGAGCGCTTCCTTTATGACCGGGATCTGATCTGCAAAAATACGGCAGGACAATTTTCCATCCATCATTTCATGCAGATGTCCTAAAAATCCAAATCCTGTCACATCCGTGCATGCGTGGATCTCATACGAATGGCAGATATGGGAAGCTGATTTATTTAACATAGTCATGGATGCAACCGCCTGTTCCATCGCCGCGTCCGATGCCTCTTTCACGCGGTTTGCAGTACAGACGATCCCGACGCCAAGCTTTTTGGTCAGGATCAGTTTATCCCCCGGTCTTCCCTGATTATTGGGATAAATCTTATCCGGGTGCACGGTTCCCATAACAGAAAGTCCGTATTTCACATCCGCATCAGCGATCGAATGACCACCCGCAAGCGTTCCACCAGCTTCAGTGACTTTCTCGGATCCCCCGCGCATGATCTCCCCCAAAACATTCAAATCCATGCTCTCAGGAAAACATACGATATTTAACGCCGTTTTTACCTCGCCGCCCATCGCATAGATATCACTGAGCGCATTTGCCGCAGCAATTTTACCAAAAGTGTATGGATCATCCACCATCGGCGGGAAAAAATCGAGCGTCTGTACGATCGCCGTATCATCAGAGATACGGTAAACTGCCGCATCATCCTTGCTATCGTAGCCGATCAACAGATTCTCATCCGCCGGTCCTTTAGGCAGACGCTCTAACACCCTGCTCAAAATCCCTGCTCCAAGCTTTGCGGTGCAGCCGCCACCCTTGCAAAATATGATTTTTTCGTCTTTCTGCTGTTCCATCTGCACGCCTCCAAAAAATTATTGCACTCAAAAATAAGTTCATCTTCACAGATACGCAATCCTGCCTGTCCATGCAGCTTTTTTCTTCAAAGCTTATCCCGCCGCGATCTCCCTCACAGCTTTCTCTGCAGTATCCACTTCCTCTTCCGTATTTAAATGGGAAAAGCTGAACCTTACCGCCCCCTGCTCTTTTGTTCCAAGTGCTTCATGCATCAGTGGGGCACAGTGCGCACCGGCGCGGACGGCGATCTCATAGTCCTCCCAGAGCCAGTCGCTCACACTGCCGGAATCTATATCTCCGATATTTAATGTGACAACTGCCACTCTGTTTTTTGTTGTAAAATCTCCATAAATCTTTACCCCGGAAATGTCTTTGACGCCGTTATAAAAACGCTCTGCCAGCGCCATTTCACGCCCGTAGATCTTATCAATACCGGTCTTTTGCAGATATCCCAAAGCCGCATACAATCCGGCGATTCCATGTCCGTTTAAAGTTCCCGCTTCAAGCAGAGTCGGCATTTCTTTTGGCTGTGTTCTGCTGTAACTTTGGACTCCGGTTCCTCCTGCGAAAAGCGGTCGGATTTCCACACCTTTTCGCACATAAATGCCTCCGGTTCCCTGTGGACCAAATAATCCTTTATGACCGGTAAAACAGAGTACATCGATATTTTGTTTCTGCACATCGATTGGAAGGACTCCCGCCGTCTGGGCGGCATCAACGACAAACAGCAAATGATGCTTTTGTGTAAATGCTGCAATCTGCTCTAAATCTGTCACATTTCCAGTCAGATTTGACGCATGCATGATTACAACCGCTTTCGTTTCCGGCTCATATGCATTTTCCAGTTCATCGTATGCGATCCGCCCCTTAGAATCTGCCGGAAGATAGGTTACTTTCACACCGCGCTGCTCCATCAGATACAATGGACGCAATACCGAATTATGTTCACAGACTGACGTGATCACATGATCTCCCGGTTCAAACAATCCCTGGATTGCAATGTTTAACGACTCTGTCACATTGGCGGTAAACGCAATACGGGATGCATCCTCCGCATGAAATAACTCTGCAAGCCGCTCTCTGGTTCCATAAATGATCCTCGACGCATCCAGTGTTGCCGCATGCGCTCCTCTTCCTGCATTTCCAATTGTATGAAATGCCGCCATGACGGCATGTTCCACTTCCGGTGGTTTTGGAAATGTAGTTGCCGCATTATCCAGATAAATCATGGTTTTACAATGTTTCCTGCCTGTGTCATTTTTTCAGCGATGACATACATATTCGTTACACTTCCCACCTGAAGTTTGTCCGTAAGACCATAGTGATTCAGACATGTTCCACAGGTTAAAATCTCTACTCCCTGTGCCTCTAATGATTTTAAATCCTCTAACGTCGGCGACTCCTCACAGGTCAGCTTTGCACCTCCGTTATAGAAAAGGATGGTCTGTGGCAGCACATCCTGCTCTGTGAGTGCATAAATAAATCCTTTGATAAGTACTTTTCCAAGTTCTTCATCGCCCTCACCCATATGATCTGCGGAGATCACAACAACCGTGTTTCCATGGATCGCATTTGGAGCACAGTTTTCTTCTTTTTCTGTCTCTGCCGCATCGTTTGCCGACAGTGCTGTGTTCCCTGCTGCCGCCTCTTCCCCGATCTCCATCGTCACTTTATACTGTCCGTCTGAAATCTTTTCTGACTTTACGCCATAACCTTTCTGGTTTGCCATCTTTGTCAGGTTCTGAACTGCGATCTCATTATCCACCAATGTCTCCACAACACCTGCACCATTAAGCTCTTTGATTGCATTTTTTGTTTTTACTACCGGAATCGGGCAGGTATCTCCCATTGCATTTACTGTAATCATAGTTATTTCCAGCCTTTCTGTTCTGATATTCCATTCCACAAAAAAGGACATTACGGATCACTCCTGTAACGCCCTCGTTATTTTTTCTTAAGTATAACATTATTCCCAGAGAATGAAAAGATATTATTCAGCGAAGAACTCTATGCATTTCAGGTGCTTTCCAGCCTAAAGAGCGTTATCATCTCCGTGCACACTCCCCATCTCTCCCTAACAGGATATCCATCCCATGTTCCAACGAATCTAAGATATAAGTCAGGCTCTCCTCCACCGCCTTCGGACTGCCCGGCAGATTTACGATCAGTGACTGTCCACGGATCGCACTCGCACCACGGCTTAACATGGCGCGTTTTGTGATCGTCATGCTGTAGGCGCGGATTGCCTCCGCAATTCCCGGTGCATTCCGGTCACAAACCGCAAGCGTTGCCTCCGGTGTCACATCCCGCATGGAAAATCCCGTCCCGCCTGTCGTTAAGATCAGATTGCATTTACATTCATCCGCAAGATGGATCATTTCCTGTTCCAGTTCTTCCTGCTCATCCGGCAGCACTTTACAGGATACGACCTCGTAGTTTTCTGCCGGGAGAATCTCTCTGATCCTTCTTCCGCTGATATCCTCACGCTCTCCTTTGGAACCCTTATCGCTTGCTGTTATAATTCCTACTGTATATTTATTGTCCATATCATGTTTTCCTTTCGTCCTGTTCTAACACAACATTGTATATTTTGTCTTTCAGAAATCTTTGACACAGCTTTCAATCGCTGCATGATTCTTCACACACATAATGCCCGCTCTTGCCGCCATCCTTCTCCATCAGATGAATATCAGTAATCCGCATTCCACGGTCCATCGCCTTGCACATATCGTAAATGGTCAATAGCGTCACACTCACGCCTGTCATTGCCTCCATCTCCACACCGGTCTTCCCGATACAGGAAGTTTTACAAAATGCTTCGATCGAATGCTCCTCATCATGCATCTCATAGCGGATCTCACAGTCCGTCAATGCAATGATATGACACAACGGGATCAGTTCCGAATTTTTCTTCGCCGCCATGATCCCGGCAATACGCGCCACCCCAAGGACATCTCCTTTTTTTGCGGAGTGTCCCTTGATTGCCGCATATACCTCCTTATTGACATATATTTTCCCGGCTGCCACCGCCACACGGTAGGTGTCATCCTTCGCATGAACATCTACCATGACAGCATTTCCTTCCTTATTGAAATGTGTAAACTCACCCATACGCAGCGCTCCTTTCCCAATTCAACATTTTCCTACACTGCTGTCTCCACATGCCTGTACAGACAGCGTCTTCCTATATCTGTGACTGCTCTATTTATTTTCTTTCCTTATTATAAATAGAACTTCTGCACACATGCAATCCCAATTTTTTTCCTGTTTTTGCCTGTTTTGGACATATTTTGTTCATTTTTTATTCATATTCCATAGAAAAACACAGATTGTTCATTCTTTTTTATTCATCTTTCCGATTGATTTTTTACCTGAGAAGCGATATATTCTCTTAGTGTCAAAAATAAGATTTTTACACACCTTTTACAAAATACTGGAAATGACAGCATTTCCGTTTACAGATAGACAGTTTGATATTACATGAAACTTTGGGAGGTCACTATGAAAGAAAAATTACAGTTTTGTCTTGATAAGATTTCTCTTATCCGCTCAAAATTACCAAAGAAAAAACCGCACAGCGAAAAATATTATAAAATGATTGCATTTTTAAACAAATATTCCTTAGTATTTCATTTTATTTTAGCATGCGTGCTGACGTTCGCAATTGAAGTGATTTCAAGAAGAGATTTCCTTTCTACCATCTCTTTCTTACATAATCACACACTAGCTTACCTTTACAACGCATTTATCGTATTTGCTTCGCTCTCGATCGTATATCTGTTCCGGTGCAGGGCACAGCTGCGTGTACTGATCAGCGGTTTATGGCTGTTCCTTGGTACGATCAACGGTCTGATCCTTTCAAACCGTGTTACACCTTTCAGCTATACTGATTTAAAATGTATCTCTGATCTGTTCGCAATGCAGAACACAAACTACTTTACCGCAGAAGAGGCAACTCTTGTCGTTGGCGTTGTCGTTGCATTTTTCGTATTTTTAGGTTTCTTTTTTGCAAAAGGGCCAAAATATCAGGGAAAACGTCATTTTGTATTAGGTCCGGTTTCGATTGCTGCTTTACTTTTAGTCGGACTTCCGATTACTACACAGGCTGCACAGGGTTCTAACATCCTTGCTTCCTATTTTTCCAATATCGCTCAGGGTTATGCCGATTATGGTTTTGTATACGGTTTTTCCACCAGTGTGGTTGGCCGTGGTATGAGCAAACCGGATGATTATTCTGAGGAAACGGTCGATGCGATCGAAACTCTGGTTAATTCTTCCAAAGAACAGACCACTGTTTCTAAAGGCAGCGAACCGAATATCATCTGTGTACTGTTAGAGTCATTCGCAGATCCTTACGAAGTAAACTTTTTAAATATGTCCGAAGATCCGATCCCGAATTTTCACAATTTAGAGAGCAATTACTCCACCGGATATCTTACCGTTCCGGTTGTCGGCGCAGGTACTGCAAACACAGAGTTTGAAGTTTTAACCGGTATGAGCATGCAGTATTTCGGAACCGGTGAGTACCCTTACAAAACCATCTTAAAACAGACAGACTGCGAAAGTATTGCATCTGACCTGTCAAAGATCGGTTACGGCACACATGTAGTACACAACAATACCGCTACTTTCTACAGCAGAAACAATGCTTTTTCCATGATGGGATTTGATACCTTTACCAGTAAAGAACTGATGAACATCACACAATACACACCAAATGGCAACTGGCCAACCGATGATGTACTGGTTCAGGAAACTGTAAAAGCTTTGGACTCCACAAAAGACCAGTCCGATTTTGTATACACGATCACTGTAGAAGGACACGGCGATTATCCGACCGAAAAGATCTTAACAGATCCGACAATCAAAGTTTCCGGCGCAGCCACAGAGGAATCAAACAATCAGTGGGAATATTATGTAAATATGATCCATGAAGTAGATGATTTCATCGGTGACCTGATCACTGCTGTTGACCGCCGCGGTGAAGATACCATCGTTGTTATGTTCGGTGATCATCTTCCTACCATGGGACTTTCTGATTCTGATATGAAATCCGGTGATATTTTCAAGACAAAATACATCACCTGGAATAACATGGGACTTCCAAAAGAGGATGCTGATCTTACAGCATACCAGCTTCTCTCCCAGATCACAGATCAGGCTGGTATCCATGAAGGAACCATGTTTAACTATCATCAGACACAGCGCAATTCCGAGACATACTTAAATGGTCTTGAAAATCTGCAGTACGATTTACTTTACGGTAAAAGATATACCTACGGTGGCGAAGATCTCTATCCTGCTACCGACCTTCAGATGGATGTGGAGGATGTTACAATTTCCAATCTCCGCAAAAATTCAGACCGCAATATCCTGGCTGTTTACGGTTCAAGATTTACCAAGAATGCAAAGATCTTTGTAAATGGTGAGAAAGTTCCTACTAACTATATTTCTTCTGCACTGGTAACAACAAGTCTGGATAACGTAAAAGATGGCGATACGATCAGTGTCAATGTCCTCGGTTCAAAAGGAATCCTGCTTCGTGCCGGAGCAGACGAGGTTGTCTATGAGGATCCGGATGTGATCCATGAGACAGAGACAGAAGATCCGACGGAAACAACAGAAACAACTGCAGTTCCAAACCCGGCATCTACCTGGAATATAGATATGAAATTCTCTGAAAATACAGAGGTAAAATCTTCCGAGAGCACAGAGGTGAAATCTTCCGAAAGCACCGAAGTAAAATCCTCTGAGAGTACAGAGACAAAATCTTCTGAAAACACAGAAACAAAGGATTCGGAGAATACAGAAACAAAGTCTTCCGAGAGCACTGAGGTAAAATCCTCTGAAAACACGGAAACAAGATCCTCTGAAAGTACAGAAACAAAATCCTCCGAGAATACTTCTGACACACTCGGCAGATAACTTTATAAAAAACTAAGATAACAGACAAGTCCGATATGCAGCAAGTTGCTGCGATTGGGCTTGTTTTTTTATGCCTGTTTTTTTATATGCGAAATCATTTTGATTACACTATGTACTGTGTTAAAATGAATTTAAGGATTGGAACGAATCAATCCCTGTAAAGTGATCCGGGAAATCACAGCGAATGATAAGAGAAAATATCCGGTTTTTGATGATGGTCATATGAAGCATTGAAATAGGAAATTGTTAATTTGATAAATTATTTTTTTAATTCAGGAGGATAGATATGGCTGCTACAATTATTTATTTGGTAATCTCATTATTGGTTTCACTTATTTTTATCATACTTGGAATAAGGCAGTATAGGGCTGAAAAACCAGTAGCAATAAACACGGGAGAAAAAGCACCTCGTGAAGATGAACTGATAAGTGTTACTGAATGGAACCATAGACATGGCAGGAATTTTATTATTTTGGGTTGTGCGCTTTTTATTACGTTATCACTTGTGGCATATTTTATTGAAAAACTGGATGGCGTTGCGCTTCAGGTGGCTACGGTTATTTTTGTGATAGCGATATTTGCTGAGATAGTATGGGTTGGGTTTGAACATAATGTGATGAAAAAGAAAATGATTCATTTAAAAAGATTGTAATTACATCTGATATGATACACCAAAACCTTTTTATAATGATCATGGTATTTTAATCATAAATGTATATGATTTTTTATTGAACGCAGATTCACTGGAATTATAAAGAGCAACTGGTAAATTCAGTTTGCAGAATTAAGAAAATTGGTAATTTTGAGGAGAAAAGCATGAATATAAAGCAATTTTGGAAAGCTGTTCTTGCCCAGGATGAGGAAGAAATCAGAAAATATTTCCACAGGGATGCCTATGTAAATTGGCATTGTACTAACGAACATTTTACTGTAGATGAATATATTATCGCAAACTGTGAATACCCTGGAGAATGGGATGGAATGATCGAACGGACAGAAATGGTAAATGAATTAATTATCACCGTTACGCAAATCTATCCCAGGGATAAAAGTATTTCTTTCCATGTAACATCCTTTATTCAAACGAAAGATGATAAAATCATAGCAATGGATGAATATTATGCCGATGATGTAAGTGCACCGCAGTGGAGATTGGACAAGCACATAGGAACATCCGTTAAATAATTTCAAGCAGGAGCCGGACTTGATGTTCAGGAAAATGAACCACCTGAAGAAGCAAAAGGGCATCAGGCGGACATTGAAAATGCACTTTTCAAAATCAGCCTGATGGGAATATCTTTACTTTTCCATTACACGCATCAGATTCACCATCTCGATCGCACCCACAGCGCATTCATACCCCTTATTTCCCGCCTTACTGCCTGCGCGCTCGATTGCCTGTTCAATATTGTCTGTCGTAAGGACGCCAAACATAACCGGAATTTTGCTCTGTAAGGAAACGCTTGCAATCCCTTTGGAAACTTCATTGCACACATAATCATAATGGCTCGTTGCCCCGCGTATCACTGCCCCAAGGCAGATCACTGCATCATACTTTCCACTTGCCGCCATCTTTTCTGCAATCACCGGAATCTCAAACGCTCCCGGCACCCATGCCAGATCAATCTGCTCCTCCGGTACATCATGGCGCTTCAACCCGTCAAGTGCACCCCCGATCAGTCTTGACACGATAAATTCATTAAACCTCGCTGCCACGATCCCAATTTTAATGTCCTCTGTCCCTGTTAATTTTCCTTCTAAAACGTTCATTTTTTTATCTCCTTTTTTATAATGTTGATGTCAGGTTGACACCATAGATACTTAATATTATATTTATCCTCTTATTCAAAACGAAGCATATGCCCCATCTTTTCCTGTTTCGTCCGCAGATAAAACAGATCATACGGTGTCGCCTTCATCTGGATCGGCACGCGCTCTTTGATTTCCATGCCATAATCTTTTAACTGGTAAACTTTATCCGGGTTATTGGTAAGAAGCCGCAGTGTTTTTACGCCGAGATCTTTTAAGATCTGTGCTCCAATGTAATACTCCCGCTCATCCCCTGCAAAACCGAGCGCAAGGTTCGCCTCTAACGTATCCATTCCTTCCTCCTGCAATGTATAGGCGCGCAGCTTGTTCAGTAACCCGATGCCTCTTCCCTCCTGCCGCATATAAAGCAGGATTCCGCGGCCTTCTTTTTCGATCTGTTCCATTGCCGCAGCAAGCTGTTCCCCGCAGTCACACCGAAGGGATCCGAATACATCTCCCGTCAGGCACTCGGAGTGTACACGGCACAGCACATCCTCTCCGTCTCCGATCTCACCTTTTACCAGCGCAACATGATGTTCCCCGTTTAAAATATTCTGATAACCATACGCTTTAAATTCTCCATATTTTGTCGGGAGTTTTGCGACTGCTGCGCACTCTACCAGTTTCTCATGTTTTTTGCGGTACTCCTGAATTGCCGCGATCGTGATAAAACAGATATTCCATTTTTCTGCAAGTTCCATGAGTTCTGTTGTACGCATCATTGTTCCGTCCTCACGCATGATTTCACAGCACAGTCCACATTCTTTTAAGCCCGCAAGACGCATCAGGTCAACGACCGCTTCTGTATGACCGTTACGTTCTAACACACCATTCTTTTTTGCAAGCAGAGGAAACATGTGTCCCGGTCTGCGAAAGTCTTCCGGTTTTGCATCCTCACTGATGCAGTGCCTTGCTGTCATGCCGCGTTCCTCCGCCGAAATTCCGGTCGTTGTACCGGCATAATCGATCGATACGGTAAATGCGGTCTCATGGTTGTCTGTATTGTCTGCCACCATCTGCGGGAGTTTTAATCTTTCACAAATCTCCTTTGACATCGGCATACAGATCAACCCTTTTCCATATGTCGCCATAAAATTCAGATTTTCTGTCGTTGCAAACTCTGCCGCGCAGATAAAGTCCCCTTCATTCTCACGGTCTTCATCATCTGTCACAAGAATAATTTTTCCTTTTTTCAATTCTTCCAATGCCTGTTCCACTGTATCAAATTTCCTCATTATACTTCTTCCTTTCAAAATCCGTTGGAAAGTAAAAATTCCTTCGTGATCTTACTCTCCGTTGTTTTTTCTTTCTTCCGGTTCAAAAAATGCTCAATGTACTTCCCGATACAGTCATTTTCCAGATTTACCGTATCCCCCACCTTTTTGTGTGCAAGAACCGTACACTGCGCCGTATGCGGGATGACAGACACCATAAAACTTGTCTGTGTCGTTTTTGCAACCGTAAGGCTGATCCCATCCACCGCGACAGAACCCTTTTCAACAATGTAGTGCATGATCTTCTCCGGTGCTTTCATGGAATAACAAACCGCGATCTCGTCTGATTTGACCTCACAGATCGTTCCGGTTCCATCAATATGTCCTGTCACGATATGACCGCCAAATCTGCCGTTTGCCGCCATCGCACGTTCCAGGTTCACCGGACTTCCCGCCGCTGCCTCCCCAATCGATGACCTCCGCAGCGTTTCGTGCATCACATCGGCGGTAAAATAATTTTTCCCGAAAGATGTCACGGTAAGACAGATTCCATTTACGGCAATGCTGTCACCAATTTTGATATCCTCTAATACTTTTTCTGCCTCTATTTTCAGTCTGGCAGAATTGCCTTTCCGGTCTGCTGTTATGATCCTTCCGACCTCTTCCACAATTCCTGTAAACAAGTTTTCTCCCCTCCCTGCTTTTTACGGTATGTTCAAAACCTTATGTATCTGTTTTCCTCTCATTTATTTTTCAGCTCCCCGGCGATCAGAATGTCCTCCCCCACCTGCTGTACCCTCTGACTGACCAGGCAATACGCGTCATCGGGATAATCCACGCCTATTCCTGCAACCGGACTTTTGGCATCTGCTCCGCCAAACAGTTTCGGTGCCACATACGCATACACCTCATTGACGATCCCGGCTTCTAACGCCGACCAGTTCAGCATGGCACCGCCCTCAAGCAATACGCTCTCGATCCCGTCTGCTCCGAGCTGCCGCATCAGTTCTTTTAAATCCACTTTTCCATCCGCATGTTCTGTCACTATGATCCGGCATCCATATTTCTGATATTCCCTGATCTTCGCCTCATCCTGACAGCAGGTTGCAATGATGGTATTCTGCTCCTCTGCAGTCTGCACGATCCGGCTCTTAAGCGGTATCCGCAATGTCGTATCACAGACGATCCTGACCGGGTCTTTTGTCTGCGGCAGACGGCAGTTTAACATTGGATCATCCGCGATTACCGTGCCTGCTCCAACCATGATTCCGGTCATTTCATGCCGCATGCGGTGTACCTGTTCTCTTGCCGCCTCTCCGGTGATCCATTGCGATTTTCCAGATGCCGACGCGATTTTTCCATCCAGTGTCATCGCATATTTCATCCGCACATAGGGCAGTTTTGTCTGGATATAATGAAAAAATACCCGATTTTGGTACTCACATTCCTCCTGTAAAACTCCTTCCGTCACCAGGATGCCCTGCTCCCTTAACTGCCGGATCCCGGCTCCCGCCACAAGCGGATTGATGTCTTCCGCCCCAACAAACACATGGCTGATCCCGGCTTCTATGACCGCCTGTGTACACGGAGGCGTTTTCCCGTAATGGCAGCATGGTTCTAATGTCACATAAAGATCTGCTCCTGCCGGATCCTCTCCCCTGCTCCTGCAATCCGCCAGCGCTTCCCGCTCTGCGTGAAGTCCGCCAAATTTTTTATGATAGCCTTCCCCGATGATTCTGTCCTCTTTTACAAGAACCGCACCGACCACCGGATTTGTCTTTGTCCATCCTCTGCCAAGCTCTGCAAGTTCCATTGCCCGGCGCATATATCTTTCCTGCTGCATGAATACCTTCTCTTTCCTGCAAGATAAAATCTGCAATCTCTGTTGCTTCATGACGATAGAATACACGCTCCGGGAATATTCTATTGCCATAAAAAGAAGCTCTGAACACGATCGTTCAGAGCTTCTTAAAACCGGATTTTAGGGATTTCTAAAATGACATATTTTAAAAACCGGGATACCATGCGAAACTTTTTTCCGTTTCTGATATCCGGCAGGATATCTAATTTTTGCAGCAATAAAATACGCGCTCCGCGAACATTCTATTGTCACAAATAAAAAGACTCTGAAATAAAACTATTTCAGAGCCATGTATGCATTATCTTACCAACCGTTTAAAACGATCCTTTAAATCCCGCTTATCCATATCTTCTTTCATCCAGACTATACTGTCGGCTTCGGAATTACACCGAATCATGCCTTACGGCTCGTGGGCTATACCACCGGTAGGGAATCACACCCTGCCCTGAAGATCATATTCTATTTTTATGTGTCTGAGTATAACACGCTTTCTTAAAATGTCAATACTGTTTTTCAGACCAAATTTTACTGCAGCATATAAATAAGTCCAAAACAGCCGGCTCCACAGTTACTTGTAATCGCTGCTGATGCCTCCTGCATGTAGATCTGATCAAATTTTTTATACTTTTGCACTTCCTCTAAAATCATATCTTTCGTCTCTTTCGAACAACCCGCAGATGTTATAAATAAGACTTTCTGATCAATCGGCGACCATCGCGCCATCTGCGCGTGTATATATTTTTTATAAACATCCTGTGTATTTCCAAAAAAGATCGCTGCCGGTACAATTTTCTTTTTGTGCAATGCCAGAACCGGATGACACTGCAGCATCTCTGTCATTTTCCATACCTGCTTATTTAAAAGTCCACTGCGGTAAAGCTGTTTTGAACTGTCTAAAATAAAGCTTGTCTGTATTTTAGGCTGTATTGCTTCCAGACTCTGTAATATTTCATCCAGATCCTTATTTTTCAGCACCATATTGGCTGCATGCATAACCATCAGGCCTGTACCGCTCGACAAATGACCGGAATCAAACACCTGCACATGGGAAAATCCGGCTGCCGCCTGGCTTGCATTCTCAAATCCCTTTCCGGATTCTGAAGCAATACTGATATGCAGTACCTGTTCCGCCTCCTCAAGCAGATTTCCAAAAAATGTCTCATATTCCCCGACTGTCGGTGCTTCCGACTTGGCATACTGATCTTTTTCAATATAAGAAAGCAGACTGTCTGAATGGATTTCCACCATATCCTCGTAATGCCCGTATTCCGTATTTACAAAATAATGCATAACCGGTATTCCAAGCTGCCGGATCACATCATTCGGCAGATCCACAACATTGTCCGTGCTGACGATCAGCCTTTGCTTTTTCTTCTGCCCTAAGATACGGAATCCGTCCATCTCACTGATTTCATCCGGATCGATCATATATTCAATGCGCTCTTTCGGCAGATAACGGAGCAGCATTGCCTCAAAAAGGATTCCATTGATCGGTTTCGCCAGATAATCAGAAAATCCCATTTTACGATACTTTTCTTCCGCACCTGACATTGCATTTGCCGTCAATGCAATAATCGGCGTTTTGCGGCAGAATCCACCCTGCTGGTTGCGCACCAGATCCATGGTTTTTTCACCATCCATCTCCGGCATCATGTGATCCATAAAAATCACATCGTAATTATTTTTTGCCGTCAGCTTCAGACATTCCATTCCACTATGCGCCAATGCAAGCTGGACTTTGGTTTCCCGAAGCAGTTTTTTAGCGACAAGCAGGTTCATATCATTGTCATCCACAACAAGAACTTTTGCTTCCGGTGCTTCAAAACTTTTTTTATATGAAGACCTCTGATGTCTTGAGGAACTGTTGTAATTGAGATTTCCAAGCGGCGTGGCATTTACAATTTTCTGTGGAATCGTAATCGTAAATGTAGAACCTTTCTGATAAATACTGTCAACCGTGATCTGACCACCCATCAGATTTACAAGCTGGCTGCAGATAGAAAGTCCAAGGCCTGTTCCCTCGATTCCTTTTGTGCTGCCTTCATTGACCCGTTTAAAACTGTCAAACAGGTATTTCATATCATCCTGACGGATTCCCATACCGGTATCGATCACAGCCATTTTTAAAAGAATTTCGTCCGCTCCCGTCTGCTCACTCTCCACAAACAGCGTGACGGATCCCTTTTGCGTATACTTGATCGCATTACTTAAAATATTGGTTAAAACCTGTTTGATCCTCATCTCGTCGCCATAAAGCATGGATGGCAGTTTTTCAGATACATTGACACAAAATTCCAGATTTTTCTCATGTGCACGGATCCAGGTCGTGTTTACAATTTCACTGAATAATTCTCCTGTCTCATAACGCGCCGGAACAACTTCCATTTTCCCCGCCTCAATTTTGGACAGGTCTAAAATATCATTGATCAGGGACAAAAGCATCTTACTTGCACTCTGGATATTATTGGCATTCTCAATAATATCGTCTGACAGATTCTCCTCCCGAAGTGTCATTTCATTTAATCCTATGATCGTATTGATCGGCGTACGGATTTCATGGCTCATATTTGCAAGGAAACGGCTCTGTGTATTCATTGCGGCAACTAACTCCGCCTGCTGCTTTTCATTTTCTTTTCTCTGATATTCAGAGAGTGTGATCTGGATAAACATAAACGCACAGGTCAGAAAGATGGTTATGACCGCACTCACGATAATATCCCCATAAACTACAGATTCCGATTCCATATAAGTGATCCGTTCCGGATGAACATATGCAGTGTAAAAACAATACGCATCCGCAATGATCGTTATAACAGTTCCCGCGGCAAGACTTTTCCCCCGCAGCAGGAAAAAAAGCGAGATGAAACCAAGAACAAACCAAAGCGGCATACCGCTTTTTAAGCCTCCGGAGCGCAGAAACGTAACTGGAAGAAAAATTCCATTCAGCCCTGACATCAGAATGAAAGAACAGAGATCATATTGCTGGAATTTATTTCCTGCCCAGAAAAGCATGCCCATAAAAAGCGCCCCGGCAAATAATGCTGCGACATTTTTTATCTCCATTCCCTCGGCAAGCGTATAAACTCCCCCCACTGCCATCGCGATCGTTCCAAGCAGCGACATAAAGCGGAATAACTGTGCATGAATTGAAACATCTTTCCGGATCAGTACCTGGATAATTCTGTCACTCAGCTTACTCATTGTCCGCACCTCCCCATTTTTTTAATGTTTCCGCAGCACTGATAAAATCAAACAGTTCAATCTGGGCTTCCATATCAGCGATCAACTGTGCATCCGAATCCGCCATCGAACTGCCCGTCTCATTTTTTATCACCTCTAACAGCTTCATTGCCTCTGCCTGGTCAAAATTGTCGATTGCTGCCGATAGTTTCTGCACTGGATTTTTTTCTTCCCCCACCGTCACATACTTAGACAGCCCATCAAGGATCGAACAATAGTCTGCGATCAGCTCCGTATGGTTTTGTATGATATAATTTTCATCCCCATGCTCACATGCCTCCTGCATCCTCTTTGCCCTTTTTGAAAGCTCTTTTGCACCGATCGTAAGACTTTGTCCTTTCAGGGAATGTACATTGATCTTATAATTTTCCCAGTCTTTTTTATCATACAGCTCCTGTAATGTCTGGATCTGACTTCTTCCCTGTTCATAAAAACACTGCACGATCTCCATATAATCCGCTTCATTATTGTCAAAGTAGGAAAGCCCAAGCCGGCGGTCAATTCCTGCAGCCTCAAATTCTTTCCTTCCTTCTTTGAATTGTCCGGATAACCCACTGCTTTCTTCTGTCTTGCAGGTAACCTGTTCCTCTCCCGTATCTTTTTCAATAAACATGCTTAAATATTTGCGAAGGACACGTTCCATCGCAGATTTTTCAATCGGTTTCGCAACAAAATCATCGAATCCTTCCCTGATCAGCATCTCTCTGGCTCCGCCTATGGCGTTGGCTGTCAGTGCAATGATCGGTATTTTCCGTTCACGGAACCGCGGTAATTCATGAATCCTGTGCATACATTCCACGCCATCCATTTCCGGCATCATATGATCCATAAACACGAGATCATAGCTTCTGTCACTGATTTTATCAATTGCCTCGCTACCGCTCAATGCCGTATCGATCGTGATGCCATAATGGCTTAACAAACTTGAAACAACTTTTAAATTCATGGCACTGTCATCCACTGCAAGAATTTTGGCTCCTTTTACACGGAATCTGTCATGATGCCACCGTTCGTCGTATGCGTCCTGCTGAAGTTTTTCTCCATTCAAAATGGTTGCAACCGAGAATACATGCATCGGGCGATAGATAAGCAGAACTTCCGGTCCGATTTTTTGCAGATCACAATCCCGGTTTGCCATGACAACAACTTTCATTTTTGCAGTCAGGCTGTCAAAATAACTTTGATCTATAAAATATTCGACATCCGCAACAAACAAAAACTGATAATTTTCATGATCGATGCGGTTTTTTAGTTCATGCATGGTCGAACAGCGCACGGCATCTACATGAAGCTGATCGACCATCCTCTGTATACATTCAAGATATCCGTCACGAAGCTGTCCGAAACGGTATCTTTCGAGATCCATATAAAAAATGATCTTTTTATCTCCGGCATCACGCACGGATACAAGCGGCATATCCGTCAGTACTCTCTGTGGAATGATAATAGAAACCGTCGTACCTGCATCAGGAACACTCTCAATGTGCATATGTCCATTCATTTTTGCAATCATTTTGCGTGAGATTGCAAGACCTAAGCCAATGCCCCCCGCACGCCGGTCACGGGTCGTATCTACCTGATTGTATGTGTTTTCCAGTGCATCTATATTTTTTTCGCTCATCCCGATTCCGGTATCTTTCACCTTTACCATAAGATTGATGCCGTATGATTCCTTGCGGGCGCCGACAAACAAAATGACACCACCGGCATCTGTAAATTTGATCGCATTGTTGATGAGATTTAAGATAATGCGATATATTTTCTGACTGTCTCCAAGCAGGTTATTCGGAATATCCGCCTCACAATCCACAATGATCTCAAGATTCTTTTCTTTATTCCACACATGTGCCATGTTAACCACATCATTGATCACAGACGTAATGTTATATGGTTCTTCCACCAGCTCCATCGTGTCATTTTCAAGTTCTGAAAAATCCAGGATATCTGATACCAAAGACATCAGATTCCTGCCCGCAACTGTAATATCATACAGCTGTTCCTTTGTCGTATCATCCACTTTCGCATCCAGTAATTCTGATCCGATTCCGATGATAGAATTTAACGGTGTACGGATCTCATGCGAAATATTTGCCATAAAATCATCTTTTGCCTGTTTGGCATCCTCGAGTTCACGCATTGTCTCATTGAATTCCATATCATGCTGTATACGGTTTTTTAACTGTTTATTTTCCATGATCTCGAGAATAATGATCGCAAAAAACTGCATAAAAAATTCCATTTCCCGTATCGGATTATCATAACTTACTTTATCTAACAGGAATGTATCAAGACAAAACAAAAAGATCGTTGCTACCAACGAAATATAATTGATCTCGATCAGATCAAAAAGAGACAACATCACAACACTTGCTGCTACTGTTGCCATGGTAAGAGACGAACCGTCCGTGAATACCGTATATAAAATAATATTCATCCATATCATAACAGAACAAAATAACTTCGCCAGTCTGCTGTACCGTCCTGTCAGCATCCGAAGTCCGATACTCGCCAAAAGCCCACAAATTATCACCGCAGCTACCCAGCTTGGCCATTTTAAATAAACTGCTGCCACTACCATATAAACAGTATATATGAAATAAAGTACATACGGGATCACTCCCGCCCTGTCCTTTTTGATTTCTCTTATCATAACGTCCCCTCTCATTCACTTATGTCTGTAATTTCCCTCTGCAATTCCAGAAATATCTCTGTAAGGTTCGGATCAAACTGAGAGCCGCTATTTTCCTTTATAATTTCAAACACCTTAGATGCGGGACGGATTGCTTTCTTATAACACCGGTCCTGATATAATGCATCAAAAACATCAGCAAGTGCCATGATCCTTGCACATAACGGAATCTCCTCCCCGGATAATCCATCCGGATAGCCCGTACCGTCCCATCTTTCATGATGATATCGTGCTATTTTTCTGGCAATATCCACATATTCCTCATGTTCCACATTTCCGATGATCCGGTCAATGATCTCACACCCGGCTACCGTATGCTGTTTCATGACTTCAAACTCTTCGTCCGTCAGCCGTCCCGGTTTTAAAAGAATCGCATCTGGTGTTTTTATTTTTCCAATATCGTGAAGTACCGATGCCTTTACTGTATTGAGCTCATAATTATGATCAAGGATATCCGGATACATCCCCTTTTCCCTCAACGCTTTTGTCAGTATCTGTACATAATTCTGGGTATTTTTTACATGAAGTCCCGTACTGCCATCACGGCTCTCGATCAGGTTGGCGATACCGGTAATCACTTCATCCTGCATACGCGTCATTTCCGCAACCTGCGAGGCGACCATCTCTTCTAAATGATTCTGGTACTGTCTGTTCTCTAAAATTCGTTTCACACGGCTGACTAATACCTGGGAAACAAACGGCTTCCCGACAAAATCCATAGCCCCTGCCTCAAAACATTTTGTTTCTGTTTCAGCATCATTATCACCGGTCAGAAACACAACCGGTATCATAGATCCATTTTCAAGTTCCCGAATCTTTTTCAGTGTTTCAAATCCGTTCATTTCCGGCATATTTACATCCAAAAGGATCAGATCCGGTGTCACTTTTGAAAGAAGTGACAATGCCATTTTCCCGGATGTAGTCGCAGAAATACGAAATTCTTCCCCCAGAATCGTCTGTGCTCTTTTGAGATTGCCCGGATCATCATCTACCAGCAGGATCAGTTCTTTGTTACTTGTCTGCATACGTTTCTCCTTTGTAAAAATCTGAATTGCCCGACTCCTTTACACGTAGGAATGATCTACTTTGATAACCACGTAATAATTATTTCCAAGACGTTCCCTTACCTGTGATGTAATACGTGCTGCCAGCTCATCATCCTGTATCTGAAACTTATACGGTATCAGGACATCAAATATAATATTCGTATGTGTCGGTCCCGTTACAACGCGGAAATCATGCATATTGATCCGCTCATCAATTCCCTTGATAATAGATATTACCGCCGCTTTCATCTCGCTGACATGTTCATCCGATGTCACGATCGGATCCATATGTATCGTCGCATCACAGCCTAACTTTTCTTTTAATTCATTTTCAACATTATCAATAATATCATGGATCTCTAAGATATTGCCCTCCGCAGGTACTTCCGCATGCAGTGATACCATCTGTCTTCCCGGGCCATAATCGTGTACGATCAGGTCATGGATTCCACAGATCTCCTCATGTGCCATTACGATCTGATCGATCTTCTGCACAAATTCCTCCTCCGGCGGCTGCCCTAAAAGCGGATTTAAGGTATCTTTCGCAGCTCCGATGCCCGCAAACATGATAAATACACCAACTAATGCACCACAATAGCCATCCACATAGATTCCGGTAAAATGTCCGATCAAAGCTGCCACAAGTACCACTGCTGTTGCGCAGGTATCGCTCAGACTGTCGGTTGCCGTTGCCTTCATGGCAGCAGAGTCAATTTTTTTTGCAACCCCACTGTTATAAAGATACATATACAGTTTTACAAGAATCGAAATAATGAGGATCACAACCACCATTACGGAAAACTCTGTTTCTTCCGGATGAATGATCTTTATAATAGAATCCCTGATCAGTTCATACGCCATCAGAAGGATTGCTGCCGCAACGATCAGTCCCGATACATATTCGATCCGTCCGTGGCCAAACGGATGCTCCGAGTCCGGTTTTGCTCCTGCCAGCTTAAATCCGATCAGCGTAACAGCGGAAGATCCTGCATCTGACAGGTTGTTGAATGCATCCGCAGTCACAGCGATCGAATGGCTGATCGTTCCTGCAAAAAATTTGCCACAGAAAAGCAGAATATTTAAAAAGATTCCGACCATACCGCAGAGAATACCATACTCCTGTCTGATCTTTCCTTTATCCTCTTTTTCTTTAATAAAAAACTTTGAAAGAAATGTTATCATGTCTGATCCCCCTGTGTCCGATCTCATACAATGCCTGTTTCCAAACACTTCCATTTAAAATCTATGCATTTTTGGTTGCTATCTGATTTTTCCGATGTCCTGCAGCGGCCAGTAAATGACCTCTCCTTTACCGAGGATTTTATCGATACTTACATATTTGTTATCCCAGTAACGCGCGTCCCAGGAGTCATTCCGGTTATCCCCTAATACCAGATAACAGTCATCCGGTACTTCAAATAAATATGGTCCTGTTGCCACCGTCCATTCTTCCTTCAAATAATCTTCCTCCAGCGGCGTTTCACTTCCATCAATATAAATCTTTCCATCGTCAATGCGGACTTCCTCCCCCGGCAGTCCGATCACTCTTTTTACATAAAGTTCTTCCTCATCATCCGGATAATGGAAAATCACAACATCCCCGCGCTCCGGTGTATCCTTTAAAAATGCGAGACGATTTCCGATCAGGCGGTCCCCCGGCATGATCGTATTTTCCATGGAGCCTGTCGGCACATCTGCGTTGATGATCAGATAATTCTTGATCAGAAATGCTGCCCCGATCGCCAGGGCAAATGTAAGTACCCAGCTTAAAATCTCGCGGACCGCACTGGTGCTTTTCTGCGTTTCTTCTTTTTTATTTTCATCTATATCCATCCCGATATCCTGTCTTTTCGCTTCCATCTGTGTCCTCACTTTATGCCATAATGATTTCTTTTATGTTAAAAGATTATAATGTATTAAATGTAATTTTAGCACACTTGCCACAAAATAAAAAGTGCCACACCATACGATGTGACACTTTTTTGCCTGTTTTTGTCTATGATTTATTTTTAAGGCTATTACCTGTTTTTCAGGCGATACGCTTTCTTTAGTCTGCGAATAATGCTGTGGAGTAATAACGGTCACCACTGTCCGGAAGAAGGGCAACGATTGTTTTTCCTTTGTTTTCCGGGCGTTTTGCAAGCTCGATTGCAGCATATAAAGCTGCACCGGAGGAAATTCCGACTAATACACCCTCTGCTTTTGCAAGCTCTTTTCCGGTTGTAAATGCATCCTCGTTTGCTACCGGAAATACCTCATCATAAATCCTGGTATCTAATACCTCCGGAACAAATCCTGCACCGATTCCCTGGATCTTGTGAGGACCTGCTGTTCCTTTGGAAAGAACAGGAGAAGTCTCCGGCTCAACTGCAACAACTTTTACATCTTTGTTCTGTGATTTTAAGTACTGTCCGACACCGGTAACTGTTCCGCCGGTACCAACACCTGCAACAAAGATATCTACCTTACCGTCTGTATCTGCCCAGATCTCCGGTCCTGTTGTCTCGAAATGGGCCTGTACGTTTGCCGGGTTGGTAAACTGGGATGGGATAAAGCTTCCCGGGATTTCTTTTGCAAGCTCTTCTGCTTTTGCGATCGCACCTTTCATTCCCTTTGCACCCTCTGTTAAAACGATCTCTGCACCGTATGCTTTTAAGATGTTACGACGCTCAACACTCATGGTCTCCGGCATTGTTAAGATGATACGGTATCCTTTTGCTGCTGCGATAGAAGCAAGACCGATACCTGTGTTTCCGGAAGTCGGCTCAATGATCACGGAACCTTCCTTTAAAAGACCTTTCTCCTCTGCATCTTTTACCATGTAATATGCAGCACGGTCTTTTACACTTCCTGATGTGTTAAAATACTCAAGTTTTATAAGAACTTTTGCCTCAAGTCCTTTGCTTTTCTCTAATTTTGTTACCTCTAATAAAGGTGTGTTTCCAATCAAATCTGTTGCACTCTGATAAACTTTTGCCATGATATTCCTCTCCTATTCTGAAATTTTTCATTTCTGAAGTCTGCAATGCTTTTTGCAGACTTCAAAGTAAAAATAAGGAACTTATTTCTACTTTACTGCCTTAAATGCTTCATCAAGATCCTCAATGATGTCCCTGATATTCTCTGTTCCGATGGAAAGACGGATCGTGTTCGGGTAGATTCCCTGCTCTGCCAGCTCTGCCTCATTTAACTGTGCATGTGTGGTAGAAGCCGGATGAATGACAAGTGATTTCACATCTGCCACGTTTGCAAGTAAGGAAAAGATCTCAAGATTATCAATAAAATCTTTTGCCTTCTGCTCATCCCCTTTGATCTCAAAGGTAAAGATTGAACCGCCGCCGTTCGGGAAGTATTTTTTGTATAATTCCTGCTGTTCTTTATCCTCTGTAACGGACGGGTGATGTACTTTTTCCACCTGTGGATGATTGTTTAAATACTCTACAACCTTTAATGCATTTTCCACATGACGTTCTACACGCAGGGACAATGTTTCAAGTCCCTGTAAAAACATAAATGCGTGGAACGGTGAAATCGTTGCCCCGGTGTCACGGAGTAAGATTGCACGGATTCTTGTGACAAATGCTGCAGGGCCTGCTGCCTGTGAAAAACTGATTCCGTGATAGCTCGGGTTCGGTTCCGTGATAGCAGGGAACTTACCGGATGCCTCCCAGTCAAATTTTCCACTGTCAACGATGACACCGCCGATTGCGGTTCCATGTCCGCCGATGAACTTTGTTGCAGAATGAACAACAATGTCTGCGCCGTATTCGATCGGTCTGAGCAGATACGGGGTTGCAAATGTATTGTCCACAACAAGTGGAATTTTATGCGCATGGGCGATCTTTGCGATTGCCTCAATGTCGCTGACATCTGAGTTTGGATTTCCAAATGTCTCTATGTAAAGAGCCTTGGTGTTGTCCTGAATCGCTTTTTCAAAGTTTGAAACATCGAGTGGATCAACAAAAGTAGTTGTGATTCCATAGTCCGGAAGTGTATGCTCTAACAGGTTATAGGAACCACCGTAAATATTATTTGCTGCAACGATATGATCGCCTGCATGTGCAAGGTTTTCGATCGTGTATGTGATCGCTGCTGCACCGGATGCAACTGCGAGTGCGGCAACACCGCCCTCTAATGCTGCAATTCTTTTTTCAAATACATCCTCGGTCGGATTGGTAAGTCTTCCGTAGATGTTGCCCGCATCTTTCAGGCCAAAACGGTCTGCTGCGTGCTGGCTGTTATGGAATACATAGGAAGAGGTTGCGTAGATCGGCACTGCTCTCGCATCTGTAACCGGATCTGCCTCCTCCTGTCCTACATGTAACTGCAATGTTTCAAAACCCAGATTTCTTTCGCTCAAATGTTTCTTTCCCATAGATCACTTCTCCTTCATTTGATATTTTTCTAGTATTCTTCTTCCTCTTCTTTTTCGCTGATATCATTTACCGGACGCTCTAGTCCTTCGATTTTGATACCGTTTTTCTCTGCATAATCCCAGAGTGCTGCATGGATTGCTTCCTCTGCTAACAGGGAACAGTGTACTTTTACCGGTGGAAGTCCGTCTAATGCTTCCATAACAGCTTTATTGGTAACTTCAAGTGCTTCCTGGATTGTTTTTCCTTTTACAAGCTCGGTTGCCATACTGCTGGTTGCAACGGCTGCACCGCATCCAAATGTCTTGAATTTTGCTTCCTGAATGATGCCGTTATCATCAATATCAAGATACATTCGCATAATATCGCCGCATTTTGCATTACCAACGGTACCTACACCGCTTGGATTTTCCATCTCTCCAACATTTCTCGGGTGATTAAAATGATCCATTACTTTCTCACTGTACATATCTGATTTCTCCTTTTTATCTCTTTACGCTCAATTTTCAATCCTGATTACTGGTTCTGTTTTTTTACAAAATCCTCATATAATGGGGACATACCACGCAGACGCTCGATAATCTTCTTTAACTCGTCTACGGTATAGTCGATCTCTTCCATCGTGTTCTTCTCGGATAAGGTCAGACGCAGGGAACCGTGTGCGATCTCATGCGGCAGACCGATTGCAAGAAGTACATGGGACGGGTCTAAGGAACCTGAAGTACATGCAGATCCACTGGAACCGCAGATACCTGCCTGATCTAAGAGGATCAGCATGGACTCTCCCTCGATAAAACGGAAGCAGAAGTTTGCATTGTTCGGCAGACGGTCTGTGCGGTGTCCGTTTAATCTGGTATAAGGGATCTCTTTTAATACACGCTCGATCAGATGATCTCTGAGTGCGATCTCTTTTGCACTGCGCTCTTCCATATTCTCTTTTGCAAGTTTTGCAGCTGTACCGATTCCGACGATACCCGGAACATTGTGTGTACCTGCACGGCGTTTTCTCTCCTGTGCACCGCCGTGGATGAAGGAACGGATTTTAACGCCTTTGCGGATATACATCACACCAATACCCTTTGGTCCGTTGATCTTGTGGCCGCTTGCGCTTAACATATCGATGTTCATCTCTTCCACGTCGATCGGAATATGTCCAAATGCCTGTACCGCATCTGTGTGGAATAATACGCCGTGGTCATGTGCGATCTTACCGATCTCTTTGATTGGCTGGATTGTTCCAATCTCATTGTTTGCTGACATAATGGAAATTAAGATCGTATCCGGGCGGATCGCTTTCTCTAATTCCTCAAGGCTGATCTTTCCATCCTCATCAACATCCAGATAAGTTACCTCATAACCTTTCTGCTCTAAATATGCACAGGTGTGAAGAATCGCATGATGTTCGATCCTGCTTGTGATGATATGTTTTCCTTTGGACTCATATGCCTCTGCAGTTGCCTTTAATGCCCAGTTGTCTGACTCGCTGCCGCCGCCGGTAAAATAGATATCCTCAGTTCTTGCATTGATGAGTGCTGCGACATTTGTCCTTGCCTCATCGACAGCCTTTTTGCTCTCCCCTGCGAAAGAATAGATTGCAGAAGGGTTGCCGTAGTATTCTGTAAAATATGGAAGCATTGCATCTAATACTTCCGGATATACCTGTGTGGTTGCTGCATTATCTAAATAAATTAATTTTGCCATGATATCGTTCCTTTCTTTATCCTTATCTTATCCATTTTATATGCTGCTCATACTAGCGGAAAGTCCGTATATTCTGTGTGTATCCATCACCATTCTGTTTCATTTCCTAGTTTGTTGATATGATATAAGTATTATACATCATCAATTCCTATTGTCAAGATAGGAATTGTATTTTTTTGTGCAAAAACAAGAACAATCCGTTTCCCTTTAAATCAAGTGACAACCCTCCTATATAATGCTATAATAAATCGTCAAACGCAACAAATATCTTAATATTCTGACAGATGATATTTTGCAGTAAATGTTTTACAAATAGAATTTAATGATGCCTCAAAATCGGGGGCAGGAATGGAGACTATTATGAACCAGTTATTTTCACCGGAACTGATTCCGGATTATATGCACGCACACCCGGAGTACGGGGTAAAACGTATTTTGACCTACACGGTCTATCGCTTTTTATCCTTTGCAGGAAAAGAGGATGATACACTTGCCGCTTATATAAAAGAAACGTTATTTCCAATGGAAGATGCGCTCGACTTTTCCCTGATCGACGATTATCTGGCTCTGGATCCTTATTTTTGTCCGGTACCGGAGGAGGGCAGTTTTGACGCCTTTTTCTTATATACCGCAATCAGCATCTTAGAGAATGCTTTTGACGAATTTGCATTAGGCGATGAGCTTGCCATCATTGATGATCTGATTCTGACAAAATATCCGGTACTTGGCTCTGTTGCTTTAGACGATTCTGATATCCGTCTGGATGCACTCATCGGCAGCGGTGCGGAGTTTTATGCCGTTTTATATCTGGCTCTGACGAGATATCCGTCAGCACTTGGTTCACTGCTTCCGCAGTTTGGCGCTGCCTACCATGACAGTTACCAGTTCACCGGCGACGACACAGCGCTTTACGATTTCATGGATGAATATTTTGAGACGAAAAACTGTATGCTGCAGCCATTTTTCGTGGAACTTTCCAACACGCTTGTTGACGCAACACTCGGCTATTACAAGACTGACCTTGAAACATTGCTCGCAGCCGAAGTCCCGGGACTTTTAAGTGGAACGGCTTCCCGTTTTGCCGTGCAGAAACGTTTCGGTGCGCTCGGACTCACCAGACTGCCGGACCACGATACCTGTCTGGCACTGTTATCCGAATCCTTCCGCTATGCAGCACTTTATGAGCTGCGCAGCAACCTCTTTGACTATCACCTTGAGGAAGACCGTCTGGTGACTGCGGACAACTGGAAAGATACCATCCGTTTTCACTTCGTGCAGTATCAGCACATTTATGAGCAGGCGCTTGACGGCTTTTACGCGGCTGTGCTTTCCAGAAAGCTGCTGCTCGCAGAGTTTTCGGAGGAATTAAAAAAACTGGGGTTCTAGTCCCCCAGTTTTTTATACCAGAATACATATTCTGATTTATTCTTTTTCTTCCTCTTCCGGTTCCCGCAGGTCGCGTATCCTCACCTGCTCGATCCGTTTGCCGGACATCTCTGTCACTTCTATCTCAAGTTTAAATTCCTCATCCGTATGAAAATCTCCGGCTTTCGGTATACATTCAAACAATTCCATCACCCAGCCGCTGACGGTCTGCACATCAAATTCTGCCTCGCGGTCTAAACATTCAAACAGTTTTTCCACTTTTGTTTTTCCGGCAACCAGATATTCATTGTCGCTGATGCGCTCAATTTCTGTCTCGACCTTATCGTGCTCATCCCAGATCTCACCGACAAGTTCCTCTAAAATATCCTCAAGCGTAATGATTCCAGCCGTTCCGCCGTATTCATCCATCGCAACCGCAATGTGCAGTTTTTTCTGCTGAAGTTCCCGCAAAAGATCATCGATCTTTTTATTTTTCGGCGTAAAAATAACCGGTCGCACTGAGTCACGGATCGTCACATCCGAACGGTAAATAAAGTTGTAAAAATCTTTCTGATATAAAATACCAATGATCTGGTCAATATTTTCCTCATAGACCGGAAGTCTCGAATATCCGGTGTCCGCAAATATTTTGGCGATCTCATCTTTTGGCATATCCACCGGGATACCGACAATATCAATTCGCGGTGTGTAAATGTCCACTGCCTCCAGCTCATCAAACTCGATCGCGCTGCGGATCAGTACACGCTCATCTTCTCCGATACCGCCGCCTGCCTGTGCCTCATCCACAATGGTGAGCAGTTCTTCTTCTGTGATTCCCGGCTCCTCTTCTGACTTAAAGATGTGTGACAGCAGTTTTTTCCACTGTGCAAACACAAAATTAACCGGTGTCAGGATTTTTACCAGAACAGCAATGATCGGTGCGGAAAACAGTGCAAATTTGTCCGGTGATTCTTTTGCAATGCTTTTTGGTGAAATCTCACCAAAGATCAAAACCAGAACTGTCGTAACGATCGTTGAAACACTGGCCCCCTTCGCATCCCCAAGCATTTTTACAAACAGGATCGTTGCTAAGGAGGAAGATAAAATATTTACAATATTGTTTCCGATCAGGATCGTTGACAACAGGTTGTCGTACTTTTCTTCCAGTTCAAGCACCAGCGCCGCCCGTTTATTTCCTTTGTCTGCCATATTTTTCATGCGGATCCGGTTCAGCGACAAAAATGCGGTCTCCGTCGCCGAAAAATATGCTGACATGATCAGGCATATCGCAATAATGATAAAAAACAATGAGTCACTTCCCATAAAAAAATAATTCCTCTCTTTCCACGCAAAAAAGCATAGCTGCACCTGTTTGTCTCTCCAAACGGCAGTTATGCTTTCTCATATTTCAATATTGATCTTTTCATTTTGTTATTCTGATTCGGGTAAGGATCCGCGTCCCCGTCCGCACTGTCTAACATAGTACTCTCCATTTCTGCATGTGAACAATATTACCTCTCACATGATTTTCATATAAATTGTGCTATGGATGTATTATATCAAAACGCATTCTGCATAGCAAGGAATTTTTATCCATTTTCCGGTTCTGTACCCGCTAAAATACAAATAAAATTTGCTGTTGTCTTTGAATTATGATATACTGTTATAAATATATTTTAGGCGGGGCACATTTTCCCTGATGGGATTTCGTTTCCTGTCAGGTGATCACCATATAGACAGAAAAGAGGTATTTTTATGCAGGTAAACGAATCATCTGAGAACTATTTAGAGACCATCCTGGTACTGAGCAAACGTAACCCGGTCGTACGCTCCGTTGATATCGCCGAAGAGCTTGGTTTCAAAAAATCAAGTGTCAGCGTCGCAATGAAAAATTTACGCGAAAAAAATAATATTACCGTTACGAAAGAGGGATATATTTATCTGACCGATTCCGGCCGTGAAATTGCAGAAATGATCTATGAGCGTCACGAACTTTTAACAGACTGGCTGACACGCCTCGGTGTCGACCCGAAAATTGCAGCAGAAGATGCATGCCGTATGGAGCATGTCATCAGCAAAGAAAGTTTTGATGCGATCAAAAAACATATTAAATAACCTGATATATATACATCTATATATTAGTACATCATTTTCACAAACAACAATCTGTGCATATTTTAAACAGATCTGTTATCACAAAAACAAGAGGTGCTCACCGGAACAGATTTCCGGAAGCACCTCTTGTTTTTTTATTTATACTGTCTGCGGAACTGTACCGGTGTCATCTCATACGCCTTTTTGAACAGGCGGTTAAAATGCTCCACGTTCTCATATCCCACACTCGCTGCAATCGACTCCACCGTCTGATTTGACTCTTTTAACAGTCTTCTCGCTTTTTTCATCCGCGCAGCCTTCACTGCATCCTGGAATGTCATACCGGATTTTTCCTTGATATATTTGGAAAGATACGGTTTGGAAAGTCCAAATTTTTCTGCCAGGACATCCATCGTCACATCCGCATAGTTATTCTGGATGTAATTCATGATCTCCATGATGCGTTCATCTCTGCCCTCAATGATGTTTTCGCTTTTTGCCATCTTATTTGCAGCAGAAACCAGTGCTGCGATGGAACTCTTGATGATATCCTCATCCACGCCGACGCCCCAGAAATGTCTGCCCTGACAGATGATCTCCACATAAGCCGCTGCTTTTGAGGAAGATCCCTCTGAGATTGCATGCTCCTGGTAGGTTGCCAGCTCATAGCTGATGCCAAAATACATCTTGATTGCGTTGCTGACCGCATCGAGGCGTCCGTTTCCGCTTGTCTCGATCACTCTGCGCTCACCGTTCTGCTCGATCGTCACACTTGCGGCAATGCCGTCTTTCTGCTCGAAATGGCACTCCGCCACATCAAATACATCTTTGATATTGACGTAATTCCCGGTAAATACCTGATAGATCATATCCGGTGTCAGCTCTTCGTGTCTGTGATCGGATACACCTTTGATCAGATAACCGACTTCCTCTTTCATCTTATCCGGCAGGGACATGCCAAAGTTCTGTTTTAATACGAAAGCAACTCCTCCCTTACCGGACTGGCTGTTGATTCGGATCACATCGGATTCGTACTCTCTTCCGACATCCTTCGGATCGATCGGCAGATACGGAACATCCCAGCGCCCGCCGCTCTTTCCTGCCTCTCTCCATGCCATACCTTTTGAGATCGCATCCTGATGGGAACCGGAAAATGCAGTAAACACAAGATCTCCGGCATACGGAGTACGCTCATAAACTCTCATTCTGGTAAAACGCTCATATTTCTCACGGATTGCTGCAATGTTGGAGAAATCAAGTTTCGGATCTACGCCGTGGCATACCATATTCATTGCAAGTGTCACGATATCCACGTTTCCGGTACGCTCTCCATTTCCAAACAGAGTACCTTCCACACGGTCAGCTCCCGCTAATACACCAAACTCAGCATCACTGATACCGCAGCCTCTGTCGTTGTGCGGATGTACGCTTAAGATCACGTTATCTCTGTATTTTAAATGTTTGTGAATATACTCGATCTGACATGCAAATACATGCGGCATTGCAATCTGAACCGTAGTCGGAATGTTGATGATCGCTTTGTGTTCCTTATCCGGTTTCCACACATCCAGTACGGCGTTGCAGACTTCCACGGCATAGTCGACCTCTGTTCCAGGGAAGCTCTCCGGGCTGTACTCAAATGTAAAGTTTCCATCTGTCTGTGCTGCAAGATCTCTTAACAGAATCGCTCCATCCACTGCAAGTTTCTTTACTTCTTCCCTGCTCTTTTTAAAGACCTGCTCTCTCTGTGCAACAGAGGTGGAGTTGTAAAGATGGATCACTGCGTGCGGTGCGCCTTTGACTGCCTCAAATGTTTTTTTGATGATGTGCTCACGCGCCTGTGTTAAAACCTGAACGGTAACATCTTCCGGGATCATATTGCGCTCGATTAAGGCACGCATGAAATTGTACTCTGTCTCTGAAGCTGCCGGGAAACCAACCTCGATCTCCTTGAATCCAATGTCTACAAGCATCTGGAAAAATTCAATTTTTTCCTCTAAGCTCATCGGCTCGATCAGTGCCTGGTTGCCATCACGCAGATCCACGCTGCACCAGATCGGCGGCTTTTCGATCGCATCCTTCTTTACCCAGTCATATGTAACTTCCGGCGGCATAAAATATGCTTTTCCGTATTTTTCTGCAACATCAAAATTCATATTCATTCTCCTTATCCTGTTTTAACAATGATTCTATTTTCTGTGTGTCACTTTCTGTTTTCTGTCCGGAGAGCTTTTTGTGTAAGAAAAAATGTCATAATAATTTCTCATGATACAAAAAATCTCTGTATGCAAAACCTGTGTGGTTTTGTCATACAGAGACGCAAAATTTTCTTCACGCGGTACCACTCTGTTTCATGAATGACCTGTATCGTCATGCATGCACTCATCCGGCACTATCATGCCTTTTCCCTCTTACGGCGGGCGATCCGTCCAAGCCTACCCAGTATCATCTGCTCATTCATAATGCATCCGATTCCTTCAGCCGGCAGCTCCAAGGCGAGTTCACAACTTCACTCTGACTGCCTCGCACCTTCCGGCAGTTCTCTGATTTCCATTCCGCTGTTACTATTCCTTTTCATTGCATTTCATTTTCTGTTTTACATAATAACATACCTTTTTCGAGTTCCGCAAGGTGTGATTTTATCAATTTTATTGATTTATTTTAATCTTCTGTATTTAAAACTGAAAATCTTCATAATCTTCCGGTGTAAAACGATGATAGATCAGATGGCAGCCCTCATCCGTGATGCAGTAACGGTAATCATCCGGCACCCCATCCTCAAAGTAAACCAGATAATCAAATTCCCCGTGTGTCGTCCGTTCTACATGTACATGATCCGAATATCTGTGAAACTGCTGTAAAAGCTCGTCTATCGTGCAGCCATGTTTTCCGATTGTTTCTATAAAACTGGAAATGAACTCACTTCCGTTCGTGTGTTCATGCACATAATCGACACCGCTCGGCGGAATTGCAATACAGAAACGTTCACCTTTATTGGAGATTTCCACCCCGCCAAGTGTCTGCACCGTCTTTTTTGAAAATTCTGCAAGCAGTTCTGACATCTCTTTTTCTGCTGCATTGGTATGAAAGAAACGGTTCAGCGAGGTAATCGGATAATATAACCGGATCAGTTCACTCCGGTAACCAAGTTTTATCTGTTCTTCCTGTATGACCTCGATGATATTTTTTTCAAGTCTCGTAAAATCCACTGCCTTTTCCATTTCTTTCTTCCTTATTATTTTACTCCCACTGTGTCAGACTGATAAATTCCGGCTTATTATTTTACTTCCACTGTGTCGGATCAATCCATTCCCACGCTTCTTATTTTCTCATAAAATTCAGATTACATACTCGCCGGCACGCTGTCTCTCGTAGTCCACTAAATCTGCGAGTGTGATACTGTCAACAACCTGGTTGATCGCCTCGTTCATTTTTTTCCACACCAGAACTGTTGCACAGTCATTCATCTTATCACAGGTGTCTTCATCCTCGACGCATGCCACCGGTGCAAGGCTTCCCTCTGTCAGGCGTAATATCATTCCGACGGTATATTCTTCCGGTCTTTTTGTCAGAATGTATCCTCCCTGTGCACCACGAATGCTCTTTACATATTTTGCCTTATTTAAAACGGAAATAATCTGCTCTAAATATTTATCTGAAATTTCCTGGCGTCTCGCAATATCCTTTAAACTGATCGGCTCTCCGGTATTATTCAGTGCAAGATCCAGCATCAGGCGTAACGCATATCTTCCTTTTGTTGATATTCTCATATTTTCCTCATTTCTGCGCTGTTTTTCATATTTTAGGCTTGCGGATGCAGCGCAGCCGCAAACTTATGAATAAACGATTCTTTTATCATCGTATTAGAAGTATATCCGACTATTCATACCATGTCAATAGGAATTAAAGTATTCGTTAAAATATCTCTTTGCGCCACTGATATTTTGAGAGATCAACACATCCGTCTTTTACCTCTATGCCATCCGCTTCCAAAAGTCCGATCTGCCTGTTTTCGCCACCAAATGCAAAGGCCTCCGACACTCTCCCCTCACGGTTTACTACCCGGTAACACGGGATTCCCTCCGGATCCGGATTTACATGCAGCGCATAGCCGACCACCCTGGCCCACCTTTTGTTGCCCGCAAGCGCTGCCACCTGTCCATAGGTTGCAACCGTACCGCGTGGAATCTGTTTTACAATGTCATATATTTTTTCGTAGGAATTTTTCTGTTCCATATTAGTCCTTATTCAGATTATAAAAACTCGTAATTTTATGATGTTGCGCTCATTATATCATGTGCAAAATCGGCACATGACCCAATTCGCCGTTCGTCAATCATGCAGGCATGTTGACTCGCTTGCGCTCATTATATCATGAATTACTTTTTTGCGCCATTCACCTTGCAATCATGTTAAGAACATGCTAAAATTTTAATTTGTGTTTTTATAAATTTTTAATACTTTTTATACTTAGGAAAGAATTGGAGTACAAAAGACCTATGAACGAACTAAGACCAAAACTATTTGACGTAATGAAGGGCTACACAAAAGAGCAGCTCATCAAAGATATCCTTTCCGGTATCATTGTGGCGATCATTGCTCTTCCACTTTCTATCGCACTTGCGATCGCTTCCGGTGTCGGTCCGGTACAGGGACTCTACACTGCGATCGTTGCCGGATTTTTTATTTCCTTTTTCGGAGGAAGCCGTGTACAGATTGGCGGACCAACTGCCGCATTTGTTGTTATCATCTATGGCATCGTGACCACTTACGGTACAGACGGACTGATTGTCGCAACAATCATGGCAGGTATCATTTTATGTATTATGGGTCTCTGCCATTTTGGTTCCCTGATTAAATATATTCCTTATACGATCACGACAGGTTTTACCTGTGGTATCGCAGTCACCCTGTTTGTCGGACAGATCAAAGATTTTCTTGGACTTGATATGGGTGCTGTTCCTTCTGAATTTATTGAAAAACTTGGCGCCTATGCTGCAAATATCACAACCACCAATCCGGTTACCGTCGCAATCGGTGCCGTTGCACTTGTGATTTTAATTCTGTGGCCGAAAGTAACTGACAAACTGCCGGGATCCCTGATCGCAATTATCGTGACAACTGCCATCGTTTATTTTGCTAAACTGCCGGTCAACACGATCGGAAGTGTTTACGGAGAACTTTCCTCCGAATTTCCGTCTTTCCACATGCCGGCATTCAGCTATAAACTGGTACAGGAACTGATCTCCCCGGCATTTACGATCGCGATTTTAGCCGGTATTGAATCCCTGCTTTCCGCAGTCGTATCTGATGGTATGATCGGTGACACCCACAAGTCAAATGCCGAACTGATCGGTCAGGGACTTGGAAATATTTTTTCCGGCCTGTTTGGCGGAATCCCTGCTACCGGAGCGATTGCCCGTACTGCTGCAAACGTAAGAAACGGCGGACGTACCCCGATCGCAGGTATCACACACTGTATCACTTTAAGCATTATTTTAGTTGTTTTAATGCCGCTTGCTTCCCTAATTCCTATGACAACATTAGCCGCAGTGCTTTTAGTCGTTGCATGGAACATGGCAGACTGGACTTCCTTTTTCCATCTGTGCAAAACTGCTCCAAAGAGCGATATGATCGTACTTGTTGCAACATTTTTCCTGACTGTATTTTTTGACCTTGTCGTTGCCATCGAAGTCGGTGTCGTACTTGCCGCACTTTTATTTATGAAACGTATGGCAGAAACTGCCGATGTCACTGCCTGGAAATATGCAGATGAGCTGGATGTGACCCCTGGCGAAGCCGAGAAAATGCGCGACATTCCACACTCAATCCGTGTATTTGAGATCAGTGGACCGCTGTTTTTCGCCGCAGCCGATGAAATTCTTACAATTACCAGTGACAAGTCAACCAAAGTCATCGTTATCCGTATGCGAAGTGTTCCGGCAATCGATGCGAGTGCAATGCGTTCCCTGCGTGACCTTGCTGCCCGTGCGAAGAAAAAACATATCACTTTGATCTTCTCACATGTCAACGAACAGCCGATGTCCGTTATGAAAAAAGATCACTTTATCGAGCTGATCGGGGAAGAACATTTCCTTCCGAATATTGTGGAAGCTCTCGATTATGCGGAAAATATGGTCGCAGATTCCGGTCATAAGGCTGCGAAATAACAGAATTTATTTATTCTTATGATGAAATATCGGATTAGGATGGCTGCACACTTCCTTTTACTGTGTCAGCCATTCTATCTCCGCGTCCTCTGTCGATGTTTCCATCTCTGCCTGACCTTCCCCTTCTTTTAAAACGATGCAGTTGTGATTGTCATCCACCTGAACCTGATAAAAATATTTCAAATCGTCGCTGACACCATTACTGTACTGATATTCCACAAAATACTGCGCTTGTGCCGGTGTTTCGGCAGGTTCGAAACCAAACGACGTCTCTTTGATCTCACAATCCGAATCATATTGATCTAAATACTCCTGAAAAATTGGATCTGTGTATCCTCTTGCAATCTCACTTCGATCATACAGCTCCTGCATCACGGCATCTTCCTCTATACCGGCGGATCCGCTATTTGCTCCACATCCTGCCAAAAACATTCCCATGATAAGCAGCAAACCTGTTATTTTACTCCTGCGCATCGTATGTATACCTCCCCTGCAGAGTCTCATACTCTGCATGCCCGGTGCTCCAGGTTCCTCCCTCCACCAGAAGAGACACTGCCTTGGCATCATAGGCGTCCAGATAAGTATTGACTACACTTCCAACTGTCGCGTACTCTCCTGCTGTTCCCATCTGATTTATATATTCCTCAAATGTTTTCGACAGATCAAGCGTTATGGTATCCTCTTCCTGTTTAAAATCAAGCACTTTCACATCCGACGGAACCACACCGGCATCGATCAGCGCAACCATGATATTTTCAGGCGTAAGCGCATCGAGCGATACCGTTTCTGTGTCAAAACCATCTGCATTTTCATTGCTTTTATATATGGTAATATTATTGTCTGCTTTATCAGCATTTTCCTGCCTGCCACAGCCTGATGCTGTCATAAGAACTATCGCTGCTAAAATCAATGCCACTTTCCGTGTTACACTTGTTCGTTTCATATTTTGCCTCCTCTTTTCTATCATTTTTCCTTTCAATCACGATTCATTTTTACCTTTTGGGTATATATGAAAATTTTGCTCGGAAAATACCCATAATTTTCCCTTAAATCCGCGTTTTTTGAGGATTTTTTTGTGATAATGGACATACACAGATAGTTTTTCATGCTATATGCCTTATACTCGCTTCGCTCGGCAGTCTTATTATATCTTATCTCATTTTGTTTTTGTTAAACCTTCGTCTAAATTAAGAAAATCTTCCATATTTCCAACCATAAAATACACGTTCTGCGAACACTCTATGATTAAGTGAAACAGCAGTCTTCACAGTTCATCCATATCTCCCCCGCAGATGCGCACCGATATCTCCGTCACATACTCCTCCACCGTCTCCGCCATCAGCTGATCCACCGTGTAAACTTCCAGGAACTCTTCCGCCAGTGTAATCTGATGTTCATCTGCATAAGCAAGAAGTTTCCGATAAGCCTCCCCGATGTTTCTCCAGTGCCCTTTAAAATAAGTTGTCAGATATTTCCCCGCAGGCATAAAATGGCAGGACATGCCGCCCGGCTTATGTTTCATCAGCAATATTACGTTGCTGTAATTTGCATAGATCTGCCGTCTGACATCTTTTGCATACTGGATGTAACCAATCTCATAACAGATGCTTTTGCTGTTGTTCTCATAAAAATTGATCAGTTCCGCTGTGCGCTCCGCAAATTCTGATTCCGAAACGTCTAAAAATGCATCCATCAGATAATATCTGCCCGATTTTTCACAGACAAATATTTCATCTTTTTCTTTCTCTAAATATGCCCTGATTTTTTTACTTTTTTCTTCCATCCACTGCCTGCGATCCTTTAACAGCCGGATTTTTTCTGCCAGAATCTGTTCCTCTTTTTCAAACAGCTCCAATAATTTTTCCGGAGTCCGGTCACTTAAAAAGATCTGGATCTCTTTTAAAGACATACCAAGTTCCTTTAGCATAATGATCGCTTCGAGCACTTCAATCTGGTGGATCGAATAATAACGGTACTCGTTGTCAAGTACGATCTCCGGCGAAAACAAGCCGATCTTATCATAATGAAATAAAGTGTTTTTGGTGACGTGCATGAGCTTTGCAAGCTCACCAGTTGTCAGATATTGACTTTTGTCCACTTTTAATCTCCCCTCACGAAAAAAGTTCTTGACTATATGGTAACAATATAGTTTATGATAGCATTTGTGTCTCAAAACCGCAATTTCCATCCGCGCTGACACAACATTTAAAAATATTTCAAAGGAGGAACCCATTATGGCACAGTCCATTGGTCAGAAATTCACACCTGTCACTTTATTAAAATTCGCATTACCATCCATGGTCATGATGGTACTCATGTCCTGTTATACAATCACGGACGGGATTTTTATCTCGCGCTTTCTTGGAGATAATGCGCTGTCCGCAGTCAATATCGTCTATCCGGTCATCAATATCGTACTCGCCATCGGCGTCATGCTCGCAACCGGAGGAAGCGCCGTCGTCGCAAAGAAAATGGGCGAAGGGAAAGACGATGAAGCAAAAGATAACTTTTCCATGCTCGTGTTTACCGGTGTTGTGGCGAGTGTTGTCATCCTGATACTGACGATTTTATTTTTAGAACCAATCTGCCGCGCTCTCGGTGCAAATGATTCGTTACTTGCAAACTGCAAGGCATATCTTTTTACCGTTGTTTTATTTGCCCCGGCGTGCATGCTGCAGAGCCTGTTCCAGACGTTCTTCGTGACAGCGGGAAAACCACACATTGGCATGACGTTAGTCATCAGTGCCGGTATCGCAAATGCCGTGTTGGACTATGTATTTTTATCGCCTCTCGGCTTTGGCATTGAGGGTGCCGCCTTAGCTACCGGTATCGGCCAGCTCATCCCGGCAGTCGTGGGACTCTTCTACTTTTTCTTTGTCAAGGGAGATCTTTATTTTACAAAATTTCATTTTCATGGAAGTGTCCTTTCCGCTGCAAGTTTTAACGGTGCATCCGAGATGGTAACGAATATTGCAAACGCTGTGATTACTTATGCATTTAACAAAATCATGCTGCGCCTTGCCGGCGAAAACGGTGTTGCCGCAATCACGATACTGCTTTATTCCCAATTTTTATTTAATGCGCTTTTTCTTGGATTTTCCATGGGTGTTGCACCTGTGATCAGTTACAATTACGGTGCAAAAAATACAGGCGGACTGAAAAGCGTCTGCAAAATCTGCAGACGCTTCGTGATCGTTTCTTCTATTATAATTACTATTTGCTGTAACCTGCTCTCCGAGCCGATCGTGCTCTTGTTTGTCGGTGGAAAAACAGCGACTTATGACCTTGCCGTCAGCGGTTTTTCGGTATTCTGTGTGACCTTTTTGTTCAGCGGATATAACATTTTTTCATCCGCTCTCTTTACGGCACTCTCAGACGGAAAAACCTCAGCGGTCATATCCTTTACAAGAACCTTTGTTTTTATCCTGCTGTCACTCCTCACACTGCCAGCCATTTTGGGGGTGACCGGTGTGTGGCTCGCGATCCCGGTGGCGGAGTTTGTGACACTGTTTTTATCGATTTTTTATCAGCGGCGCAAACGGACGGTTTATCATTATGCCTGAGCAGCCGCTTTCTTCCCAAGATATGCCAGCACATCTTTTCTGGTCACGATCCCGATAAACACCTTTTTATCATCCACAACCGGAACAAAGTTCTGGTTCATTACCTTGTCAAACAGATTCTCCATGGATTCATCAATCTTTACCGCCTGATTATCCCTTCTACGCTCAATCGATGTGATCGGCATGTCCTCAAGCAGTTTCAGATCCGGGAAATTGCGGTCCTTTAAAAACCAGAGTAGATCTCCCTCTGTGATCGTACCAATATATTTTCCTTCCACACCAAGCAGCGGAATGGCTGTGTAACCGTGATGTTCCATTTTCTCAAGCACCTGACGCATGGTGTCCGTCTCTTCCACATGTGCTACGTCCTCCTTCGGTGTCAGAAAAAATAAAATGTTCATATGTGTTGCCCCCATTTGTTTATTGATTTGTGTATTTTGATTATACTACCATTTCGGGGGGTGGACAACAAGGGAGTTATAACCTTACTATTTTCATTCCTCATCCACTAAAATCGTTTCAAATATTTCATCACTTACCCTAAGTTCATGTATACTCTGGTTCTTCGCCAGATATGGTAACACCATTAATTTCTGTTGCACTTTTCCTTTATTATCAATTTCGAAATCATACTCAGAAAGTTTTGATTCCAGGCAAGCCGCATAAAATTGTTGTGCAGACAATCTTGTTTTCACACCAGTCATATGTAAAAAGTTCATATCCCGAAATCCTACATTTACTGTCTTTATATCTTTCCCTTCCCGATATATGATTAGAAACTGTTTATCATTCAGTTTTTCTTCGTATTGCTTTACAGCTTCTATCATAATCTTTAAAGCTGCTTTCTTGTCATACTTTGCCATCCATACCCCATTAACTTGAAAAAGGCTGCCCTTTCGGACAACCTTTTCTCTTTTCTTTTAATGCTGATTTTCTGTTGTCTGCCAACCGTCCGCCTCTCCATGTGCGGCTTAACTGTGGAGTTTTTCTGTTGCTCCCCAACCTGCCAGCCTACGAACTGGCTAAAATGTCAGATTTTTAAGGTGTCAGCGCACCCAGACAGATTTATCTGTCTGGGTACTATTATTATATGAACACCGTCTTTTTATGTCAAGCAAAGCAAATTCTTTTCTGAAAATTTTGTGCATAATTACAACATCTGCACTAGCTACCCCTAATACAAATAAAACCCCCGTATACTACCGTTTCCAGCAATATACGGGGACATTTCTCAATCGTTATTTAGCTGTAATCGGGACTTATCTGCTAATTGATTAGCAAACACCCTGAGCCAGCATAGCAGCTTCTAAGGTGTCCGCAGATTTGCAGGGGTTTTGAGGTCGGTTGTATATCACGTGTATAGAGTGATTGTCTGATAATTTCGATTAACATTTATTTTAGAAAGCAATATAATATATACAAACAATGCTTGAAAAAAACGGAATTAGCTATATTTTATCTTCTGACGGATACTCCTATCATTTATTTTACAAAAAGAAATATTGACTACAATATCACAGAGACAACAACCGTGTAATTTATTTTTTTCGCTTTTGTTCATTCTGAATAAAACGTTCTATTGCCACGTCTTCGGGTACCTCATCATTAGGATTGTCTGTGAAGCAATAAGTAACATCCATTGCATCTTCATATTGTTTTGATGCATGAGGAAATACTTTTAATGCAAGTTGATATTTGTTTGCATTTCTTTTTTTGGGTTGAGGAAGACGCATTATAGATAATCGATAGCAATGTTCTGGATCAAGATCCAATTTTCTACATAAGCTATGCCTTTCGACTCTTACTGGCTCCTCATCTTCGATAGGTTCTACATCTGGTGGACATTGTCTTTGTAAAGCACTGCAAAAAGCATCCATAAATCCATATCCGTTAGGATCAAAAGCAATATCAAAATAATTTCTCAGCCCTGTAGGATCATATTCTAATACCCCAATAGAGTTTATATATAGTTCATACGTGTCATCTAAATTATGTTGTTTCATAAATAGGAGTCGGAAAAGTGCATATTCTGGGCAATAATTTCGTTCTTCTTCTGTAATGGCATAAGCAGCAACAAAAAAATTATTACCACGAAAATTAAAAGAAAAAGGATACATATTAAAATGAAACTTATACATTTTTTCACGAAGATATTTATAGCAACTTAAATCAAACCTGTGTGTACTCATATTTATATACCACCTTTCTGCTGTTAAATCATTCAAAAGTAATCTCTTCCTCTGCTTTGACATAAACATCAACTTGTGTATGTACATCAAGTCTGGTAACCACCCATCCTCTCATCATACACATTTTTATAAAATCATCAATTCTGTTTTTGCCATTCATTTCCTTCAAAGTTACAACAACTCCAAACTGCAACCCTCTACCAGCTTTCGGATCAAGCCGTTCCTTTGTTTTAATACTCAGCCCCCACATGCCCGATTGATAAGCCTTACGTGGACGTCCATTTTCCTTCAATGCCTCACTAATATGTTTGACATTATCCCACTTACGATACAATTTACGTGCATCTTCCTCATAAATCGTATTAAGCCCTTCTTCTGCTTGTTTATTGTAATCTATGGCTTTAATTACTGCTTTTCCTTTCTGCTCCGCAATTCTTCCGAAATGAATATCCATCTCCGTTGATGTATAATCTACTCCTTGATTTCTATCACTCTGTGGGAAATAAGCAAGCGTGGCTTTTGCAAAGAAAGGATATGCATTCATATCCTGTGGTACTGGAATATTGTAAGTGTACACTTCATACTCATCAATGCTTCCAGACATAATAAATCTAATCTCGTCCTCTCGAGAATACAAAATATCCTCAATCCTTTTCGGTACAATACCATATCCTTTTTCATACTTTATGGTATCTTGTCGATCCCATCCCGCTGCAGAATCAATCATTAAAGCTTTTGCTACTTCACGACTTAATCCCATAACATGAATAAGATATGCCATTTTACGGGTTATCCAAGGTGCTGCAAAAGATGTACCTGTTACAGTTGCTTTACCTAAAGGTTCACAAACCACAATTTTATCCGGTCCATCTCCACCATAGTAACACACATCCGGCTTATAAAAGAAAGATAATACCGGCCCTCTTCGAGTATAAGATGCCGGCTTTCCACTAAAGTCCACCGCATTCACAACCAGAGAATTTAGTGAATCCGCCGGTGCACCTATTTTGTTAACATTTGAATTTTTCTTCTTGTTTGTACCCGCAACTACAAAAATAACATCATACTCATACTGAATTTTGTCCAATTCAGCAGCCTCAGGGGATATGAAATTTGCATCAATTTCCATTGCAGAACCCAATGATAAATTCCACACTTTTATATCGCGGTTCTTTCGAACAATATCGCGAATTTGCTTCAATATTGCGAACGAACTAAATCTGCCTGCTGTAGCCACTCCAAAATGGCGAACTCTGAAATTACCGCAATTATCCTGCAAGTTTGGATTGAATGATGGGCCATCGACAATAATTGATGTTACAGCAGTACCATGAAAATAATCTTCTGCATGCAATTCAATATCATCACTTATACATTTCTGATACTCTACCCAATCACCAAAATATACCCTTTTATCAAATTGGGTATCAATAACTCCTACAACCGGCTCATTTTCAGGCTTTACAATAGTTAATTGTTCTTCATAGTCCTCGCTATCTGTTATATCATAGTCAATCTCTGCAAAGTTCTTAACACTCATTGCAATCAAATAGGGAGCTTTGTCACATAAAATATCTATCTCTTCTTTTTCCATCCGCAAAGTTGTTTCATCTATCATTTTGGCACTAATCATATTTATGCCTAATCTGCTTAACAACTCTGTCGTGTCAACACCTGTTTTGTATATAGTTACAATAGATTGCTCACTCGCTGTTTTAGGAGCACGATCTATACGAAAGTCCTCCACATAGAAGCAGTCTACAAGTGTTTTTAAAAAGGGATTTTTATGCATAATGTCATCATTGTATGTCCCCGAATTAATAAGTTCTGTATCATCGCTTGATATATTTCCATTGTAAAAGTTTTGAATCGTAGCTGCACATTTATCCAAAAGCCCTACCGATTTCTGCAAAGATTCGATAGACAAGAAATAGGTAAACACATGCTTTTGAACCCATTCATTCTTTTCGTTATAGCCCTGTGAAAATTTTGAACCTCTTACAGATTCGTTCGGATGTTTTCCCCTATCTGACAGTAATAATTGAAGGCGATTGCTCTTCGCAACAACTTTTCTGTAATGCACACTAACCAATGCTCCATTGATGGTTTTTTCTTGATTCCAAAACAAAATAATATCTTGTAACTGATCTTTCAACTTCAGAACATGCTCAGCACTAACACTTTTCCCTTTCGGTAAATTAGTAGGTCCAAAACCACTTGGTGCTTTTCGTTTTTGAAACTGACCTTTTAATTGCAATATATTATTCATCTTCAATCATCTCCTTTAATTCTCTGGCAACACTACTCTTCGGTTTTTTACTCAAAATTTCAATTTCTCTTACTGTAAAATTCTGTTCCTGCAATCTCTTGATATCTTCCGGTTTTTCACCGGTAACCATATAATATAATCTTCTGAAATAGTCAAGTTCATCATCCGGATTGCTAAATGCAACTGCTGTCTTAATCAGATTTTTCAAATCTCCGGGGTACGGTAATGGTGAAAGCAGCATCATAATTTTTCTAAATAATCTAATATCTTTTTTAGCTAAATTAAATTTCGTTAAAAACTTATTCAAATACTCTTCTGAAATGTCCATCAAGTCTTCTTTTGAATACCTGTTAAAATCAATAACGGAGTCAAAACGTCTTATCAGTGCTTTATCAAAATGTTCAAATAAATTGGTAGTAGCCACTAAAACTATTCTTTCATCCATACGATCCAAATTCTTAAGTAATGATGAAGTTACCCTTCCCATTTCGCGTAAATCATTTGCATTTGTTCTATCTAGCGCAACTGCATCTATTTCATCAAATAGAACAATTACCTTTTCCGGATGAACGAATCCATTTATTTCCTTAAATAATTCTGACATATTCTTCTGTGTCTGACCCATTTTACTATCAATAATGGCAGAAAAATCAACCATGTAAATTTCTCTTTCCAATATTCGTGCTAACTGCTTAACAGCCTCGGTTTTACCTGTTCCTGGTGCACCTTGAAAAAGAAATTTATTGATTCCTGCATTATGCGCTACCGCATGCACTATTCCTAACAAATCCTGCGTAACGTCATCCGGTAACCACAAAGGATCACTTATTTTCTCTACTTTTTCAAACATTGCGGATTCATTCTCGCTCATTTGTGGAATAAAGGTATTAGCATTTGACATCAATGCCATAATATATTCTGCAAGCTGATAGTCTCCTGCTTGATCAAAATCTTTTGCTATTTCATAAGCTTCACTTCGAAAACCAGCATCATTACTCTCTGCATGATATTTAATTAAATTAATAACGCTCTTTTTTTTCATATGCTCCACTCCTAATTCTTCTTTGTTATATAAACACTTTAACACTATGGGACATTTTTGTCAATATTGGGACAAATTTTATCTTGACTTTTATTCTTATTGCTGTTATATTGAGTATAGAAACAAAAATTCCAATAAAAAAAGAAACCAGCATCTAACGAATAGAATACTGGTCTCCTACGTACATATATACTTACCCAAAAGCATTGTACCACAGATTAGTTCCTATCCTCAAGCAGAACTTTTATTCGTTATGGTTTCTCTATTATTGTTTACATAGATTAAACTATTATTCTAACTGGAAGAACCAAAAATGAAAGCAACAAAAATCAAAATGAAACCCGGTTGTGCAAATTCAACCAAAACAACAGAAATCGATCAAATCTATATCGAGGGCTGTTCCAATCCTGGATACTATAAAAAGGCCGATATATATGATCACCTTAAGTCCCATCCAAATAGCATATACGTGGATATTTCACCGTATCCGGATCTGATTCCAGCATTAAGTTCTAACTATGAAAAATATGTTCGTTCCGAACCTAATGACACACCTTCGGACAATCTTCTCAAATTACCGAGAAGCTGATTCTAAAAGATTTTAAATTACATCAAGATTAAGGAAGAAAAAGAAGTAGATGCCAAGATACATCTACTTCTTTTTATCAAGTAACATAAACACAATTTCAGATATAGAAATGTCGGGCTATCAATAAGATAACTATTTTCGTCAAGTGAAACGCTCCTTAATCAAATTAATCTTTTTGGACCATTTGAGGATTAAACCGATAACCGACACCCCAAACCGTCTATATGTAGATTGGCTTGCTTGGATTATCCTCTATCTTTTCCCGTATATTGCGAATATGGCTCATAACAATGTTGTAATCACCGAAATATGGCTCTTTCCAAACGCTATTATATATCTGCTCTTTGCTGAATACTATTCCAGCATTTTGAGCCAACAACAATAAAATTTCAAATTCTGTATATGTCAAGTCAATTTCATTTTTTTTACGAACTACAATGCGCTTACGCTTATCAATATAAAGTCCCTCAAAACAAAGTTCCCCTTTATGGACAGCTTTATGTTTCAAAACCTCTATATCTTCACTCACACACGATATAATACGGTTGATAATATGCTCTTCTCCATCCTCAAATGATAGAATTAAAATCTTCCCAAATGATCACCCCATTTCACATCCTGTACAAGCCAATTATTTTTATGCAAATTGTTTTGTCTTATAAGATACCAATCCTTTTACCAAACACCCTATAGCAAAACAAATATTTATTCCCAGTACAATATACCATATCTCATATATGTCATTTACAATTCCCGTCATGACAAGAAAAATCGGCATAGAATCTACTATAAGCCAAATGATTCCCCCGAAAAACATCCTTATCAATACAGGAAGTCCCCAACATACAGCCGCAATAATTACTGCACCAAAAGAGCTATCCTGATATGCAGAAATGCATAGCGTAATGGCGCATAACGATAAAAGCGCCTGAAAAGCTAATCCTAATAAAATGCCAAGATATTTCAAAAATAATACAGGTTGAAGCATATGTTGAGAAAGCACCATCCAGGATATATTTTCAAATCCCTTCAAACCATATATCATCCAGCATAAGACTAAATTGACTAACACAAACCACATAAAAATGAAAATAGTGAATGTCATAGAAGCCAAAATTTTTGCAGGAACATCTTTTCTTCTTCCTTCTTCCGTGCTAAAAATTAATGGCAGCATTTTCGTCTGGCTTTCCTCTGCGAAGATGGTCGACACTCCACAAATAATCAATATGCTTCCTAAAATCAATCCAAACTGAAGCATTTCAGCGAATACCTTCCATCCCGTTGTATATGCCAAATAAGGTGTTTTCCCAATTTCATCATAAGCTTTTCCCAACTCTGTTTCCCCCAGAAAATACCTCTCCGTTGGAAGTACACCATTTTCCCATGCTCCATTGGTAAAATATCTTGTAACAAAATCATTTAAAAAGTTTCCATCTCTCCACCCTGGCATATTTTCCTCAAATTTTGTAGGCAAACCATATTTTTCAATTATTTGATTCACTTTTTCATCCGTCAAATCACCTTCAAATTCTTCCGTAATCTTCCGATTCATCTGCACTGCTTCATAACCGGAATAAAACTTCCCATCTACTGTCGCTATTTCTCCACCGACCTCTGCAAACCAAAAATACAGAAACAGCAATCCTGTCGCAGCCAACATTCCTATTTTAAATATTTTATTTTGAAATAGTTTAAAAAGCTCCATCTTATAAAGTCGCATTTTTTTCTCCCCCTGTTATTTGTGTATGATAAAGATATGCATCTTCCAGTGTACTTTCCACATTTTCTGCACCTGCAACCGGCTGTCTTTCTGAAACAATTCTTAGTTCAACATTTTCTCCACTACTTCTCATATTGCTTACAATGAAGCTACTGGTTATCTGCCCTGCTTCTTTTTCAGAAACAATACACTTCCAAACACATCCTTCTACTTTATCAGTAATCTCTTTCTCCGTTCCTTCTTGAATCAGTTCTCCATTCTTCATAATCAAAATACGGTCTGCAATATAATCTATATCAGATACGATATGCGTAGACAGTAAAACCATCCTATTTTTTCCAAGCGAACTAATCACATTACGAAAGCGTACTCTCTCCTTTGGATCAAGCCCTGCTGTAGGTTCATCTAAAATCAAAATTTCAGGATTATTCAGAAGCGCCTGTGCAATTCCTATTCTTCGTATCATACCTCCTGAAAAAGTCTTCAGCTTTTTCTTTTTCACATTTTTTAACTCTACCATATCTAAAAGTTCGTCAATACGACAATCGGCATAGTCTTCCGGTAGTGCTTTCAATGCCGCCATATATCGCAGGAAGCGTTCTGTAGTAAAATCACCATAATATCCAAAATCTTGTGGTAAATAGCCCAATAACCTACGATACTCTGCTCCCATACTGGCTATCTCAATATTATCGCAATAAATACTTCCCCCCGTTGGCTGCAAAACACCACAAATCAATCTCATTAATGTTGTTTTTCCCGCACCATTTTCTCCCAACAGTCCATACACACCATTTGTAAATGTATAATTGAATTTTCTGACTGCTTCTTTATCCTTGTATTTTTTTTGTACATCCATCAACTTTAATTCGTGCATAATACTTCTCCTTTTTCCATTTTACTAAGCAATTTTTTTATCTGCATTACAAATAAAAGTCCCAACACAAGAAAAGCTACTGCCCATATCCAAAGAGTTGTTACAAAAAGTGCTCTCGGAATCGAACCTATTACTCCATAACTTATTGATAAAAAGATGGCACTCATACCAAATAAAGATGAATTCTTTCCTCTTGTTTCCATTGATAAAATCCCTAATGCAGTTATGCTTGATACTAGATATGGAGTTAAGATATACAGCCCCACCTGTAATAATCCAACTCTCCAATGATAGTTCAAATAGCCAGCTATCAAAAACAATATCATAACATTTATCATCCCCGACAATACCAGCCATGCAGCAACACACTGTTTTGTATTGAAATAGCAGCTTTCTCCTAACTCTGCCATTTTTCCAAAAAACAATTTATCAATCACACTAATAGACGTTATGCTAAGAATACCTGCTCCAACCATACATACAGTAATCATCCCATTTTGATTCAATCCGGTATATTGCAATGCTGTAACAAAAATAATTCCTAAACAAATAAGGACACCATAAACAGCAAAAAACAATTTATCCATGTACCAAAATTGATGAAGCAAAATATTTTTTGTAGACATCATCGGCGTTCTCTGCTTTTCCATTTCCTCAATCATTGCATAATAAGTCTTTTGTTTTCTTATTTCATCAACATGAACTTGCTCATCCGCCTTTGCAAAAAGAGTCTTTATTTCGCTATCTCTCATAATCATTCTCCATTAACTTTTTTAACTGATTTACACCTAATCGAAATCTTGACTTTGTAGTAGAAACACTGCACCCCATAATCTTTGCAATATCTTTAAATTTCATTTCTTCATAAATACGCAGAATAATAACTTCCCTCGTATCCTGCGAAAGTTCCTTTAATAAATTTCTCAAATAAACGGCATCCTCCGCTTCGGTCAGCATATCTTTATTATTTGGAATTTTATCAATCTCCTCCCATTCGATGGCTGTTACTTTTTCTTTCTTATCCCGGAAATAATTAAAACATATATTTCTTGCAATAGTCAGGAGATAACCTTTGAGATTATGATGTTTATAGGAAGCTCCATATTTCATAAATTTCAAAAAAGTTTCCTGAGCAATGTCGTAGGCATCATCCTCTGTTTGAACCATATATAGGCAAAAGCGATAAATATCTGCATAATATCGTTCAATAATACTACCGACTGCCTCTTTATTTCCGCTATGTACTTTTTGAATCAATTCGCTGTCTTTCATAGCGTTTTCTCCAATCATAAAACGTCTTACATCTTATATAACCACTACAGAGTAAAAAAAGTTCACTATAAAATTGTTTTTTAATATTTTAATATTTTTTTGCCATTCATCCTCAAATACCCACAATAGCTCACTTAATTCTACTTTCTGCAATTCATTATATAACTATTTTCCGCACCTGCGTTTATATTATGTTCAAACAAATAATTACTACTTTTTTCTGCTTTTTAGAGTAATGCTTCCCGCACTATACAATCCTGCACCGAGAACTCAACTTACTCATTATGTATCAGCGGCTGCTTCTTCAACATCGCCTTCTGCGTCTTCCACACCTGTTCCATAATCGCCTTCACTTCTGCCATATCCTCTTCATAAACATTCCCGGTGCTGTTAACTCTCTTCGCAATCTGGTTCAGATTTCCACTGATTTTTCCAAGCGTTTCATTGTATTGCCTTAGATAAGAATAATCTACATCATAAACAAATCCAAAGAGTATTAGTGTCCGGATGTAATCCGAAGCACTCTTCCGCTTAGACAGTTCCACCTTCCTGTCCAGGATATATTTTCATTATCGCTCAAATAAATCTTCAGCTCATTTTTCCTCGTTCTGTTTGCTCTATCCTTTGCCATATCGTTCCATCCTTTCAAATGATTTTAAGGGTTAGGGAATTCTCCCTGAATGATAAATTTGAGTATTTCTTCTGTAGGAGAAATCACTCATTTTATCGCCTGTGAGGGAACACAGGCAGTGCTTGCTAAGTTAGTTTTTATCCTTTTCCTGCTCTATTGCCTTTTGTCCTTTCTGTGCCAGTTCAGCCAAGCGATTCTGCACCATTTCCCGTAAGTTTGGCAGTGCACTGCCTACGTTCACTTCCGTTCTTTTCCGTAGCTGAATAGCTTGGTAGATTTCTGCAAATCTAGCCCGATCAGCAACGATATTTTCTGACAGGCAGATATTCTGAAACCCCAGACGCTTTACGACTTCTCGGGTAACTTCATCAAAGCTTGCCATTGCCGCTTTCTCCTGATACATTCCGTAATGCCCGATTGCTTTACTGACTTGCTCCCAGCCTTCACTCCAATCAGAAGTCGCCGGACTTACTAGCTCTGCATAAATCTCCCGCAGTTCCGCAACGGTCGGCTTGAATTTATTTGTCAGCATATATTGTTGGAGTGCCTTGGATAAAATCTGATAGTCCAGATCATGTAATAGGGCGTACCACACATCCAACTCTTGTTCCGTCCCAATAAAATCTTCTCCATACATTGTCTGCATGGCTACAACCAGTGTTGCAAATTCCTGTTTAGTCACCAAAAACACCTCCCCTACTTTGTATCTTTTCACGCTCCAACCATGAACTTACATTGCTTCCGCTCACCTTTTCCTTTTTCCCTTTCAATGGGAAGAAATCTGTCTAGCCATTCTGAATTATCTGCTTAATTATTGCCACTTGTTCAGCAGGAGAATTTGATAAACTTTCCAGCTTATCAATGCAATAACCGATTGCTTTCCCCTTCACCTCCTTGCCATTTTCTTTTCGATATTCCAGATAAGAAAGAAACATACTATTCAGCACCGTATCAGCAAAGTAAGAAGGAACTTCTTCTATCTCTGGTTCTCCCTCTTTCTTTGGCTTCTTCTCTTCCTTTTCACTGTTCTCTATCTCTGGGTTACCAGAAATTTCTGTGGTGTTACCTTCCGTTACAGTTGCATTACATTGTAACGTTGCCTGCTCTTTTTCCTTTAGGAGCTTTTGATTCGCCCTATGATTTCTGACTCTCGATGCTGAAGCGCTCTCACTGCCAACCATGTCCTCCAAGTACAATAACTGTAACGATTGATCGTCCAAGAACACAGCCGCATGATATTGGCACAAAGCAGAAATCGTCAGCTTCACAAGTGCCGGTTTTTCTCCCGTATCCAATGCTATTTCCTCATCTAAGGTCGGCAAAATATGTTGATAGTAAATAATCCCTTCTGTATTAATTGCTTTTAACAACAGTTTCAGATAAAGCAGGACGATACTGTCTCCCTCCGGCAAAGTTCGCAGCTGTTTGATGATCAGTTCCTGAAAGAAACCCACCTGCAATTTCAACCAGTAATATCGTTTTCCTGCCATTTAGCATTTCCCTCCGCTCTGAATAAACGCCTCCAGCATACTTCTGTAAATGATGTAATGATAGCGGCTCTTTCCATCTTTCTTGATGGCATATCCAATCGGCAGCCGCTCCTGTCTCATCAAAAACTATAAAGTCACAACATCCATGTTAAGCAGCTTTGCAGCCTCTTTTGTCGTAACTCGTTCCATTAGCGTTCCTCCTCTCTATGTGTCTCCTCTTTGCAGCTTCTGACCTTCTTAATCGCCGAATTCAGCCGTTCAAGCTGTTTCCCCTTAGTCCTTCCTGAGCCATCTGCAAAGCGTAAATTCGGAAATTCCCATTGCTTCCGCCACTTCCCACTGCTTTACCTGATTTTGCTTCATCAGCAGTTTTACTTCATCTTTTTTCACTTGTTTCTCCTCCATATTTTTGTTGACATTGTTGCTGTTGTTGTCTATACTAATTATGTACTATATAGTACATATAAGCAATTCTGTTTCTTATATGGTACGAGCAAATATGATGTGTAAATGAAAGGAGTACATGAAAATGTTGACAAATCAAGATGAAATCCGGGAACGGATCATTCAAATCCGAAAAGAAAGGGGGGTATCACAGAACCAATTAGCAAAAGACTTTGGAATTTCCAGAACGCATTACTGCAACGTAGAGAACGGTAAGAAACCTGTAACAGAGAGCTTTCTCAAAGTACTAGCCAGCGGTTACAAGATCCCTATGGAAGCATTTATTCCTAATGAGAATGGAGATTTGATGCAATATTGCGAATGCACCAATGATTTTGTGAATGCAATCATTGATGACTATTTCAATTCCTTTGAAATACGCAAATACTACATTAACAAATATGAACAGCCTTATTACGGTGTCCTCTCCTATCTGCATGATATCGGCTATACGGTTGAATATGAACTTCTTCAGGAAGCCCATTTACAGGATTCCTTCGATTCTGCAACCGGATCTGTTGATGTAAAAAAATTTGCCGAAGATGGCGTGATCCACGTCTATTCAAATGAGACTGGAAAAGACGTTGCCCAGATACCATTAACCAAACTGTCTGAACTGGAAAAAGAAGTAAAAGATTTTGTAGAATATAAGCTATCTACATACAAGGTGGCTAATCCTACCAAACGTTCTGACCTGGTTCCGAAGTCCATTTATGCTTTTGATATTCCGAATGAAATTGCAAGAGTAAAACGCTACAAGGAATATGCAGAGTATTGCCTTAAACAATTAGAACAAATGCAGAAAGAAGGTTAAATATGAAGTTACCAAACTCTTACGGCAGCGTAATCAAGCTTGGTGGCAAACGACGAAAGCCCTACGCTGTCCGTATCTCGAAACTTGTGGAAGACGATACTGGGAAGGTCAAGCGAAAATACACCTACCTGGCTTACACCTACGGAACCTACATGAACGGCAATTTTAATACGTGCATGGGAAAACTCAAAATGAAACACCTGCCCCACGATGGCAGACACACCTTTGCTTCACTTATGGACAGCGCCGGAGCAAATGACGTATGTATCAAACTGATTATGGGACACAGTATGAAAAACGACACCACCAAGGGAACGTACACCCATAAGACTTTAGAAAAACTTCTTACAGAAGTGAACAAGATATAAAACAATAAATCAAGACTGATTGCTGGATACACTTATGATATTTCTTTTATTTAACGTCACACTTATGTTCAGCCTAAATCATCTTGAAAAGCAAAGGATGAAATGCTTCCAAAAGCATTCAAAATCAGTAAAAACGAGTGTATACCACCTGTATATCACTTGTGTATCACGTGTATATAACGACCTCAAAACAACGTAAATTATCTTCTATTTATGAATATTCTGACAATTCGCATGTCTTATCAATACATAAAGAAAAGCCCCAGAAATTCAACATTTCCAGGACTTCTCAATATCTTATATTATCTTAGAAATTCTTAATTAGCATACACCCTGAGCTAACATAGCCTCTACAACCTTCTCAAATCCGGCAATATTTGCACCGGCAACATAGTCAGTCTGTCCACCAACAGTTGCATTGTATCTCTTTGCAGCGTCAGAAATGTTAGCGTAGATCGTCTCCATGATTCCTTTGAGTTTTCCATCAACTTCTTCGAATGTCCAGGAAAGTCTCTCGGAGTTCTGGCTCATCTCAAGTGCAGATGTAGCAACACCACCGGCATTGGCAGCTTTACCACCTACAAAGAGAACACCTTTCTCCTGTAAGTATTTGGTAGCTTCCAGTGTTGTAGGCATGTTAGCCCCCTCTGTTACGGAAGTAACACCGTTTGCAACTAACATCTTAGCATCCTCAAGGTCTAACTCGTTCTGTGTAGCACATGGAAGAGCTAAATCTACTTTGTACTGCCATACACCGTGCTCACCATTCTGTTTTGCATGATATTCTGCAGATGGTTTTGCAGCAGCGTACTCTGTTAAACGTGCACGTTTTACTTCTTTTACTTCTTTTAATAATGCAACATCGATTCCTTCCGGATCATAGATCCAGCCTGTAGAATCAGAACATGTTACAACTTTAACGCCTAACTGCTGTGCTTTCTCGATTGCGTAGATAGCTACGTTACCAGATCCGGAAACTGCGGCTGTCTTGCCTTCAAGACTCATGCCGTGATCTTTCCATAATGCGTTTGTCAGGTATAACAGACCATATCCGGTAGCCTGTGTACGGGCAAGAGATCCACCATAAGTAAGTCCTTTTCCTGTAAGAACTCCCTCGAAGGAACCACGGATTCTCTTATACTGACCGAACATGAAACCGATCTCTCTTGCACCTGTTCCGATATCTCCGGCAGGTACGTCAACATCTGCTCCGATGTATTTTGACAGCTCTGTCATAAAGCTCTGGCAGAATGCCATGATCTCTCTGTCTGATTTGCCCTTAGGATCGAAATCAGAACCACCTTTACCACCACCGATTGGAAGTGTTGTAAGTGAGTTTTTGAAAATCTGCTCAAATCCTAAGAATTTGATGATACCAAGGTTTACAGACGGATGAAGTCTTAAGCCGCCCTTGTACGGTCCGATCGCATTGTTAAACTGTACACGGAATCCTCTGTTTACCTGTACCTGTCCATTGTCGTCTACCCATGGAACGCGGAACATGATCTGACGATCCGGCTCTGTAATTCTCTCTAAGATTGCATTCTTTCTGTATAACTCTTCATTTGCATCAATAACAGGTCTTAAGGAATCAAGAACCTCTGTTACTGCCTGTAAAAATTCAGGCTGATCTGCATTTTTTTTCTTTACTACTTCGAGTACTTCATCAACGTATCCCATTTTACAATCTCTCCTTACTTAATTTAGTATATACTCCATACAATGCGCTTTACACTGCATGCTCCTAACGGTTCTCCCGCTGGTTTCGTTTTGACACACTTATTTTATTATAAAATGAATCCATGTGCAATATTTTTTTCTTTATTTCACTAAATTATTAAAGTTTCACAGTGTAACAAGCCATTTTTTGCAGGATTTCAGGTTCAATTATTCATTTTCCACAAAAAATTTTATATCATCTAAGTATCGTTTTCTTGTCTATTTTTTTGTTATTACGGTTTTTACGTCACTGTAAGCGCCTTTTATATTCTTTCCACCGGATTTTTTATAGGAACAGATTCTGACATAATATTTTTTACCGGCTTTCAGCTTTCCAATCTTCTTCGATGTCGTCCTGTTACTTGAAACTGTTGTGCTTTTCACATTCTTCTCAAAACGTTTATCGGTAGAATATTGTATGATATAGCCGGTCGCCTTCTTATCCTGTTTCCACTTTAACGCAAAACTGCCCTTTGCAGTCGATTTCAGCGAACCCGTTTTTGCTTTTACCGGCTTTACCGTCAACGTGATCGTCTTTTCAGCCGCCTTATAATTACCACTTGCAGCTACACGGATCTTAATTTTTGTCTCTCCATAATTTTTAAGTGTAACTACACCTTTTTTACTTACAGCGGCGATTTTTTCGTCCGCAACCTTATACGTCATCTTCCCTTTTCCATTCGTTTTCGCATTGATGGAAAATGTTGTGGTGCTGAAGGTTTTTGTGATGTTTTTCGCCGTGATCTTCGATTCTTTCTGCTTTTCATCTGACTCCGCTGAACTGTTTACAGAAAAGAATTTCACTGTATAAGATACTTTCTGGTCAAGTCCTGTAATTTTTACTTCAAATGTATCTCCCGGCTGATAACTCAGATTTTCCGGACGGAAAATAATGCATCCTTTCTGTCCATAATTACTGTTTTCCACGTTAAAATAGCCATCGGCTTTCTTTTCTGAAAAAGCCCATTTTTTCTGATCCGACTGCCTTATGAGAGTCACTTTTACAGCAGATTTGTCCACATCTTTCCCCATGCTGATGCTCCATGGATAACTGCTGCCAAAAAACTCTACCGGCATATTCTGGGCCGGCCATGCCACACCATAATAATCCGTCGGTTCATACCAGTTGTCAAATGCATACATCGCCGCATAAGTTCCATGTGATCCATATACCCAGCCAAATCCTGTTTTTTCCATCGGCGGATTTAAAATCCATCTTCTGTGTCCGACGCGGTCTATATTGTAATCATCACCATCATTCATCCATGCTTTTACCAGATGATACCCGAGTCCGCATTTCCAGCTTGCATAGGAAAGATTGCCACTGGATGCACCGGACGCCCCCAGTTGATAAAGGCGGTCGTCCATTCCTGCCGGTTTTGATGGAAAATGTGATAAGGTTCCATTTGCTGAGTTAACCAAAGCTGCCGCCTGTTCCATTTTGGTATAAGAAGAATCAAGCCCCACTGCGTCAATTCCTGCAATATAACGGATCGCATTCATGGTATTTAATGCTGATTTCTGACTGCTCTCACTGATCGTACCCGCCTGATACGGCTTTACATCCGATGCCTTCTTACTGTAGGTCGTCTCTGCGTCAATATTTACCTTTTTACTTTTCAGGTAATCCTTAATTTCCTTCTGGCTGTGATAATTGACATTGATCCCCGTACTGGTGGCTGCATAACAGTTGACGGAACCAATGCAGAATATAACGACTGCCAGCATCACTGCATTCTTTAATAATAATTTTTTCACCCGAATTCCCCCCTTGTGATATTTTTTATTACTATAACACAGTCCGTTTTGATGAACAATCATCTGGCATTAAAAAATGCAGGCGCCCCATCTGCACCTGCATTTTAAACTTTTATTTTTTATAAAAACCGATAAATAATAATTGCGATTAATACACCAATAATGCTTGCGATCGTAATCTTGATACTGAGTCCGAATGTAATGACCAGGATTCCAAGATCCAGCACGATCGGATTTGCAAATCCAAATGTCTGTCCATAATTAAGCCAGCTTAAAAACGGCACTCCCGCCGCAAGGCTCCCGATAAAACCTCCAAGTACGATCCCTGCCAGCAAAAGTAAAAACAATGCCCAATTATTTTTTCCCGCAATTCCTCTGCTCATACCGTTCCTCCGTTTTTCTTCGTAATATGCCCTCTATTTTATCACGGAAGCCGGCTGCAAACAACTAATAATCATATACCTGTCCAAGCTCTGTAATATCAATCTCCGGATCTGACTGCGCACCTGGCGCTGCTTTCATGCCAGCTTTTCCGGATTTACGCGTAAGAATAATTAAGTAACGATATACCTCTCCCTTTGAATTTTCCACATCAATTTTCACAGACGTGTACTCCTTCTGGATCTTTACAGAATCTCCATTTTTCATTTTTTTATCCTTGGTCATCGTATACCTTAAAGTTTTGGAATCCCGATAATGATCATTACTGAACATTTTTCCCATTTAATTTGACATAAGAAAACGGATCTGCTTTTTTTACCGTTATATTTTTGGATAACGTATAAGTTTTTCCACCCTGCTTTACTTTACAGCTTATCTTGCATTTTCCGGCTTTTAATGGTCTGCAGTTAATTCCCTGATTAACATTATGCATGCCGGCATACTCAAGCACCGACGGATTTGAAAATTTAATATTTGTCACCTTTGCTTTTGATGAAACATTAACAAATTTGATCGAATCCACATAGCTATCCTCGTCCCCTACAAAAACAATCTGCTTTGTCTTGTCAAATGCAGGCACTTTTTTTGATGCTGCCATTGCATGCTCCTGTGGTACCACCAAAAGTAATGTACACAACAATGCAAATACTAAAATTCCTGTCAACCAGCTCTTTTTTTCTCTTATCATAACTTTCCTCCCATGATGATATTTATTTGATAACAGCCTGCTCGCTTTGCAGGCAATTACAAAACCTGCTCTGCCATCTCTTTTAAGATCTGCGCTGATTTCCGGAGCTGTTTCTGCTCATCCTCATCTAAAGAAATCGGAACCTGTCTCTCAATTCCGTTTTTTCCAACGATCGCCGGCATACTTAAGACAACATCCTCCACACCATACATTCCATGGATCATACCGGAAACCGGAAGGATCGATTTTTCATCGCGCACGATTGCCTCGCAGATCCTCTTTACAGACATCGCAATTCCATAATAAGTTGCATTTTTCTTTGCAATGATCTCATAGGCACTGTTGCGCACATTTGCAGCAATGCGTTCCATTGAGTCATCATGATTGAAATGTCCGCGCATCTCGCAGAATGTATTTAGCGGGATTCCCGATACATTTGCACTGCTCCATGCCGCGATCTCACTGTCACCATGCTCCCCGATGATAAATGCATGCACGCTCCGGCTGTCCACACCAAGATGCTCTCCCAGCTCATATTTTAAGCGTGCCGTGTCAAGCACCGTACCTGAACCGATCACGCGGTTTTCCGGCATTCCGCTCAACTTGTGTGCGGTGTATGTAAGAATGTCGACCGGGTTTGATACGATAAGCAGGATTCCCTGATAATCTCTCTTTGCGATCTCCGGGATGATGCTCTTAAAAATGCCAACATTTTTCTGTACCAGATCCAGCCTCGTCTCGCCCGGTTTCTGGTTTGCACCGGCTGTCACAACGATGATTGCCGCATCCATGATATCGTCATAACCGCCCGCATAAATTTTCATCGGTCTTGCAAACGGGATTCCATGGGAAATATCCATCGCCTCCCCTTCCGCTTTCTCTGTATTTGCATCAATCAAAACCATCTCAGAAAACAATCCGCTCTGCATCAGTCCAAACGCTGATGTCGCTCCTACAAATCCGCATCCGATCACTGCCACTTTTCTGTTGTTTAATTCTAACTGTTTCATGAAAACCTCCATTCTTGCGCTGCTTTTGCGCATTTTAAGTTTGTGCGCAAGCACAAATCCTGCGTGTGAAAAATCTTATTTTTCACACTGATGTCCTTGTCTCTGGTATCATATTAATTTATTTCGGTCAGATTGTATGTTGTAATTACAACATTTATTTGAGAAAATATATCATGACTGTGTTATCAGAAAATTGAAAAGCACTATCTGCCCTGGCATTCTTCTATAAAGAAAAAGGATGCCTCCCGTTTCCGAAAAACATCCACAAATATCTATATAATATCCATAACTTTGTCCAAACCCTCTACGATTCTTCATTCTCCCCGTATACCTGCTGGAAAAAATCCACCAGTTTTGCCAGTGAATAGATCAGTACCGTTGTCTCCTGTGCGTTAAGTTCTTCCTTAATGTGGTCGATCATACGGTGATGAAACTCTTCATGATGCAGATAAGCTGCCTTTCCTTTTTCGGTCAGGCATACCCAGACAACACGCTTATCCTGCTTGCTGCGCTCCCTGACAACATATCCCTTATCGGTCAGACCGTCCATCGCCTTTGTCAGCGTTCCGGTCGTAACGTTCATCAGCTTTGCCACCGTGCTCATGCTCTTTGGCTCTGACATTCCAATCGCTTCTATTACATGAAAATCATTATAGGTAAGATCCTTAAATTCATCCGTGAGCAGCGATTTTCCCTCGATCTCCATAATGTCTTTAAACAATTTTACCAATAATTCATTTAATGTTTCATCTGCCGTCATTCAAATATACTCCTATTCATGGCAGTACAGATTGCCTTTCACATATATGTAAACTGCAGCCAGTCTGTTTGCTGCTGCCTTTACCATACCAAAACCGTCGCGCCCCATGTCAGCCCGGCTCCAAATCCTGCCAAAACTATTTTTTTACCTTCACATATCATACCATGTTTATTGATATTATCAAGCAAAATCGGCACACTCGCCGCGGAAATATTACCGCACTCTTCCAGATTGGTAGGAAACTTTTCCATCGGCTGATGCAGTCTTTTTGCAACAGACTCAATAATGCGCAGATTTGCCTGATGAAGTACGAACAGATCAATATCCTCCACTTCAAGTCCCGCTTTTTTCACTGCCTCTTCTATCACCTTTGGCACCGTTTTGACTGCAAATTTATATACTTCCTGACCATTCATCGACACATAGGAAAGTTTCGTATCGTTGACCGCAAACGGATTATTGACCGGACGGTTATCACAGCGGAGGACTTCCCCCCGCGCGCCGTCGGAACCCTGTACCATGCTTAGAATGCCGCTTTTGTTTGCTGCACCCGGCTGCATTGCTTTACAATTTGTTCTGGAATCTGCATCATCCGCCTGCGCCATCTTACAATTCACTTTGGAATCTACTACATCATCCTGGTTTCCAGCACTGTTTTCATCCTCCAGTTCTGCCGCAACGACCGCCGCCCCTGCACCGTCCCCAAACAATACACAGGTGCTTCTGTCATTCCAGTCCATGATCTTTGAAAGAGTTTCCGCTCCAATGACCAGTGCCTTTTTGTATACACCATTTTCCAGATACATCTGAACCGTATTTAACGCAAACAAAAATCCGGAGCAGGCAGCGTTTAAATCAAATGCAACTGCATTTTTTGCTCCAAGCGCACTCTGCACTTCACAGGATAAGTTCGGCAGAAACTTATCCGCCGTAACCGTTGCTGCAATGATAAGATCAAGTTCTTCCGCAGTCATTTCCGCATCTTTTAACGCTTCCTTTGCTGCTGCGACAGCAAGCCCTGTCGTCGTCTCCTCCACCGCAAGATGTCTTGCACCGATTCCGGTACGGCTTCTGATCCACTCGTCAGAGGTGTCCATCAGTTTACTTAAATCATCGTTTGTCACCCGAAGTTTTGGAACCGCACTTCCGGTTCCCTTGATTTTGATTTTCATACTTTTTCCTCATTCCAGAGTTTATTTTATTTCCATCTGCCCTCTGTAAAATAATCCAGTAACCTTTTTATCAGAACGCACGGAATCTCGCATAGCGCTCCTCGGCAAGCTGCTCTCCTGTCTTGCCATTCTGACGCTCTAAAAATTCTTTCATATGGCCTTTCATATATCTTGAGATTGACTCACATGCTTTTTCGTCTGCCGTGCCATACTCCGGGATTACCTGCTCCACAATATTTAACGCATACAGATCATGCGCCGTGATCTTCATGACCTCGCTGGCTTCTTTTGCACGTTTTCCATCTTTCCAGAGGATCGATGCAAATCCTTCCGGCGAAAGTACCGAATACGTTGCATTTTCAAGCATCCAGACTTCATTGCCGACCGACAGTGCAAGCGCACCGCCGCTTCCGCCTTCTCCGATCATCAGACAGAGGATCGGAACTTTGATGGCTGACATCTCATAGAGATTTCTTGCGATTGCTTCACCCTGTCCGCGTTCTTCCGCTTCTTTTCCGCAGAATGCACCGGATGTGTTCACAAATGTGATGATCGGACGGTTGAATTTTTCTGCCTGTTTCATCAGACGCAGTGCTTTTCTGTAACCTTCTGGTGACGGCATTCCGTAATTGTGACGCATGCAGTCTTTTAAATCTTTTCCTTTATGAATACCGATCACAGTGACCGGCTGGCCGTCAAGGTAGGCAACACCGCCCACAATCGCAGGATCATCCGCGAACTGTCTGTCTCCGTGAAATTCCATGAAGTCGTCAAAAATATTGTCGATATAATCCACCGATGCAAGCCGGTCTGCACGTCTTGCCGCACGCACTTTTTCCCATGCGGAAAGAGGCTGTGCCTTTGTGGCGCGCTCTTTCATGACCTCTGTCGGCTCGTAACAGTCATCACTGCGCAATGGATCAAAGTTTGCATATCCTTCTGTTTTCTGATGCATTTTTAAGATGCGGTAAAGTGTCATTTTTAAATCTTTACGCTCCACGATCGCATCCACAAAACCATGCTCTAACTGGAACTGTGCCCTCTGGAATCCCTCCGGCAGTTTCTCTCCGATCGTCTGCTCGATGACACGCGGCCCTGCAAATCCGATCAGTGCCCCCGGCTCTGCAAGGATAATATCTCCTAACATTGCAAAACTTGCCGTCACACCTCCGGTCGTAGGATCGGTTAACACCGGCACATATAAAAGTCCTGCCTCGGAATGTTTCTTTAAAGCAGCTGCTGTCTTTGCCATCTGCATCAGGGAAACGATTCCCTCCTGCATTCTTGCACCACCAGAACAACAGAATAAAATAACCGGAAGAGAAAGTTCTGTCGCACGCTCTACCGCAAGTGCGATTTTTTCTCCCACAACATGCCCCATACTGCTCATCATAAACCGGGCATCACACACGCCGATCACCGTCTCAAGTCCATAGATCCTGCATTTTCCGACTGTGACTGCCTCATGCAGTCCTGTCTTTTCCTGTGCGGCTTTGATCTTCTCCGGATATCCAGGAAAATCAAGCGGATTTTTTGACTCCAATTCTTCAAACCACGGCTCAAAGGTATCCTTATCCGCAACCATGCGGATCCTGTTTTTGGTACGGACGCGGAAATAATTGCCGCACTCATAACAGACATATTTATTTTTTTCCGCGGTTTTCTTATTGATCTCTCTGCCACAAGCCGGACAGACGATCGTTGCCGGCGGCTCTGTATTAACTGTCTCTGCCTCTTTTTTTGCTGCCTCTACCGTTTTCTGTGGTTCTTCTACCGTCTCTGTTACTTCTTTTTTCTTCTTCAAAAAAAATGCTGCCATACTTTCCCCTTTTTGCCTGTTTACAGTTATTTATCAAACCTGCGCTGTTCCAGACTCTCTTAACTTCAACTGATCGCAAATGTCAGCTCCGCGATACATGCAATGTCATCCCCCACCTTCGCTGTGGCACGGCCGACACCGATCGGGCCTTTTTGCTTTATGATCTCTGTTTCCAATATCAACACATCTCCCGGCACTACTTTCCGTTTGAATTTTGCAGAATTAATTCCCGCAAAATATGCAGTTTTTCCGCGGTTTTCTTCCACCGAGAGAATTGCAACCGCTCCGGTCTGTGCCAGTGCTTCAATGATTAGTACGCCCGGCATGACCGGCTCATTTGGAAAATGTCCGCCAAAGAATGGCTCATTGTAGCTGACACATTTTTTTGCAACGGCACGCATGCCGGATTCTAATTCTTCCACCGTGTCGATCAGCAAAAACGGCTGACGATGCGGAATGATCTCCATGATCTGTTTCGTTGTTAAAACGGACATAATTGCCTCCCTGTTTTCCAAAATAAAATTTGCCCACTGGTGAGCAGAGGCATTTCCTCCCAATTATTCACTGTATTTTTTCAGCAGGATACTTGCATTGTGTCCGCCGAAACCAAGTGAGTTGCTCAGTGCATACGGCACATCCATCTGTACCGCCTCTTTACAGTAATCAAGATCCAGTTCTTCATCCGGTGTCGTGTAACCGACGGTCGCATGTACAAAACTGTCCTGAATTTCTTTGACACAGGTTACAAATTCAATAGCACCGGCGGCCCCGAGCAGATGTCCAACCATAGATTTTGTGGAATTGACTTTCATATCATATGCGTGACCGCCAAAAGCGAGTTTGATCGCACGCGTTTCAAACAAGTCGTTGTGATGCGTGGATGTTCCATGTGCATTGATGTAGGTAACTTCTTCCGGACGGATGCCTGCATCTTCCACCGCATTCGTCATGGCGCGGGCTGCACCGGCACCATCCTCAGCAGGGGAGGTAATGTGATATGCATCAGATGAAGTTCCGTATCCGGCTACCTCCGCATAAATTTTTGCCCCACGCGCTTTTGCATGCTCTAATTCCTCTAACACAACGATCGCTGCACCTTCTCCCATCACAAAACCGCTGCGGTTTTTATCAAATGGAATGGAACATTTTGTCGGGTCACTCTCGGAGGAAAGTGCCGTCAGTGAAGTGAATCCGGCGATTCCAAGCGGGCAGATCGCACCTTCCGTTCCACCGGCAACCATCACATCTGCCTCTCCGTACTGGATGCTGCGGAATGCCTCACCGATACTGTTTGTTCCGGTTGCGCATGCCGTTACCACGTTGATGCTCTTTCCTTTTAAACCGAATGCGATCGAGACATTTCCGGCTGCCATATTGGAAATGACAAGCGGTACGAACAGCGGATTTACTTTGGACGGTCCTTTTTCCAACAGTCTTTTATGCTCACGCTCAATTCCCCCAAGACTTCCGATTCCGTTTCCGACAGATACACCGACACGGTAAGGATCTTCTTTTTCCATGTCAAGCGCTGCATCCGTGATCGCCTCTTTTGCCGCTGCCACTGCATACTGGCAGAATAATTCCATACGTCTTGCCGCTTTCGCATCCATATACTGTTTTGCATCGAAATCTTTGACTTCCGCTGCAAGATGGCATTTGTATCCTTCCGTATCAAATTTTGTGATCTCCCCGAAACCGATTTTTCCTTCTTTTACGGACTGCCAGAACTCCTCTACACTAAGTCCGATCGGAGTGATCGCGCCCATTCCTGTTACCACTACTCGTCTGCTCATAACTTTTCCTTTCCATTTTCAAGCCCCAAATTCAGGCTTTTCCTTTTTGATCCGACACAATACCATGCAGTCAAAATGTTTTTACTGCTTATATGCTCATACCACCGTCCACGGAAATTACCTGTCCTGTGATGTAGGATGCTTTCTCCGAGGCTAAAAATGTCACTACCTCCGCAATATCATCCACTTTTCCGACTCTGCCGAGCGGGATCTGCGTTTTCACTGCTTCCTTTGCCTTGTCTGTCATCTGCGCTGTCATTTCCGTATCAATGAATCCCGGCGCAACCGCATTGCAGGTAATCCCACGGGAAGAAAGTTCTCTCGCCACACTTTTGGTCAGTCCGATCACGCCCGCCTTGCTTGCACTGTAATTTGCCTGTCCTGCATTTCCAAGAATACCGGATACGGATGATAGATTGATGATCGTTCCGGAACGCTGCTTTAACAGATAGCGTGAAAAATGACGGATCGTATTAAAAGTTCCCTTGAGGTTTGTCGCAATGACCGCGTCAAATGCTTCCTCGCTCATTTTCATCAAAAGATCATCCCGTGTGATACCGGCATTATTGACCAGAATATCCAGATGACCGTATGTCTCCATGATGTCTTTTGCCATTTTTTCACAGGCACTATAATCAGATACATTGCAGCCGTAAACTGCCGCTTTGCCGCCATCCGCTGTGATTTCTGCCGCAACAGCATCTGCACGCTCTTTAGAACCGTTGTAATTGATGATGACAAATGCACCTTCTTTTGCAAGGCTTTTTGCGATTGCAGCTCCGATGCCGCGGCTTGCACCGGTGACCAGCGCTGTTTTATTAGTTAACATAACTTCTCCTTTTTTCTGATAGCTGCCAAACTTTTTTCACATCAAAATATGTGGCATATCTTATTTATTTTTGCTCTCAGCAACAAATTTCTCAAAGTCTTCATATTTATCAATATTGACTGCAGCTACATCACGGTTGATCTTGCGCATGAATCCTGTCAAGGTTTTCCCCGGTCCGATCTCTACAAATTTGTCTGCTCCGTCTGCGATCAGACGCTCGATCGTCTGCTGCCAGCGGACAGATGAGGACACCTGTTTTTCCAGTAATGGTTTGATATCCTCTTCTTTTGTCACATAGTCTGCTGTCACGTTTGCGACATACGGGATTGCCGGTGTATGGACTGTTACATGTTTTAATTCCTCGCCAAGTTTTTCTCCGGCACCCTTTAACATTGCTGAGTGGAACGGTCCGCTGACCTTTAACGGAACAACACGTTTTGCTCCGGCTTCTTTGCAGAGCTCTCCGGCTGCCGCTACGGCTTTTTCTTCTCCGGTAATGACGATCTGTCCCGGGCAGTTATAGTTTGCGATCGATACAATGCCCTCTGTTTTTTTACAGGCTTCCTCAATCTGCGCGGTATCCAGTGCCAGGACTGCTGCCATGGCTCCGCCCTCCGGCACTGCCTCCTGCATGTAGATCCCTCTTTTGCGCACCAGTGCAAATGCATCTTTTCTGCTCAGTGCTCCGCAGGCAATCAATGCTCCATATTCTCCCAGGCTTAAGCCTGCAGTCACATCTGCTTTATAGCCTTTTACCTCCAATGCACGCAGGATCGCAGCCTCGGCGGTCAGCATACAGATCTGTGTATACTCCGTGATATTGATCTTGTCGTTCTCCTCAAAGCATAACGCAGCGATATCAAGTCCTGACGCCTCGGATGCCTCCTCAAATACTTCTCTGCATTCCGGGATGGCATCGTAAAAATCCTTTGCCATTCCTATGTACTGTGCTCCCTGTCCAGGAAACATAAAAACCGTCTTTCCCATGTTAATCTCCATTCTTGCGCTGTCTTTTGCGCATCTCAAGTTTGTGCGTAAGCACAAATCTTGCGTGTGAAAAATCTTATTTTTCACACTAACCTCCGTTTTTTGCGCTTATTTTTGCACTATCTTCCAAGCAGTGACTCCGCCTGTGTCACAACGTCCTCGATGATCTCTTTACAGCTTTCTTCTTTTTTTACCATGCCGGCGCTCTGTCCTGCCATCAGGCTTCCGTTGACCACGTCACCGTCAATGACTGCCTTGCGCAGGGACCCAAGTGTAAGGTGCTCTAACTCTTCAAATGAAGCGCCCTCTTTTTCCATTTTTAAATATTCGCGGCTCATCTGGTTGCGAAGAACCCGGATCGGATGTCCGGTGCTCATGCCTGTCACTTCCGAGTCAATGTCTTTTGCCTTGATGACACGCTCTTTATAGTTCGGATGCACGATGGATTCTTTTGCAACCACAAATCTGGTTCCCATCTGTACTCCTTCGGCGCCGAGCATAAATGCCGCCGCCATACCTCTGCCATCCGCAATTCCGCCTGCGGCAATAACCGGTATCTGTACCGCATCTGCCACCTGTGGAACAAGTGTCATCGTCGTCTGCGCACCGATATGTCCACCTGATTCCATTCCTTCTGCAATCACTGCGTCCGCTCCGCCACGCTCCATCATTCTTGCCATTGCAACACTCGCAACGACCGGAATCACAACAACGCCTGCCTGTTTCCATGCATCCATGAATTTTCCGGGATTTCCGGCACCTGTGGTCACAACCTTAACGCCCTCTTCAATGACGATCTGTGCAACCTCGGCTGCATTTGGATTTAACAGCATGACGTTCACGCCAAACGGTTTGTCAGTCAGCTTCTTTGCCTCCCTGATCTGCTCTCTGACCACCTCAGGCGGTGCACTTGCCGCTCCGATGATTCCTAAACCTCCGGCATTTGAAACTGCCGCTGCAAGATGATATTCCGCAACCCATGCCATACCACCCTGAATGACCGGATATTTCGTTCCCAGCAGTTTACTTACCCTTGTCTCCATACTTAAGCCACACCTTTTCCTTTTAAGTACTCGACAACATCATTGACAGTTACGATAGAAGGTAAATCCTCAGATGGGATCTCCACGCCAAACTCTTCCTCAAGAGCCATGACAAGTTCAAATAAATCTAAGGAATCTGCTCCTAAGTCATCTTTGAAATTGGACTCTGCCTTGATTTCAGACTCATTCACATTTAACTGCTCTGCAATAATCGGGATCATTTTCTCTAACATATTTTTTCTCCTTTTCTGCGCATGCCTTATTATTTTTCCAGCGCCCTGCCCTTATTTTTATTGTGGGCTGATTTTATTTTCTTATTTTCTGATTCATGTAATCATTTGCCTTTCAAATAGTTTGATAGTCAAATAATTAGCTTTTCAAAGTATATGACTGATGGAAATATTTGTCAAGGTAATTTGATAAAGTTTTGCAAATTGGTACTTAGGTATTAAGGGACAGTGTAAGGCGCAGTTTTCCGGGTGCCGCTGGCAGGTTTGGTTCCGTTGTGCGAAAATAAGAAAAGCTAAGTATGCCTGTTTGAGTTGGTTTCGGAGTGACGTGTACGTCCTGAATGTGCCTTCCCTGGCACATCAGGACTTGTGCTGCCGTCCATGGCAGCACAACACTGTGAGTGAACAGGCATACTAAGATTTTCTAATTTTCTTCCAAAGTCTCAAATCTGCCGGCGGCACCCGGAAAACTGCATTCTACATGCCCTCGATACCGAAAAAAGGGAAATCTATGCTCTGTAGGTTACGACTGTTTCCTCATTATTTTTTTGTTCTGATCTTGATTGTGATTTTTCTTTACTTATGTTTTAATGGGATTAATCGGATTTTTAATTTTAACTACAGGAGATTTCTCATGCATTTTGTTCAGGCGAAGAGGCTTTTATCAAAGGATAACGGAATGAATATTTACCGTGGATGTTCCCACGGATGCATTTACTGCGACAGCCGGAGCAGGTGCTATGGTTTTACACATGCATTTGAAGATATTGAGGTAAAGGAAAATGCCCCGGAATTGTTAGAAAAGGCTTTGCGATCGAAGCGTCAGAAATGTATGATCGGAACCGGTGCCATGTGCGATCCTTATCTTCATTTGGAGGAGCGCCTTTTGCTGACCAGGCGGTGTTTAGAGCTGATCGACCGGTATGAATTTGGTGTTGCGGTACAGACAAAGTCAGCCCGGATTTTAAGAGATTTTGACCTGTTAACGTCCATCAATGAAAAGGCAAAAGCCATCGTGCAGATCACACTCACCACTTACGATGAAGATTTATGTAAAAAGATAGAGCCAGATGTTTCCACCACCAAAGAGCGCATCAACGTCCTGATGAAATGTAAAGAAGCCGGTATTCCCACCGTAGTGTGGCTCACACCGATCCTGCCGTTTATCAATGACACTGCTGATAACATAAAAAATCTGCTGGATGCCTGCGTGGACGCCGGCGTAAAGGGAATTATATTCTTTGGCATTGGCGTGACTCTCCGAGATGGCGACCGGGAATATTTCTACCATGCCCTCGATAAAGATTTTCCGGGGATGAAGGAAAAATATATCCGCACTTACGGTAATGCCTACAACCTGCCAAGCCCGAATGAAAAAATGCTCATTCCAATGATCGTGGAACAATGCCAAAAGGCTGGCATCCTTTGTTCGCCGGATGAATGTTTTGCTTATCTGCATCATTTTCCGGAAAAATACGTTCAGCGGTCGTTATTTGAGTGAAAATTGATCATGAATTTTTGTCGATTGGGTATATACAGAAAAAATCTGCTGTTTATACCCAAAAATACGGGAATTTTGAGTGATTTTTCACTGATAATGGGCATAGCAGATCCGTTTTTATTATATATACCCAAAACGCAGGAAAATCAGGGGGTTTTGTGGGTATACTGCTGCAGTTTCTTTGCCATATGCCCAATCTGCGATATTTCAATATCTTATGATGTCAGATGCACTTTGCCAGTCATCATGTTGTGAAAAACTATTGAACCCCAATATTATAATGGAGGATCTATGAACATGAATATAAATTCTTTATCACAAAAATACTCTGTACGAAAACTCGACGAAAATGATGTAGATATCATCTATGATATGAGCTGCAAAAACGATATCTTTTATCAATATCATCCGCCCTTTGTCACAAGGAAAAGTATTTTAGATGATATGGGAGCCTTACCACCGGGAAAGGGCTATGATGATAAATTCTATGTCGGTTTTTTCGAAAATGATTCACTGGTTGGACTCATGGATTTAATCCTTGATTATCCCGAAAAAGAAATTTCCTTCATTGGATTATTTATGACAGACACACGCTATCAGAACAGAGGTGTCGGTTCCGGAATCATCAGCGACGTGATCCTTTGTCTGAAATCATCTGGATATAAAGAAATCCGGCTTGGCGTTGACAAGGGAAACCCACAGAGCTATTCGTTCTGGACAAAAAACAAATTCACTCCAATCCGTGAAGATACATATATTTTAATGGGACTTCGGATATGACCTGAAAAGAACGGCTGCAACAGATTTTATTGTTTAAAGAACTGGAATTTCCATTAAAAGAAATCAAAAAAGTGTAAAAGAATTTTTTTCTCCTTTTACACTTTTTTTCGTCTATGATTTTATTTTTAAAGTTTTACGCTTCGATCACAAGCTCTTCTTTTGTGACCTCTCCTTTTTCGATATGGAAGGAATTGAGCACCAGTTCCTCCGGGTTCATCAGGGAGAGGATGAGGTAATTCATCTTCGGATCATACGCTAAGCGGATATCTTCCTGTGAAGGGCGTGACGGCGATTCCGGGTGCGAGTGAAAATTGCCGAGAAGTACGCCTTTTTTCTGGCGGATATCTTTGATCGCCGCAAGCTGCTCTGCCGGATCCATGGAAAAATGTTCCCTGCTCTCGTCTACGTTGCGAAGCAGATACACGTCTGTCACCACACGTTTGTCACCTTCCACATAGCCGCCAAGCAGTCCGCATGCCTCGTTCGGGAGTCCTTTTTTTGCATGATCCACGATTTTATTGTAATCTTCCTGTTTTAAAATCAGCATATGCGCCTCCTAAGTTAAATACCGTCTGTGCAGACAACCTGCTCGTAGTCGATCAGTTCTGTGATTGTCGGATGTTTTCCACATACTGCGCAGCCATCAGTATTAGACGGCAGTTTAACTTTGTGGAACTCCTGATTGATTGCATCGTAGGTTAAAAGATAACCGGTTAAAAGTTTTCCTACACCGAGAATGTACTTGATTGCTTCCATTGCCTGTAAACTTCCGATCACACCGCCCATGGCACCGATGACACCTGCCTGTTTACAGGTCGGCACTGCATCCTTTGGTGGCGGGTTTTTGAATACACAGCGGTAGCATGGTCCTTCTCCCGGAACATAGGTCATAAGCTGTCCCTTAAAACGGATGATTCCTGCATGGGAAAATGGTTTTTTTGCCATGACACAGGCATCATTGATTAAAAACTTTGCCGGGAAATTGTCCGTTCCGTCAATGATAAAATCATAATCGGCAATCAGATCCATGATGTTTTCGCTTGTCACAAACTGGCGGTAGGTTTTTACCGTTACATCCGGGTTCATCGCATTGATCGTCTCTTTTGCGGATTTTACTTTTGCTTTTCCGATGTCAGCTGTGCCGTGGATGATCTGACGCTGTAAATTGGAAAGATCGACCTCATCTGCATCTACGATACCGATGGTTCCCACGCCTGCTGCACCAAGATACATTGCTGCAGGTGCACCAAGTCCGCCGGCTCCGATGATCAGCACTTTTGCATTTAAAAGTTTTTTCTGTCCCTTTGCGCCGACTTCTTTTAATATGATATGTCTTGAATAACGCTCAATCTGCTCATCTGTTAACGCCATAGCTGCCTCCTCCCATGAAATATAAAAATTCTACGTTGTCGCCATCTTTTAATACCGTTGATTCCACCTGCTCAGATGGAACGAATTCCTCATTGATGGAAACGGTCACATACTCCGGGGTTTCCACCTGCTCTAACTCGAACAGTTCTGTTAACTTTAAGTCATCTTTTACTTCTTTTTTGTTTCCTGCTACTGTGATCTGCATGTTTCTCCTCTTTTCCGCGGAACCTTTTTTTGTCTGCCCGCTATTTTAAATTTTCATCGATCCACGCCTCAATATCAGCTTTTCCTGCTGCACCGGCTCTCTCTGCTTTGACCTCGCCCTGTACAAACAACCGCAGTGCCGGTACACCCATGACGTCATATTTTTCAGCAAGCTCCATGTCATAGTTGACATTTACTTTATATACAGAAAGTGTGTCTTCGCGTTCGTCCTCGATATCCCCAAGCACCGGTGATAACTGCTTGCACGGAATACAACTGTCCGAATAAAAATCTACCAGAACCGGCAGCGGACTTTTCAGGACTTTTTCTTCAAAATTGTCTTTATTGATTCGCTGTGCCATGATTCCTCCTATCCCTCTACCTTGCGGACGATCAGGTTATAAGTTCCATCTTCATTGTCCACCAGTTTTAAGATCTGATGTCCCTCTTCCTTGACACTGCGCGGTACGTTCTGTACCGGCTCACCATCGTTCATGCGGATGGCAATGACTTCGCCATCATCTAATTCCTCCAGCGCTACCTTTGTTTTTACGAAAGTGAGCGGGCATACTTTATCGGTAATATCTACTGTTTCGTCGATTGCAATTCCTGCGATTTCCATTTCTTCCCTCCTGTTTCTTCTTATTATATATGCTGCATTTTTGATTGCTCCAGATTGTTTTCTGTATGCATGCTTTTGCTGCATCTATTTGTTTACATGCTTATTTGTTCTTGCATGCATATTTTTTTGTGACATATCTATTTGTTTTTATATACAATTTTTTCCTGCATACATGTTTTTTCTGCCAGAAATCCTTACTTTCCCTCGTAGGCTTCTTTGATCTTCTTACGGAACTCTACCTCGCCGACGCGCTGTAACGTCAGGCGGAAACGCTCGCCCGGGTTTGCATGATCTCTGAAAAAGTCGATCGCTGCATCGGTGACACGGAACAGTGTCTCTTTGTCATGTACGATTGGGAGAAGCTGCTCCCCTTTGTAGATCTGATTTCCGAACAATCCACCGAAGGAAACCAGATATCCGCTGTTTCCTTCCCACGCATCCGTCGGACAGGACTTCACGCAGCGGCCGCAGTAGTTACACTGATCGCGGTTGATCGTCACTTTGTTTCCTTCACATTTGATTGCACCCTGACGGCACGCCTTTTCGCAGACACCGCAGCCGATACATTTATCCTCAACCCAGGAAACTTCCATGCCGCCTTTGATTCCGATATCATTTTCCTCTGCCTTTAAGCAGTTATTCTGGCATCCGGTCACACCAAACTTGAACTTGTGAGGAAGTTCACGTCCAAAATAATGTTCATCTAACTCCTGTGCCAGTGAATAGGTATCAATACATCCGCTTGGACAGATCTCCGAACCCTGACAAGCTGTAACGGTACGGACTCTCGGTCCGCAGACACCCGGTTTCACGCCGCCTTTTGCAAGCTCTGCTTTTACTTCCTCGATATCCTCAAAATTGACAAACGGTATCTCGATTCCCTGTCTGGATGTCATATGTACATAGCCTTTGCCGTACTTTTCCGCAACCTCTGCCACGGTCTTAATATTTTCTGCAGTCAGATTACCTCCGACCACCTGGATTCTGAGTGAGAAAAATCCTTTCTGTTTCTGCCTCATGAATCCGCCTTTTTTTAATGCTGCATAATCAACTCCCGCCATCTTTACACTCCTTATCTTTTCTGATTTTTCAATATCCTGGTATTCTACTGTGCTTTTCTATTGTAACACTTTAAAGTGCCCGTTTTAAAGTATTACTGTAACACTTTGGTATATTTTTTCGTTTTTTAAGAAAGGCTCTCGATCGCCTGCTTAAAATCCCAGATCAGATCATCAATATCCTCGATTCCGACGCTGACGCGCACCAGATCATCAAATACACCGCCCGCTTTCTTTTCTTCCTCCGTGCTGTGTACACTGATGGTCGATTCCGGATGGATGACAAGTGTTTTGGTATCGCCGATATTAGATACCTTAAGCGGATATTTTAATGCATTGATAAATGCATATGCCCGCTCCTTACTGCCAAGCCTTAAGGTAAATATGCCGCCGTAATGACCGTCAAACTGGCTCTTTGCAATCTCATGCCAGTTGCTCGTCTCTAACCCTGCATAATTTACCGTAATGTCTTTATAGTTTTCTTCAATATAAGCCGCAAGCTGCATTGCATTGTCGCAGATACGCTCCATGCGGAGTCCTAACGTTTCAAGCCCAATGCTGTTTAAAAATGCATTTTGCGGCGAGAGACAGGCTCCGGTGTTGCGGAACAGTCCGTTTCTCAATTTTGCAGTGTAGGCAAACGGTCCGAATTTTACAAAATCACGCATACCCGGATATTTTTCGGTATCCCACTTAAATGTTCCGCCGTCTGTGATAACTCCGCTGATCGAGTTGCTGTTTCCATTGATGTATTTCGAAGTGGAATTGACTACAATGTCTGCGCCCAGTGAAAGCGGTTTTACCAGATATGCGGTGGCTGCTGTGTTGTCGATAATGAGCGGTACGCCATTCTCATGTGCCAGCTTTGCCAGCACTTTGATATCTGTCACATCCAGTCTCGGATTTCCAAGTGTCTCTGCAAAATAGAGTCTTGTGTGTGCGTTGGTCACTTTGCAGAATGCATCGAGATCGTTGTTTTCGACATAATGAGTCGTGATTCCGAATGCTTCAAGATCCCGGAAGAGATCAATGCTTCCACCATAGAGGCTCGCACTCGATACGATCTCATCTCCCGCCTGTAAGATGTTTGCAAATGCATTAAACATCGCTGCCATCCCGGATGCGCATGCAACGCTCGATTTACCGCCCTCTAACACGGTCATCCTTTTCTCAAATGCTTCCACCGTCGGATTATTGATCCTCGTATAGGAAAATCCCGGAGCCTGATTATGAAATATCTTTTCCAGACGTTCCGCCGATTCCTGTTCAAATGCACTCGACTGGTAAATTGGTGTTAATGTTGCTCCTGTCTGCGGTTCACCCCGAAAAGCACCGTGCAGCAAAGATGTATTAAATTTCACGGTATCGCTCCTTTCATTTCCTACTTGTCATATAGGAATATTATGTTTTAACTGAGTATAGCAGTAAAGATAATAAATTGCAAGAAGTTTTTTCCACTTTTTTCTATTTTTCGGATTGGATGACTGGAAGCGGTGTCGGACATTACGAATTACTGTTACTGTTTCACTGATTAGGAAGCTCCACCATATTCCATTAATTCCAATCGCTTTACCCAGAATTGATGCAAGAGGAAGTAAAATAATAACCTGTCTTAATGCAGAAATTATCAAGCTGGATATTCCTCTCGAAAATCCCTGTAATGCATAGCATGTCATAACAGATACTCCTCCAAAGACAAAACTAAACCCAAGTATGCGTAATGCCGTCACACCAAGTGAAAACATTTCCTCTGATGGTGCAAATGCTGATATTAACTGTACTGGCAGCATTTCCATAATAATCAGCCCTACCAGACCAATCAAAGCTGAATATGCCCCACTAAGACGGATAACCTTCTTAATCCGGTCTGCATGTTTAGCTCCAAGATTAAATGCTACAATTGGAATCAAGACATTGTTTAATCCAAAAGTCGCCATATATACAAACGTCTGTAATTTGAAATATGCACCAAATACTGCTGTTGAAGTTGTTGAAAAATTCAGAAGAAGTTTATTGATTCCAAAACACATGATGCTGGACATTGACTGCATAATAATTGTTGGAATTCCAACAGTACAAATTCCCTTAAAATAATAGCTCTCTAATTCGATTGATTTGAAATTAAACTGTACATCTGTATTCTTTGTCAGATTAAAATATAATCCTAATAACATTGCTATAATCTGTCCTACTACGGTAGCTATTGCTGCACCTTTTGTTCCCATTTCCGGTAATCCAAAATATCCAAAAACACAGATAACTGTAAGATAATCTACTCCCATGGAAATAATTTCAGTATCATTGGTTTGAACCATATAGAAACCTTTTACACAGAAAATGCCAAATAATAATACCAGTATATAAAACCCAATGCCTAGAATAATGCCATGCAAAGCTGTCTGATTTACTTTCTTCTGTTTCTTTTCGCCTAAAAAACGGGATAGCAATGCATTAATTCCGACACCGATTCCGGTTCCTGTTGCAATAATAATATTCTGTATCGGAAAAGCTAAAGATACCGCTGATAGAGCATTCTCTCCATAGTGGCTTACAAAAAGACTATCTACCACATTATACAAAGCACCTATCAGCATTGATAAAACCATTGGTGCCGCCATTGTAATCAACAGTTTATTAACCGGCATTGTTTCCATTTTATTTTCGTTCATCATATCCTCATTTAGGTAGTGTACTACCTATTTATCTATTTTTAAAGTGTACCCACACATGTGAGTACACTATTTTTCAATATTTTCAAGCATTTTTTCTGATGCTTTCAAAAATGTTTGTATATCTTCTTCCGGAATCCCTGCGCAGATTTTGTTAAAAATCTCCCAGTCCATTTTCTTAAGTTCTATGTGAATATTCTTATACTCATCTGCGCAGTTAATCTTTTTGTAGCGTGCATCAACCTTACTCTGCGTGCAGATAACAGCTTTTTTCTTTTCCAGTCTTTTAATAATTTCAGTCATTGTCGGATGCGTCACAGCAAGTGCTTTTTCCAAATCTTTCTGATTAATTTCACAGGCTCCCATTGACTCTGCGCGACTTAATTCACCCAGTACTCTCAACTGTACAGCCGTTAGTCCCATCCGATTTGCGCGTTCTTCCAGTTTCTTCTTAAATTCTCTGTCTAATATAGAAAATCGAAGCCCCGGAGCAATATTCGTTTCCATAAGCCCCTCCGTATAAGTAGTACGCTACTTATTATAATTGTTATCTTTCTTTTGTCAATATCTATTATATTTTCTATCTACAATAATTAATCCTGGATTATTCATGATAAAATCACATACAATCCAGGATTATCTATATTTTTTTAATACCATTTTGTCATTGGAATTTCATTATTTATGTCATTCGTAAAAATAATCTGATGCAGATCAATAATTCCATTCATAAAAGTAGCAGCACACGCACACAGGTATAATTCCCACATACGTGCAAATCGTTCGTCAAACATCTCTACTACTTCCTGACGATGATCTTGAAAATTTTTATTCCAATACAACAACGTATGATTATAATGTCTGCGCAGACTTTCTGATCCAACCGTGTAAAATCTCTTATCTCCTGCAATATACATAATTTCACGTAAGCCAGGTACAACACCGCCTGGAAAAATATACTTCTTAATCCAGGCATCTCCCGGATATTCTTTTAAAGCACTGATAAAATGCAATAGGAAAATTTCTCCTTGTTTTAAGACAACCTTTACATATAGATATACTTGTGATAAGTAAATCCATTGGAATCTTTTCCTTTATACTCACAGTGAATTCCGGCATTCCCTATTGTCCTCCTGTTTTTACAGATATATCACATCATAAAATTATCACTTCCAGTTATTTACCACATTCCATAATTATCTTCTCACACCTGTCATATCCAAGCTGTGAACTGTTCAGGCACAACGTATAATTACTGGCTTTTCCCCATTTCTGCTCCGTGTAAAAGCTATAATTTGTCATACGTCTTTTATCTGTGTCTGCCATCATTTTGACGGCTTCCTTCTCTTCAACATTATATAAGCCCATGATACGCTGTGTTTTTTCCGGCATATCCCCATGAATAAACACATTTAACACATCATCCCTGTCTTTCAGAATGTAATCAGCATTTCTTCCAACGATTACACAAGGCTCCTTTCCAGCCAACTCCAAAATAACTTTTCTTTGTGCTTCATATACGATATCTTCTATGGACTTTCCTGTAATGTCACGTCCGGCAAAGGCATATGCAAATAAACCTTTCTTTGGAGATAACTCTGCATTTTCTTTAATGTACTCTGGTGACAATCCTGACTGTTCTGCAATCTGTCCAATGATATCCTTGTCATAATATGCAATGCCAAGTTTCCTTGCCACTTCTTCACCGATGAAACGTCCACCGCTTCCATACTCTCTGCTGATTGTAATAATTCTTTTTGCCATTTACGGTTCCTCCTTAATTTAAAACATCTATTTTATTCTTTCTGATTCTCTTTAAAAATACATATCCTGCCAGACATGAAATAACCTCAGTTATTGGGAATGCCCACCAGATCAGGGAAACTCCCATCTGACCATTTCTGACAAACACAGAAAAAATTCCAGCCAGTGGCAGAATAATAATAAGTTGTCTCAGAAGAGAGATTACCAATGATTCAATGCCGCCATCCAGTGCCTGATAAATTCCCTGATAAGCAACATTTATCCCGGCAAACAGAAAGCTTATTGAGATTATCCTCATTGCTTCGATAAAATATTCCCTTGACTGTCCTGCATTGAACAAAGTTGCAAAAGCTCCAGGGAAAAATTCTGTAATTGCAATTCCTGGAATCATTAATACAATGGTATAGAGCAGTCCATACCTGATTCCATCCTGAATTCTCTTTTTACTTCTCATACCATAAGCAAATGCAATAATCGGAGTGATTGCATCTCTAAGCCCAAAGGCAAGGAATAATACAAACTGCTGTACTTTATAGAACAATCCATATGCAGTCTGTGCGGAAGGACTGAATTTCAAAATCAGATTCATCACATATACCATGATAGACATAAGTGCCTGTGCAATAATTGCAGGAAGTCCAATTGCATATATTTCCTTGATTATTCCGCTATCCGGCTTCATATACTTTACATCATGTTCAATTTCCCTATTCAGTTTCATATGAAATACAAACAATAATATTGCAGACGCAACCTGTCCAATAACAGTTGCATATGCAGCTCCCTTCACTCCCATTTCAGGAACCGGTCCAATACCATAAATCATAATCGGATCAAGAATAATATTCACTACTGCACCCACAACCTGACCGATTGTAGAATATAGTGAACGTCCTGTTGCCTGTAAGAGTTTTTCAAATAATGAAAAGAAAATAATTCCAAATGAAATTACGCAGCATATTCTTAAGTAATCTGTTCCCATTGAAATAACTTCAGGGTCAATTGTCTGTGATGAAATATATGCTCTTACTCCAAAAAATCCAAACAACAGACACACCGCATAAATAATCACCCCAAGAAACAAACTGTTTCCCGCAACTTTTGCTGCTTTTTTTCCATTTCCCTGTCCAAGTGTTCTTGCAAGAAGTGCATTTGTTCCCACACCTGTTCCGATTCCAACTGCTACCATGAGCATCTGAACCGGAAACACCAGTGTAAGTGCATTAAGTGCCGCCTCACTTCCTGATCTCATGTTTCCAACAAAGGCACTGTCTACAATGTTGTAAACCGCCTGCAATGCCATAGATAAGATCATCGGTATTCCCATCTGAACCATGAGCTTATTTACTGGCATCTCCTTCATCTTGTTACTTTCTGCCATTTTATAATCCTCCTTGTTTTGCGAAGCAAAATCCGAGCCCCTTGGTGAGGAGAGGATTTAACCTCCTTTTTCTGCATAAAAAAAGTGTGTACTTACCTCATAAGCTGGACTTACGCTGATAAGCTACACACTTTAAAATGCATTATATATTTTCATAATGTGCGACAGCATGCGCACAAAAAAACGAGCAGCAAAACTGGATTTACGCTAGTCTGCCACTCGTTTACAAATTATTATATTTTTCTTTTTAAAAAATGTCAAACAAAAATTTTTTAGTGTACTGTATCATTGAAATTTAGTATATCTGCCACTTTAATTAAAAAGTGAC
>OGUD01000064.1_pt1 | contig 103180 bp, 85 predicted proteins | sample 1573671 | NCBI WGS metagenome assembly OGUD01 (sample SAMEA2582065, study PRJEB24529) | metagenome | biome: Human gut stool | place: China | collected 2011 | reverse complement strand
CGAGAATCGGGTTTTCGGCGTTCTTGACGATCTTGATGTCCTGGATCTTGCCGGCATCGAACGTCACGGCGACCGTGATGTCGCCGTGCTTGCCAACGCCCGTGCCCTCGGCGGTCACCGGAGCGGCGAAGACGGAAGCAGAAAGCGTGCCGGCCGCGAGAAGAGCGGCGGCGGAGAGAAGAGTCTTCTTGAACATTTTGGCTGGTCCTTGAGATGAGCTCCTCTGAGGAAGTGCCTCTGAGGAACTGCTTGGAGTGTGGGAGAACACGACGGCACGCATCATACACCAAAACATTCCGCTCGGTCGGTTTTATATCAGCCAAAAACTAGGACTAACCCTTAGGATTTTCACTAACAATAATCACCATTCCATTGAGCATCAAGGATTGGACAAAATCTATGCTGCAGGTCGGGATTTTCCCTCATGGCACTTCTTCTCACAGAAACATACCGCCCAGTCGGTTTTTAGGGGCATAATGCGGAACCATGGAGCGGTCGCCCGCAGGGGAAAAAGTGTCGGGCTGGCCCGGCTCCGCATCCTGGGACGCCCGACTGCGTCCTCAGCATCCAAACCCACTTCAGGACCACTACAATGAAGCTTTCGAAAATCGCGCTTTCGCTCGGACTCGCTTTCATGACGACCGCCGCATACTCCGCCGTCACGCTCGACGGCCGCACGCTCACCCAGGAACAGGCCTGGGCCGCCGCCAACGGCGAAGAGGTTCAGATCGCTCCCGAGGCGATGAAGCACCTCACCGACAGCCACAACCTCGTGATGACCGCCGCCCGCCAGGGCGTCGAGATCTACGGTCTCACCGTGGGCGTCGGCCTCAACAAGGACCACAAGCTCTTCGACGCCACGGGCGAACTCACCGACGTTGCCCGTCAGGCCAGCATCGACTTCAACCGCAACATCCTGCGCTCGCACTCCGTGGGCTACGGTCCGTCGCTCGATCCGAAGATCGTGCGTCTTTCCATGGTCATCCGCCTCAACACGCTGCTCACGGGCCGCGCCGGCGTGCAGCCCTACGTGGCCGAACTCTACAAGACCTTCCTCAATGAAGGCATCACGCCCGTGATTCCGTCCCGCGGCTCGATCGGCGATGCCGACATCACACTCGCCTCCCATGTGGGCGCCGCGATGATGGGCGAATGGAAGGTCACGGTCAACGGCAAGGAAATGCTCGCCGCCGAAGCCCTGAAGGCCAGGAACATCAAGCCGCTCGTGCCGCAGGGCAAGGACGGCCTCGGCATCCTCTCGACCAACTCGGTCGGCATGGCGATGACGATGAACGCGGTCAAGACGATGCGTCAGGCCATCGAGGTCACGCCCGTCGTCTTCGGCCTCACGCTCGAAGGCATGAACGGCAACGTCGCGCCGTTCCTCGCCCAGACGGTCAACTCCCATCCGCTCCTCGGCCTGCAGAAGGCCGCCGCGAACTTCCGCACGACGCTCGAAGGCTCCTATCTCTGGGAAAAGAACGACAAGCGCCCGCTGCAGGACCCGCTCTCCTTCCGCACGACGGTCTACACCTACTCCGAAGCTCTTCGCGCGCTTGAAGAGCTCGACGCCCTCGTCAACATCCAGATCAACTCCTCCGACGACAATCCCGGCGTGATCCTCAACGCCTCGAAGGAAGACTTCGAGAAGTCGCAGGTCGCCCAGTACTTCGTCGACAGCAAGGACCTCAAGGGCGCGATCATCCCGTCGGCCAACTTCGAGCCGCTGCCGATCGCCATCTCCGCCGAACGCGCCACCATTGCGCTCGCCCACGTCGCGCACAACTCCGTCCAACGCACGATCCGCATGGACGAGGACCGCTTCTCCGGCCTGCCGCGCTACCTGACGGCGGAATCCAACAAGAACGGCCACAACTTCGGCGCGACCGAAGACTCGATGGTCTCGATCTACGCCGAGAACGTCGACCTCGCCAACCCGGTCTCCATGGACGGCTCGCCCGTTGAAGGCAACATCGAGGACACGGCCTCCAACCTGCCGCGCATCGCCGAACGCCTGCAGCGCGCCTCGTCCAACATCATCGACCTTTATGCGATGGAACTACTGCACGCCACGCAGGCCATTGACCTTCGCCGCGCCCAGCAGGACGGCATGAAGCTCTCGCCCAAGACCGAGGCTCTCTACAAGGCCTACCGCGCCAAGGTTCCCTTCGTCGACAAGGACCGCATCTTCTCCGAAGACCTGGTCAACGGCATCGAGATCCTGAAGAACTGGCACTGACCCGTACCTTCCACGCGGGCGGAGTGACAAACTCCAAGGCAAACCCGCATGGAGCCGCAGGTGCGGAAATCCTACAATTTCCTTCGCCTGCGGCTCAGGCCAACTCGGTCAGCCACGCCGCAGGGCGCCCGACTCCTTCAGGAACGGGCGCCTTTTTCGCGTCAACTCTTCCTGCATTTCCATGCGCACTGCGTCCATCAACACATTCGTCGTCCCGTTCGCCGTCTCGCCCGCATTCGACGGCTGGCTCACCGTCTCGACGGGCTTCGTGATCGCATCGCTCATCGCTGAAGGCCGCCTCACGCTCGCCGAAGCCTCGCTCCTTGCGGGCAGCTTCATGACGGGCACCTTTCTCGGCGCGAGCCTGATCGGGCGGCTTGCCGACCGTTTCGGCCGAAAGCCGTTCGCACGCTGCCTCATCGCGCTCACCGTTCCGCTTCTCGCCTTCCCGCTCCTCAGGCCCGATCCCGATCTTCTCATTGACATCCATCTTCTTCTGGGCGTGCTCATCGGCGCCGACCAGCCCGTCTCCCAGGCCGTCATGACCGAGTCGGGCGACGTCACGAAGGCCTCGAGGCGCCTTTCCGTCCTGATGTTCGCCTGGTACGCGGGCGCCCTCGCCGCCGTCGCACTTCTGCCCTTCGTCAACGCCATCGTGCTCGGTTGGCAGGCCTTCTATGCCGCGCCGCTTCTTGCCGCACTGCTGCTCACGCCCGTAAGGGCGCTCTCCGAGGAGACGCCCGCATGGCTCTCGGGTAGGGCCGAAACGCCGAAGGCGGGACTTGCCGCCGTGCTCAGGAGCAGGCCCCGCGAATGGCTCTTCTGCTGCGGCTTCTGGCTCTGCCAGACGATTCCCGTCACGGCCATTATGTTCTACAGCCCGATCATCCTCGCCGACGTCGCGGGCTCGGCCGACCAGACAGGGAGGATCGCGCTCATCTACAGCCTCTTCATGGCGGGCACGCTTCCCATGACGCTCATGAAGCGGCGCATCGCGCCCTCGCGCATCCTGCGCTGGAGCGCTCTTGCCATGGCGGGAGCGCTCGCGGGCGTTGCGCTTTTCGGGAGGGCCTCCCCGCTGCTTTTGAGCCTCTTCTTCGGCGTCTACGCCTTCGCCTACGGCCTGCAGACGACGCTCGACAACCTCTATCCCAACCGACTCTTCCCCGCAGGCCTTCGCGCGAGCGCCGTGGGCTCCATCCTCGCCGTCTCCCGCGTGGGCTCGGCCGCTTCGGCCCTCGTCTTTCCGCACCTCATGAGCCACTACTCGATCGGCGCCATCCTGCTCGGCGGCACGGCGGTTGCACTCTGCGGCGCGCTCTGTCTCAGGATCCTGCCCGATGCTTCCGGAAGCGATTGACGCACGGCGGAGAAAAGAAGAAACAAGACAACAAAAAGGGGCCCGTCCCGGCATTGCTGCCTGAACGGGCCCCTTTGTTTTGCGGCTTCAGTCACCTGAGACAATCAGGCTCAACCGTGATGGTCCTCCTTGAACATGCGCAGGCCGGTGCTCATCGAGGAGAGCGTGGTGGCGCCGCCCATGACGTCTTCGCGGAAGCTCATGTAGATATGGGCGATGCTGAAGAGGATGAACACGTACATCATCACGTGGTGCACCGTGCGGACCGCCTGGGCGTCTCCGAAGAGGACGAACACCCAGCCGAACCAGGCCATCCAGCTCGTGTCCCAGCCCCAGGACTGCGCGTAGAGCGCGAGGCCCGTGATGATGATCACGAAGGAGCCGAGCACGAACATCGCGAACATGGCGAGCTGCGCAAGCGGGTTGTGGCCGGCGTATTCAGGTGCGGACTTCCTCATGAAGAGGTAGTAGGCGACCTGGGCGAACACGCCCTTCCACCACTTCATCGACAACAGCGGCGGGAAGAAGATCATCCTCGCGTAGCGGTTGCCCACCGCCACCCAGAAGAGGCGGTAGATGAAGAGCGCCGTGAAGAACAGCCCCGCGGCGAAGTGCACCATGCGCACGTAGCCAAAGTCGTAGGTGATCCACGTGTCCCCGAGGTTGGAGACAAGCGGTCGGCCGATCAGGTAGCCGGTGATGATCATCGCGAACATCGCGACGGCCATCAGCCAGTGCCAGACTCGGACCGGGGCCTCCCAGACGTATACGGGCCGGGTGCCTCCGCTCGCATCGACTTCAAAAGTGACGGGATCGATTTTCATAGCGGCCTCCCATCAGCGCACCTTGACGCTGCAGAGTTCCTCGCCCTTCGGGCTCAGGAGATGAGTGGCGCAGGCCAGGCACGGGTCGAAGCTGTGGATCGTGCGGATGATTTCGAGCGGCTGGTCCTCGACGGCGACCGGGGTGCCGATGAGGCTCTGCTCGAAGGCGCCGAGCTCGCCCGAGGGAGAGCGCGGCGACGCGTTCCACGTCGTCGGCACGATGGCCTGCCAGTTGGCGATGCGCGTGTCCTTGATGACGCACCAGTGGCCGAGGGCGCCGCGCGGGGCCTCGCAGAAGCCCACGCCGCGGGCTTCCTTGGGCCAGGTGCTGGGCTCCCACTTCTCCATGTTGGCGGCGCATTCGTCGCCCGCACGGATGTTGGCCGTCAGGTCGTCGACGTACTGGACCATCTTCTGGGCGGCCCAACGGCACTCGAGCGCGCGGGCTGCGTGACGGCCGAGCGTCGAGAAGACGGCCTCGAGCGGCGCGTTGAGCTCCTCGAGGAGCGCCATGGCGGGCTCCTTGATGTGCGGCACGTTCTTGGCGACGCCCATGACGAGGCGCGAGAGCGGACCGACTTCCATCATGTGGCCCTTCCAGCGCGGGCTCTTGATCCAGGAGTACTTGCCGTCGGCGCCGAGCCATTCGAACTTCGTCTTGTCGCCCACGGAGCCCTTCGAGAGCTCGAAGGCCTGCTCGGTGATGCCTTCCCACGGATGCAGGCCCTTGCCGGCGTCCGGATAGCGGTACCACGAGTGGTCCACGAATTCCTGGATCTCGTTGAGGTCGCGCAGGTCGACGTCGTGCACCTCGTTGAGGTTGCCGTTGATGATCGCGCCCCGCGGCAGCTGCATCGAGGCATCGGACCAGTCGTTGGCGATTTCGGGAAATTCGCCGTAGCAGAGGACATTCTTGTTGGAGAGGCCCGCGCCGTACTTGAACCATTCGGGATAGAAGCCCGCGATGGCCTTGATGTCCGGCAGATAGACGTTCTCGACGATCTCGAGCGAGCGCTTCGCAATGTCGCGCATGTAGTTGAGCGTCACCTCGTTGACCATCGTGCCCTGGGCGCCCGTATCGTGCATGTTGATCGGGCAGGCCATGCCGCCGACCAGATAGTTCGGATGCGGATTCTTGCCGCCAAGGATCGTGTGGATCTTGATGATCTCCTTCTGGAAGTCAAGCACTTCAAGATAGTGCGTGACGGCAAGAAGGTTCACGGCGGGCGGCAGCTTCATGGCCGGATGGCCCCAGTAGCCGTTCTTGAAGATGCCGAGCTGGCCGCTCGCGACGAACTTCTTCAGGCGGTTCTGGACGTCACGGAAGTAGCCCACGGAGGCAAGCGGATGACTCGGGGAGATCTTCTGCTGGATCGCCGCGGTTTCGCGGGGATCGGCCTCAAGCGCCGAGACCACGTCGACCCAGTCGAGCGCGGAGAGCTGGTAGAAGTGCACCAGATGGTCGTGCACGTAGAGCGTGGCATTGACCAGGTTGCGCATGATGTTGGCGTTCTTCGGGATCTTGATCCCGAGGGCGTCCTCGACGCTGCGCACGGCCGCAAGGGCGTGAATGCCCGTGCAGACGCCGCAGATGCGTTCGACGAAGGCCCAGGCGTCGCGCGGGTCGCGGCCCTTGAGAATGACCTCGAGGCCTCGCCACATCGTGCCGGTGCTCATGGAGTCGGCGATTCGTCCGTCGTCGCCGAGCGTGGCCTGGACGCGCAGGTGACCCTCGATTCGGGTGACCGGGTCCACAACAATTCTGCGTTCACTCATTCTTCCTTACCTCCGATGTCCTTGTTGGTCTTCTTGGCGCGGGCCTGCGACACGGCGGACATGGCCACGTGCGCGGCAGCCGCGACGCCGACGACGCCGAGCGTCGCGAGGCCCACCTTGTCGGCGGTCGCCTCGATGCCGCCCCAGCCCGGAGGCAGGACCGTCGTCTCGTGCTCGTAGAAGGAGCCCTTGTCGAAGAAGTTGGGCTCGGAGCAGCCGATGCAGCCGTGGCCCGACTGGACCGGCCAGGAGAGGCCCTCGTTCCAGCGGATGGCCGAGCAGGCGTTGTAGGACGTCGGTCCCTTGCAGCCCACCTTGTAGAGGCAGTAGCCGAGCTTGGCGCCCTCGTCGTCGAACTTCTCGACGAACTGGCCCGCGTCGAAGTGGGCGCGGCGATAGCACTTGTCGTGAATGCGCTGGCCGTAGAACATCTTAGGACGGCCCATGCGGTCAAGCGGCGGCAGGCGGTCGTACGTGAGGATGTAGGTGACCACGCCCGTCATCACTTCGGGAATCGGCGGGCAGCCGGGCACGAGCACGATGGGCTTGTCCGTGATGATCTCCGTGATCGGCACAGCGTGCGTGGGATTGGGCTTGGCGGCCTGCACGCAGCCCCAGGCGGCGCAGGAGCCCCAGCCGATGACGGCCTTGGCGCCCGCAGCGACGTGCTTGATCTTCCTCAGGAAAGTCTCGCCGCCGGGAATGCAGTTCACGCCGTCGTCGTTGAGCGGCACGTTGCCCTCAACGGCAAGGATGTAGTTGCCCTTGTACTTCTCGATCGTGTCCTCGAGGGCGGCCTCGGCCTGATGACCGGCGGCGGCCATGATCGTGTCGTCGTAATCGAGCGAGATCATCGAGAGCACCAGGTCCTTGGCGACCGGATGGTAGCTGCGGATGAAGGATTCGGTGCAGCAGGTGCATTCAAGGCCGTGGAGCCAGATGACCGGCGTGCGGGGCTTCGTCTCCATCGCCTCGGCGATGTCCTTGGCGCCCGCGCTTCCAATCCCCAGGCTCGCGGCCGTGAGGGAGCAGAACTGCAGGAAGCTGCGTCGGGAAATGCCCTGACGCCGCAGCGCTTCGTATTGCGTTTCAAACATAGGATCTTCTCCGGTGAGGGCCTCCTGGCAGCTCTCCTGCTGCGCCGGGCCCGTCGTTTCAACGGTCCGTGCGTCTGAGCCGGCAAGCGGGAGCGAGGGCACCCGTCCGCCTTTTGCGACCGTTTGAGCACAGTCTAAACGTCCCCGAAGCGCCTCTCATACGGCAAAAGTCGCGCATTGGACATATGAGGCCTACCCCCAAAGTACTACCTCGGGTGAATTATCATATGGTCCGCGAAATCTTCATACGGTACGTGCTCCCATACGATGACATGAAATTGTCCTCCTATTCTTCATCCCTCTGCGGCAGTCGTCTGCATATGGAGAGCCTCGCGAATCTGTTGCGGGCGCGCGTTATCACCGTCTTTCGGCCGCAGGCGGCTCCCGTTATAATGGTTAGCTTCAAAAAAACGACATGTGCCTTCGCCCATGGGCGGAGGTTCAGGACAGACAACAGCGGGAGCCCACACAATGCCCAACTTCATCAAGACCGCCGCCGTGGCCGTCGCGGCCGCCCTTGCGTGCGCCGTCGCCGGTGCCGCCGACTTCTCCGCCCAGACGATCCGCCTCGCCCACACCGCGGCCGTCTCGCACGCCCACCACGAGGCCGCGCTTCAGTTCGCGAAGAACGTCTCCGAGCGCACGGGCGGCAAGGTCAAGGTCGAGGTCTACCCCGCAGGCGAGCTCGGCGACCAGCCCGCGCTTGCCGAACAGGTCACGCTCGGCGCGCTCGACAGCGCGGTCGTGAGCCTCGGCAACCTCGCCATGTACTCGAAGAAGCTCAACGCCATGACGGCTCCGTTCCTCTTCAAGGACTATGATCACGCCCACCGCACGATCGACGCCTTCGTCATGCCCTGGATGAACGAGGGCCTCGCCCAGCACGACGCCGTCGGCCTCTCCATGTTCGACTACGGCTTCCGCCAGACGACGACCAAGGGCGTGCCCGTCAACTCCGCCGCCGACCTCAAGGGCGTCAAGATCCGCGTTCCGCCCGCCACGGGCCTTCTCGCCGCCTTCGACGCCGTCGGCGCCAACACGCAGAAGATCGCCTACTCCGAGCTCTACACCAGCCTCAAGCAGGGCGTCGTGACGGGCGAGGAAAACCCCGTCTTCACGATTCTCGCCGACTCGCTCTTTGAAACCCAGGACGAGCTCGCGCTCACGAACCACTACTTCGACTGCCAGGTCCTTCTCTTCAACAAGATGTTCCTCGAGGGCCTCCAGCCCGAACTGCAGGCCATCCTGAAGGAAGAGGCCGTCAAGGCGCAGAACCTCACCCGCGACCGCATCAGCCACGGTGAAGCCGCCGTCATCGAGGAGCTCAAGAAGAAGGGCATGCACGTGACGAACCCCGACCGCGACTCCTTCGTGAAGCTCATGAAGCCCGCCTACGACAAGATTGGCGAGCTCGCGGGCAAGGACGAGATGAAGAAGCTCCTCGACGCCGTCGAGGCCAACCGCGCCAAGTAAGCACGGAAGCTCATCCATGCTGATGTTCGTCATTTTCGGGGCGGTGCTCCTGCTGATGCTTCTCGGCGTCAGCACGGCCGTGACCATGGGATTCGCCTCGATCGCGACCTTCCTCTTCGCGGGCGGCGACCCCACACGCCTCTTCCTCGTGCCGCAGCGCATGTTCGCGCAGGTCTCGGGGATCACGCTCATGTCGATTCCGTTCTTCCTTCTCATGGGGAACCTGATGACCGTGGGCGGCGTGAGCAAGTCGCTCTTCGGCTTCGGACGCGTCTGCCTCGGCCACCGCTGGGGCGGACTCTCCAACGCTGCCATCGTCGCCTGCGTCGTCATGGCCGCCATGAGCGGCTCGGCGGCCGCCTGCGCGGCGGGCATCGGCATGATCGCCATCAACGAAATGACGAAGTCGGGCTACGGGCGCCCGTTCAGCTGCGCGACGATCGCGGCGGGCGGCGCCCTCGGCCCCATCATCCCGCCCTCGATCACGCTCATCCTCTACGCGGGCCTCACGCAGACGAGCGTCAACTCGCTCTTTGCGGCGGGCGCCGTGCCGGGCCTCCTGCTCGGCATCATGTTCATGGGCTGGTCCTCCTGGGTCTCCGCGCGCCGAAACTACGCCAAGACCGAACCCGCGCCATGGCGCGAGCGCCTTCAGGCCTTCAGGGAGGCCTTCTTCGCGCTCATGACCCCCGTCATCGTGATGGGCGGCATGTTCGGCGGCATCTTCACGGCGACCGAAGCGGCCGCCGTCGCGTCCCTCTACGTGATGTTCCTCGGCTTCTTCGTTTACGGAACGCTCAGGGTGCGCGACCTTCCCGCCATCTTCTGGAACACGGTCGAGCAGACCGCCAAGGTGATGTTCGTCATTGCCACCGCGGGCTTCTTCCAGTACGTACTCCTCTACACCCGCATTCCACAGCAGGCGATCGCCTTCATGTCGACCTCCTTTGCGACTGCGGCGCCCGTGCTCCTTCTCATCATCGCGCTCCTCGTGCTGATGGGCTGCTTCATGGAGGGCACGGCCATCCTCCTCATCACCGTCCCGATCTTCGTGCCGCTCGCCAAGAGCTTCGGCTACGACATCGTTCAGCTCGGCATCGTGATGTGCATCTCGCTCGCCATCGGCGTGCTCACGCCGCCCGTAGGCCTCAACCTCTACGTGATGAGCTCGATCACGGGCGAGCACGTCCTTGCCATCGCGAAGGAGGCCGTGGGCTACGTCCTCATCATGATCATCGTGGCGATCCTCGTCGCCTTCATCCCCGAGCTCTCGCTCGGCTTCGCCAAATGGGTGCCCTGATGTCCGCCGTCATGAACCTTCTCAAGGCGGCCGACCGCTGCGTCTCCGTCACCGCGCGCACCGTGAGCACGCTCGCGCTCGCAGGCATCTTCGTGATGTTCATCGCCAACGTCTTCGTGCGCTTCGTGCCCGTCTACAACTTCACCCAGACCGACGACTGGATCCAGATCCTGCTCGTCTGGATGATCTTCCCCGGCGCCATGGAACTCGTGCGCACGCGCGGCCACTTCGTCGTCGACGTCATCACCGACCGCGTCGCGGGCACGAACTTCGGCCACTGCTGCCGCCTCGCCGTCACCGTGATCGAGCTCGTCACCTACGCGCTCATCTGCTGGTACGGCGTCGTCTGGGTCCTGCGCGCACAGGCCACCTTCCAGTCGATCCCCTGGCTGCAGGTCCGCTGGGCCTACGCCGCCATCCCCGTCTCGGCCTTCTTCATGACGATCTACGGCGTTCGCGACCTGATCCTCGCCGTCAGGGCCTTCCTGCCCGCCAAGCCGGCCTGACCGCGGCAAACTCATCAGACTGTTCACAAATGCACGCATGGGCGCGGCTCCCGCCGGGAACCGCGCCCTTTTCATGCCCTCAACATGTCCTTCCCGGATTTCCTCCCACTTTGCCGACACGTCCTTGCGCTTCTTTACACGGGTCTGAACCAACATTGCCCCAAGACCTCGTGGCGCGATTGAAAACACGCTCGGGAGGCCTTTCGCTCCCCGCCGCTCGTTCAACACGCCGCAGATCCGTCATTCCGCCTTGAGGGCGCTCCGCGGCACAACCCGTACAGGAGTCCGCTTATGCAAACGCTCGTCAGGCACGCCTCGGTCAAGCGCTTCCATCCCTCCGACCAGATCGTCCACTTCCTCAACCTCATCTGCCGGGGCGTTCGCCGCCTCAGGCATTGCGCTCGGATCCGCCGCACGCGCAGGCATACGCCCGGAACGCCTCGACGTCTCCGTCCACTTCATCGCGGGCTTCGCGCTCATCATCGTCATCGCCGCATGGCTCGTCTTCTCGCACGCGAGGGCAAGGCGCTTCGTGCACGAAATCCTACGCACCGAGCGCCCGTTCCTCGCCTGGCTGCACAATCTCGGCGGCTATCCAACAAAGCTTCTCAGGTTCCTGCGCCTCACGAAGGCCGAACCCTCGACCGCGCCGCAAGGCCGCTACAACGCGGGCCAGCGCATCGCCTACGCGCTCCTCGTGCTCCTCTTCATCCTGCACCAGCCTCATGAGCAGTCGCCGTTCTATCAGGGCGCGCTCGCTGCCCACAGTTTTGCCTTCAAGGCGGGCGTCCTGATTCTTCTCGCCCACATTCCGATGGGGCTTCTCTCTCGCACAACTCAAGGCGATCCTGCCTGGCTCGGGCGGACGCATTCCCGCAGAGACGGCCGCAAAGCACGCCCCGCTCTTGTTCCGCGAGGACCTCGAGCCCCATGCGGGTGCTCCCGGCCTTCTCGTCGAGCGGCGCCTCTGACTCAGGGACGCATTCCTCGGAATGTGAAGGACCTCCGGCGCTGGCAGTCGCCGGAGGTCCTTCTTTCTTCATGGGGCAGCACGAGGCCCGTGCGGATGCCTCAGGATCAGTTTTCCGTGAAGGCCTTCTTCACGCTGATCGGGAAGGCACGGTAGCCGCTGCCCGGGCTCATCTGAATTTCGACGGCGGGCTCCTTGGCGCCCCATTCGAATTCATTAAGAACAGGACGCGGAGGCGTCGAGGAGCCGCCCGAGAGGCTGAAGTCCATGCCGGCCGTGGCGGAGTACACCATGACGGAGTCCTTGTCGGCTTCGTAGCGGGTGAGCGACGTGACCGGGCTGTACCAGTCGTGGCCGCGTTCCTTGCCGTATTCCCAGACCTGCTCGACGGTCATGTTCTTCTGGTCGATCTTGTAGATGACGGCGCGGCTGTACTTCATCGAGGCGAGGGCCGGCTGGTCGAGATTGCGGGCGTCGCCGTTGTCGAAGACGGAGATCATGCAGTAGCGCTTGTCGGACTTTTCATCAACGCGGAAGGCCGTGTGCTGCGTGTACGTCCAGTCGAAGTCGGTGTCCGTGCACTCGACGTCCGTGCAGTTGAGCTTCTGGCCCTTGGCGGAGACCGGCGTGAGCAGAGCCTCCTTCCAGGGAGAGCGCCAGCCCTTGGGCGCGCCGAGGATCCACTTGACCTTCTTGTCGCGGCCGATCTTGATGCAGGCGGACTGATGGCGCGAGGAGATGATGATCGAGTCGTCGGTCGGGTCGTAGTCGACGGAGTTGACGTGAGCCCAGTTGCGGCCCGGACCCACGCCGGCGATGTCGCCGAATTCGCCTTCGGCCTCCTGCTTGGCGAGCTCTTCGGCGGAGAGCGTGTGGCCGGACTTCGACGGGTCGATGTTCAGGCACACGGCGCCCTGGTCAAGGGCCTTGATCACGTCGGAGCGATACGGGTCGAGGATGTCGAAGAGACGCCATTCGTCGACTACCGTGCCGTTCTGGTCGACTTCGATGATCACGTCGCGCACCGTGTGCACGCGCTTTTCATCGGCGCGACGCAGGTCGGCGGAGGAGACGCGCAGGAAGTAGTGGCCGTTCTGGGCGGGATCCAGGGCGTGGGAGAAGTCGGCGTAGGCGTTGGGCAGACGGCGGTTCCAGATCTTGCGGCCCATGAGGTCGTACTTGGCGTAGCGCTGGCCGAAGCCGAAAGTGAGGCAGCCGTCCGGATTCTGGTGGAAGCCCATCATCACGCCGTTGGAATACGGATCCTCGGGCTTCCAGAGGTCGCGGTAGTCGAGGAACCAACGGATTTCGCCCTTCGTGTCGATGATGACCGTCTTGGGCGGGAACTGCCAGGTCATGGCGCCGCCCATCGGGTTGTTCCAGATGGTGCGCATGGTCTGGGCGTTCGGCGTGCCGAGGTTGTTGACGAAGTAGAGGCGGTCGGCGAACTTCTTGGAGACCTTCTTCACGTTGGCCTTGAACATCAGGCTCTTTTCGTGCGGGGCGCCGGACGGAATGCCGGTGATCGGGCCGGCGTAGATCGTGTAGGTGAACTTGACGGTTTCGACCTGGCCCTTGAAGCGCTTCTTGGCGGTCACTTCGACCTGGTTCTGGTAGTCGGCGTACAGACCGAAGACCGGCACGCCGCCGTGCGTGAGGAGCTGGGAGCGGGAGACCTTGTAGGCGATTTCCTGACCGCCCTTCTTCGGCACGACGCGCACGTCGGCATCGAGAAGTTCATAGCCGCCGTTCTTGATGATGGCAGTGAGCGGCGCAATGCCGTACGGATTGACGAGCACTTCGCCCAACGGACCGTAAAGGGCCGCAAAGCCCACGACGTTGTAGCCCGAGGCGGTGCCCATAGCCATGGCGCCGCCCGTGGCGCCCGCGGTCGCCGCAAGCACGGCACAGCTCAAAAACTTTCTGCGGTTCATCTTCTCTATTCCTTTGTGAATGTCGCGCGGACGTCCGCATCCGCGAAACGCCCGACGCACTGGTCGGATGAGGCGGGACGAGTCAAGCCGCCGCCCTACGTTCCGAATGTTACAGAGCGTGTTTTCTGCCTTCCATAAGCTCATTCCTCCTCCATTTTGCGAATTCGGCCATGAGCCTTTTGTCAGATCTGGCGATTTCGTGCGCGCCGTTCGGGTTATTCCCAACCGGCTCGCCCACACCGGAGAAACGCTTCGTGCTAACCTCATGGATCCATCAAAGCACCTGCCGCAGAAGGAGTTCGGAGCATCCACCCGAACGTCGTTTTTTTTTCAGCCCGGGACCAGCACCATGATTCAGTCCTCCCTGAGCCAGCAGGACCTTCTCTTCTTCGTGACGCTCTGCCGCCTTCAGTCCCTGACCGTCAGCGCCCAAAAGCTCAACCTCAGCCTGTCGTCCGCCTGCCGCATGCTCACGCACCTTCGCGAGACCTTCGGAGAGCCGCTCTTCGTACGCAGCCGCAACGGCCTCATGCCCACGCCGGGCGCCATGGCCCTTCTGCCCAAGGCGATCATGCTGCTTGACGGCTTCGACGACCTGTTCGAGCCTCCCGTCTTCGATCCCGCGCAGGCCCAGCGCCTCATCCGCATCGCCTGCGCAGACTTCGGCGCAGTTTCGATTCTCACGAAGGTGATTCCCGCCATCATTGACAAGGCGCCGCATCTCGACTTCCAGATCCTGCCAATCGAATCGGACCTCGTCGGCAAGCTGAGCACGGGCGAAATCGACTTCGGCATCTTCCCGACGGAAAAGACGTCGCCCGGGATCCGCAGCGTGCGCATTCTCGAGTCGCCGTACCGCTACGTCGTGCGCCGCGGGCATCCGCTCGAGGCGATCTACCACGCCGAAAGGAAGCTCACCGAGGAGGACCTCGCGCGCTGGCCCAACATCAGCGTGCACGTTCCGCCCGGGAGCGGGATCGACCCGCCGGCTCACACCGACCAAGCGCGCCGCAACCTGCCCGGCCGCACGCAGGTCCGCTCGGCCTACATCCTGCCTCAGCCCGCGCTCATTGCGGCGACGGACCTCGTGGGCATCATGCCCGAAGTCCTGATCCGCGGCGCGCAGGACGCGGGCATCGCCATTTCGGCGCTCTCGCCCATCTTCTCGGGCATGGTGCACAGGCCGCACCTTCTCTGGCACGAACGCAACGACGGCGACACGTTGCTTCGCTGGGTGATGGCACTCTTCGTGTACGTCTTTCATGAGGAAAAGGAGGGTCCGACCTTCCAATATCCGACTTCGTAGTTTCCCGAGGATTTGCCGATTTTCGAGAAACACAACATCGCTTTCAGACAATCGGCACGGGAATCCTCACAAGAGACAGGGCCCACAGCATTCTCTAATCTTCGTTTTGTCGCAAAAACGGCCGACCAAACTCAGGCCGCCTGCAAACGCAGGCGCCCCCTCGTTTTTGCGACCCAACCAACACACAAGGATTAGACCATCATGGACCCCGTTCTCTGCACCCGCGGCGCCCTTGCCGCCGCCGTCGCCATGGCTTTCGCCGGCGCGGCCTTCGCCGGCGGCCCCGGCATCAACCTCCCCGCTCCCGCCCTCCAGGAAGGCTTCAGCATCCACGGCCTCATCGACACCGGCTTCCAGATCCATCACGCCAACGGCACCACGAGCGCCCGCATGATGCCCAACGGTGACGAAACCTCGGCCTTCCACCTGCGCGCCCGTGAAAACCTCCACGGCGGCAACTACGTCCGTCTGAAGCTCTCCGCGCCCTTCAAGCCCGACAGCGGCGAATTCAACAACAAGAACACGTCCGGGGATCCGATTCTCTTCAACGAAGCCTTCGTCGCCGTGGGCGGCGAATGGGGCGAGCTCGCCGCAGGACGTCTTGCGAACATCTTCTCGGGCAACGGCGACTTCGGTCTGTGCCCGCACATCAACCCGTCGCCCATGGGCACGAACTTCCCGAACGCCGGCCTCACGCCGATCTTCTCCTCGGGCTACTACTACAACAATTCGGTCATCTACAACTCGCCCCGCGTCAACGGCTTCCACGTCGCCGCCATGTATTCGAACGGCCGTGACGACGACTCCGTGAGCCGCGGCAAGAGCGACCAGTTCAGCGCGCTCGCCCTCACCTACATCGGCGAGAGCTTCAAGTTCGCGGTCATTCCGACCTACATCGACAGCGACTCGCTGAAGACGGCGACCGTCACACCTAATGACGAATACGGCATCGCGCTTCTGGGCAGCTACTGGCCCGAACCCACGATGGGCCTGCACTTCGGCTATCAGTTCGTTCGTGACGGCCGCGCGCTCGGCGGCAGCTACTTCAACTACTTCACGCCGGCCGCCGCCGGCGGCCCGGGCATCGCCAAGTCCGAACGCGGCGTCGACACGCACGCGCTCTCGCTCGGCTTCTCCAAGCGCTTCGGCGCCCAGAAGATCTCGATCGTCCTCATGGGCAACAAGGTCGAATACAAGGGCGACAGCGCCGTCGACGGCGACCACGAAGGTTGGCGCGTCATTCCCGCGACGATCTACCGCTACTACCTGAGCAAGCGCACGCACTTCTGGGCGTCCGCAAGCACCTCCCAGAGCGGCGGTCTCTACAAGAAGGCCCGCGAATTCGAAAAGGATCCGACGAAGGCCTGGGACGTAGGCGCGGGGCTCGTGCACCACTTCTGATCCCGAGCGTCTCTCCGAAGCCCGGGCCTGCTCCCGGCTTAGAACGTGCCCATGCCGAGCACACTGACAAGGGCGCGGACTCGATTCGAGCCGTGCCCTTCTTCCTGCGTTTCTTCGCCGTCCGTCCCTCAGTCCTGACGCTTGACGGCCCTGCCGTTCTTCACGAGTGTTCTCGCCGCGATTCGTCCGAAAACCGCAGCCGACGCGAGCATGTCGCCCATGAGGGCGTGTTCGCCGTGAATGCCGCCCGTAATGTCGCCCGCGGCCGCAAGTCCCTTCATGGGTCTGCCCCTGCGGTCGATCACCTCGGCCTTCTCGTTGATCTCGAGACCGCCGTAGGACCAGAGGATTCTCGGCAGAACGGGCCTGATCTCGACGCCCGGACCGATCGGCCTCATCGTGAGGGGATCGCGTCCGAGGGAATCCCTTTCCTTCGTACGAATGCAGTCGTTGTAACCCGAGATCGTCGCGATGACCGTCTCCCTGAAGGCCGTCGTGGGCCTGAGGGGTTCGGCGCCCGGTGCATTGATCACCATCCAGGCCATGCCGTCCGGCTGTCTGACGACGGCCTCGGCGAGCGTGGATCGGCGACGGTCCTCGCGCATGAAGCGTTCGCCTCGCGCGTTGACGAGGATGTAGTCGGACGGATCCCCCGGAAGACCGAGCGTGGACGCAAAGAGTCGGACCTCGAAATAGGACATGCCCACGAGCGCCGCGCCGATGTCGGCAGCGGCCTGAATGAGACTCCCGTCCGCACCTTCGTCAAGGGCGGGGAGAACGTCGGAGAGGCCCGGCGCATAAAGCCGCATCATCTCCATGTTCCGAGAGAAGCCGCCGCCCGCGAGCACGACGCCGAGCCTCGAGGTGAGCCTGAAAGGCTCGCCCGAAAGCAGCCCCTCGACGCCCGTCACGGCGTCGCCCGACTTTCTGAGCGCCGTCACCTCAGCATTGCAGACGATGGGAACGCCGAAGGGCCTGAGGGCGGAGCGCAGCGCGCTCAGATAGGCCTCGCCCGCGCCCCTCAGGGGCATGTGCGTGCGCGGATAGACGCCGCCCAGTACGCGGCGGATGCCGGGCTCGAACTCAAGCCCGAGCGCCTCGAGCCACTGGAGCGTCGAGTACGCCTCATAGCAGAGCGTGCGCATCAGCGGCTCGCGGGCCTTGCCCCTCGAGACTTCTAGGGCCTGCCTCAGGTGCTTCTCGGGACTGTCGTCAATGCCGAGCGCAATCTGCCTGCGGGCGTCCGCGGCGTTGAAGAAGCCGTAGGCGCGGCGGGTGAGGCCGCCGGCCTCGCAGGCCTTCTCGAGGATGACGGGACTGTAGCCGAACTCGGCGACGGTGAGCGCGGCGGAGAGGCCCGCAAGTCCCGAGCCCACGACGATGACGTCGAAGCCGTCGGATCTGAGGAGCCGCTTCACTGCAGGACTCCGCGGGCGCGCAGGCGCGCGATGATCTGCGCGACACCCACGGCGTTCTCAACGCCGAGCTTCGAGCAGACGTGGGCGACGTGGACCTGTGCGGTGCGCTCGGCGATGCCGAGTACGTCGGAGACGGCCTTCGTGGTGAGGCCCTCGGCGGCGAGCTGCGCGACCTGGCACTCGCGGGGACTGAGCGCCTGCCAGAGGCCCGCAAGTTCGCGGACCGTTTCGGCCTCGGCCGCTTCCTCGCAGCTTCTTGCGACGGCGCGGTCGATCGAGGAGAGGAGCTTCTCGTCGACGACGGGCTTCGTGAGGAAGTCCACCGCGCCGCGCCTCATCGCCTTGACGGCCATCTCGATGTCGCCGTGGGCGCTCACGAAGATGACGGGCAGGCGGTTTGCGAGCTCGATGAGCTTCTGGTGCAGCTCCATGCCCGTGATGCCCGTCATGCGGACGTCGAAGACGCCGCAGCCCAGCACCGTCGGGTCGTCCTCCTCGAGGAAGGCCTCGGCGCTCGGGTAGGTCTTCACGCGCCAGCCCTCGCTTTCAATCAGGAACTTGTAGGACTCGCGCACGCCGCCGTCGTCGTCGACGATGCGAATGAGCGCGATGCGCTTGACGGGATCCATGTGCTCCGGTTCAAGGAGATCCGAAAGATTGATCTTTTCCATGATTCGATTTTCTTGGTGTTGAGGCTCAGAGATCAGGGCGGGCGGGAAGCCTCGCCTCCACCCTGACGCCCTGCGGCTCGACGACGTCGAAGACGATCGTACCGCCGTAGGCCTCGATGATGCGGCGAACGATCGCAAGGCCGAGTCCGAGGCCGCCCGACTTCTCGCTCCTGAGAGGAACGAGGAAGGCGTCGATCTCGGCCTTCGTCCTCACGGGACCGTTGTCGGTGACGGTGATGACGACTTCATCGCCTATCCTTTCGCCCGCCAAAACGACGCGGGGCACCCCGTCCGCCTGTGCGGCGCTCTCGCCCGCATTCTTCACGAGGTTTCTGAGCACGAGTTCGATTTCGAGTGAATCGCCCTCGACGAAGAGGCCTGCGGGCACCTCGGACTCGAAGGAGACCCTGGCGTTGGAGGCGCGCATCGAGGAAACGACCTTGGCGCTCATCTGCGTGAGGTCGACGGGGGTGATCTGGCGGCGGCGCTTTCGGGCGTAGTCGCGCACGTGCTCGACGATGTCGCTCGCGCGCTCGTTCTCGGCGAGGATCCTGCCGAGCGCGAATTCGAGCGAGTCGGCGGTGAGCGTGCCGTTGGCGATGCGGCGCCTGACGCCCATCGCGAAGTTGGTGACGGCGGCGAGCGGCTGCCTGAGCTCATGGGCCACGATGTTCGACATCTGGGAGACGGCCGTCATGCGCTCGAGGGCCTCGAACTGGCGCTCGGAGGCCTGCTGGCGCTTGACCGTCTCCATGAGTTCGGCGCTGCGGCGACGCACGAGCCGCTCGGCCGCGACCGAATGCCAGATCATGCCGATGAGGATCGCCGCGGCGAGGATCACCCAGGCGGCGTGCTCGCGCATCTCCTCGAGAAGCGTCTTCTTCTGATAGCTCATGTAGACGGGATCGCGCATGCGCTCGGCCGCCAGATGCACGGAGCGATAGTCCGCAGGACGCACCCAGTGGATGTCGGGAGCGATGTCAAGCGCGAAGAGCGTTGCGGCAAATTCGAGCAGCCCCATGCGCGCGACCGAAAGACCCGCCGCGAACACGCGTCCCGGCATCGGGGTCACGGAACTCACGAGCCCCGTCTCGTCGTCGACGCGCATGTCGACCTTGACGAAGCCGCTGAAGAGGTCGGAACTCGTCTCGCGCAACAGGTCGGTCGAGACCGCGAAGAGCTTGTCGCCGCGCTCGACCGCCCTTCTGATGATCTCGGAGGGCGTCCCGCCATCGGAGGCGACACGCACCTTGACGGGCGCTAGGCGACGGCTCGAAAGCTCGTTCTGAAGGAGGAAGGTCGTGTCGACCTCGTCGCCCTTGACCACGGTGACGGTCTCGCCCGCGATGTCGCTCAGGTGCGGCTTCGCCAGACCGTCCTCATCGGCGTCGGGCGTCGCGAAGACGAGCGCGGAGACGACGGGGCGAAGCTCGGCGCCGGGCTCACAGTCGGGGATGTCCACGCTCAGCGACGCCATCGGAATGAAGCCGTTGTAGCGCTCGAGGAGCGCAAAGACGCGCGGGCTCACGATCGCGAAGTCGAGTCCCTGATAGGCGTTGAGGTCAAGGCTCGAGGCGGCGGGAATGGGTCTCGTCACGAAGATGCGGTCCTCGGTGAGGTCGTTGAGTTCGGCAATCGTGCGCCTGAAGTAGTCGGCCTGCGAATCGGAGATGCCGTCCTGGATGCCGACGACGCGCACGACTCTGGGCGCCGCCCATGCCGACGAGCCCGTCACGGACATCAGAATGGCCGCCAGGCAGAGGATGGCGGTGAGCGTGCGGAGGATTCCTGCAGGTGTTCGGGATTGACTTATCATTGTGGAACGCATTTCGGGTGTGGCCCGGACTCCTATTGTACGGAGAGTCGGGACCATGCGGCCGAAACTTTCTGTCCCTTCCACTTGCCCAGCACAGGAGCCACATGCCCGAAGACCTCAAGATCGACCGCCGAACCCTGCTCAAGACCGCCGTCTCGGCGGGCGCAGCCGCTGCCGCACCCGCCGTGCTCGCGGCCGATGCGAACGCCGTCCGCTGGAGCGAGGTTCACGACGTGGTGATTGCGGGCGCGGGCGGCGCAGGTCTTGCCGCCGCCGTCATGGCGGGCAGCATTTCAAAGGACGTCGTCGTCCTCGAGAAGACCCAGGACGTGGGCGGCAACACGCGTCTTGCCGACGCCTTCAATGCGGTCGACCCCGCGGTCCAGAAGCCGCTCGGCATCGAGGACTCGCCCGAGCTGCACGCCCGCCAGATGCTCGAGACGGGCCGCTGGTGTGCGGATCCGAAGCTCGTCGAGACCGTCGCCACGGGTGCGCCCCGTGCGCTCGCCTGGCTCAAGGAGCTCGGCGTGCGGTTCGAGCCCGGCGTCTATCAGGTCTACGGCTCCCTCTGGCCCCGCACGCACAGTCCGTCCGAACCCGAGGGCTCGGGCTACATCCGTCCGCTCCTCTTCAAGTGCCGCGAGCTTGGCGTCTCGATCAGAACGGGCACGAAGGTGCTGCGCGTCATCCGCAACGGGCTCGAGGGCCCCGTCCTCGGCGTCGAGGCCGAGCGCATGAACGGACGGCGCCTCTTCATCCGCGCCAGGCGCGGCGTCGTGGTGGCCACGGGCGGATTCGGCGCAAACGCCGAACTCGTCGGGCGCTTCGCCCCGAGGCTCGGGCACCTTCGCTCGACGAACCTGCCCGGCACCACGGGCGACCTGATCGCGCCGCTCGAGGACATCGGCGCGGCCGCCGTCGGCATGGACTTCTTCCAGCTTCTCCCCGGCAGCGCGGAGGACGGCCGCTTCATCGGCGCCGCCTCCACCGTCGAGCGCATGATCTTCGTCAACCGCGCGGGCGAACGCTTCATCGCTGAGGACAGCCCGAGCTCGAAGCTTTCCGCCGCCGTCCTCGCCCAGCCCGGCGGCATCGCCTTCCCCATTCTCGACGCCAACGGCTACTCGGCCATGCGCACGCTCTCGCGCGCCATGTTCGACCGCGCCCTCATGCGCGGCGACGCCTTCGAGGCGAACTCCATCCCCGAACTCGCCTCCCTGCTTCAGATCCCCGCCGAAGCCCTCGTCGCCACCGTCGAGGCCTACAACGAAGCCGTCGAAACGGGGCACGACCCCGTCGGCCGCAGGGCCGTCGTCCTCATGCACCGCATCGCCCGACGCCCCTTCTACGGCGCCAAGGTCACCATGTGCGTCAACTGCACGCTCGGCGGCATTGCCATCACCCCGCGGGCCGAAGTGCTCGACCGACACGGCCGCGTCATCCCCCGCCTCTACGCCGCGGGCGAGGTCACGGGCGGCGTCCACGGCGCAAACTACATGGGCGGCAACGCCCTCTCCGACGTCTTCACGTTCGGACGCATTGCGGGTGAAAACGCTGTGCAAGAGCCGTTTGCGTGAGATACAAAGTTCGTACCGCATACACGCTACGGCATTCTCCCTAGCCCCGCCCATTGTATATAATCCACGGCCTGCGTAGTCAAGAAACACTGTGTTGCAGGGGTTTGCGTTATGCAACGATGCAGTACATGTTTCCTTGGTGCATTTCCGTTCCCCGCCTGATACGGCGGGCTCGAAGTACTCAACCTTATAGGCTGATCATGGAATTCCTGGAATTTCTTATGCTCACCGCCGCCATGCTGCTTCTCATCTTCAAGCCTGAGAAGGAAAAGCTTGCGTGGGGGCTCCTCATCGTGTCCTGGGCCGTCGTCGTCCTCATGTACGTCGGTCACGTCTCCAACGCCATCCTCGGCGTCCTCAACATCTAAGGAGAGCCGATCATGACGAACTATGCTCTTCCCGTCAACGACAAGGACATCTCGAAGGCCAAGACCTTCTACGACCTCATCTGCTGGGGCGGTCTCCTCATCGTTCTTCTTCCCGTCGGCATCGCCAACGTGATCCTCGGCTACTTCATGGGCGACTCTCCCTGCACGCTGTGCTGGGGCCAGCGTCAGGAAATGGCCTACATCGGCGTCGTCGCGCTCTTCATGGTGCGCTACGGCTTCAAGCCCAAGTACCTCGCCACGATGCTCGTGATGGCTGCCGTCGGCCTCTACATGAGCTTCCGCCACTACGGCAACCACGCCATGCGTGACGTCGGCCAGGGCTTCGGTCTTGACGTCTTCGGCATCCACACCCAGTTCTGGGCCGAAATCGTCTTCTGGTGCGTCGTCTTCCTTTTCGGTCTCGCCGTCTACCTCGCCCCGCGCTTCGACGCCCTCGTGGCCGAATTCAAGGGCAAGGCCTTCCGTCCGATGACGAAGTTCAACCGCGTCGCCTTCGGCATCGTCACGGCCATCATCGCCTCGAACTGCTTCCAGGCCCTCTGGTCCACCGGCGTTCCTCCGTTTTGGGGCCAGGGTGACCCGGTCCGCTTCTCCTTCAACCCGAAGTATGTGATCTGGTCTTCGGACAGCTGGGAAGGCATGTGGTCCGGCATCGACTTCCTCGGCAAGCGCAACGTGAAGGATCCCGACTTCGCCTACAAGCCCAATGCCGCCAAGCTCGGCATCGAGTTCAAGCATGACGCCGCCGACGCGCCCGTCAAGCTGACCGGCGCCCTCTCGATCGCGAACATCCGTCCGATCGAAGGCGTGGACGCCAAGGTCAACACGATCTCGAAGATCAACGGCCAGTACCTCATCGGCTCCAAGTACAGCTTCTGGGCCCTTGACGAGTCCCTCAAGCCGGTCGTCTCCGCCGCTTATGATCCGTGGTACTCCGCCAACGTCCTCGACCTCGTGGCCATCACGCCGTACAAGGACGACGCCTTCATCCTCATGGGCTCCAACAAGTCGCTCCTGCGCGCTCGTCTGAACCCGAACGGCGACGACGTCAAGAACTGGGGCAACTTCACGGCCGGCCGCACCCAGGTCGAGCATGTCGGCGGTCTTGGCCGCGCCCGCGTCGGCACTGAACGCGCCAAGTTCTCCTACGTGCACTCCGCCGCCTCCGACGGCCGCTACGTCTACACCGCCACGGTGCCCGACAACCGCAACAAGAAGACCTTCGTGATCTCGAAGGCCCTCATGTCCGACTGGATGCTCTCCGGTGAATTCGTCCCGTCCGCCGACCTCAAGGAAGGCCGCACGCTCGGCGAACTCTACGTGACCGGCATGGTCTACGAGAACGGCAGCCTCTTCGCTGTCTCCAAGAACCACAACGTCCTCGTCGAAATCGACGTGGCCGCTGAAAAGGTCGTCAACGCCTGGTCGATCCCGGCCGAGCTTACCGACGTCCGCGGCCTCGTGAAGACGGGCGACACGTTCGAAGTCGTCGACACGAACCGCATCGTCACGCTCAAGAAGTAATTCTTGCCAGCCGTCAGTGCTTGATCGGGCCGGCTCCCTGCAGGGAGCCGGCCCGATTTTTTCCTTTCCTCCCCCGCGCACCATCTGCGTGCGCACGCACCATCAACGCCTCGCGCCGCTCCCCTTCACGGTGCAGAAATCCCCTTCTCGCCCTCAAGAAAAACTCAGGGCGAACATCCTTCGATAGATTTCCGCAATATCCGCCTCCCGCGCCCCTTCGGGCGCACGTCCGATGCGTTTTCGAGCGACGACCGCCCGAAAACGACCTCCCGACGAGCGTTTTCATTTGACCGTCACTTATAGGCGACACTTTCGGGATAAGCCGATGTTCCAAGGCAGGGCCTGCTTTCCTCAAGCCGCCTAGGCTGAACATCCATGAGGCTTTCTCCCTAAGTCCTATGTCTTATAAGGCAAAGAGCCTAGTCACCCCTGTGCGACAGGCATTTAGAGTAGCAAATGAAGGAGGCCCTCTCGACCTCCCGACATACAAGAACAACTTTTCAGGATGATCTACAGATGAACGGTCTCACTCTCATGGCTGTCGTGATCGTCTGCCTCTGGCTCGGCTACCACTTCTACGGTCGCTGGCTCGAAAAGACATGGGGCATCGATCCGAACGCCAAAACACCCGCCGCGCTTCGCAACGACGGCAAGGACTATCAGCCCGCCTCCCGCCTCTCCGTTTTCGCGCACCAGTTCACGTCCATTACGGGCGCCGGTCCCGTCACGGGTCCCATCATTGCCGCCATGTTCGGCTGGCTTCCCGCGCTTTTGTGGATCATCATTGGCGGCATCTTCTTCGGCGCCGTCCAGGACTTCACGGCTCTTTACGCCTCCGTCAAGAACGGCGGCAAGTCCATGGGCATGATCATCGAGCAGTACGTCGGCCGCTTCGGCCGCCAGCTCTTCCTCGCCTTCTGCTGGCTCTTCACGCTTCTCGTCATCGCCGCCTTCGCCGACATGATCGCCGCAACGTTCAACGGCTTCACAAAGACAGGCGAACAGAACATGCCCAACGCTGCCGCCGCCTCGATCTCCATGATCTACATCGTCGGCGCCGTGATCTTCGGCCTCTTCCAGAAGTACGTCAAGCCCTCGAGCGGCCTGCAGCTCGCCGTCGGCATCGCCATGATGATCGCCATGCTCGCCATGGGCATCGCCTGGCCGATCTACGCCGATGCCGACACCTGGCGCGTCGTGGTCTTCCTCTACGCCTTCGCCGCTTCCGTGATGCCGATGTGGATCCTCAAGCAGCCGCGTGACTTCCTCTCGATGTTCCTGCTCTTCGGCATGATCATCGCCGGCGTCGTCGGCGTGTTCGTGACGAACCCGACCATCAACATGCCCGCCTTCGTGGGCTGGGAGGTGAAGGGGCTTGATCTCTTCCCGATCCTCTTCGTGACGATCGCCTGCGGCGCCATATCGGGCTTCCACAGCCTGGTGTCCTCCGGCACGTCCTCCAAGATGATCGCCAATGAAACCGACATGCGTCCCGTCGGCTACGGCGCCATGCTCGTCGAATGCGTCCTCGGCGCCCTTGCCCTGACCATCGTCTGCGCCGCCGCCTCCACGACGGGCCAGCTGCCCTCGGGCACCCCGTTCCAGCTCTTCTCGGGCGCTGTTGCCGGCTTCCTGACGAACACCTTCGGGCTCCCCGCCGACATCTCCGCCTGCGTTCTGACGATGTGCGTCTCCGCCCTCGCCATGACCACGGTCGACGCCGTGGCCCGCATCGGCCGCATGAGCTTCCAGGAGCTCTTCGCCACGACCGACGGCAGGGAAAAGGGCCCCGTTGCGAAGTTCCTCAGCAACACCTGGGTCTCCACGCTGCTCACGCTGGGCGGCGGCTGGTTCCTCTGCCTCGCCGGCTACATGAACATCTGGCCGCTCTTCGGCTCCGCCAACCAGCTCCTCGGCGCCCTCGTCCTCACAGCGCTCGCCGTGTTCCTCCAGAGTACGGGCCGCAAGGGCTGGATGCTGTGGGTTCCGATGACCGTCATGTTCGTCGTCACGATGACGGCCCTCGTCCAGGCGCTCCTCAAGATCGCCGCCGCCTGGAGCGCAGGCACCTTCGTCTTCATGACGCACGGTCTGCAGGCCATCATCGCCATCGCGCTCATCGTGCTCGCGCTGCTCGTCGTCTACCACTGCGTCGGCCGCCTCTTCAAGGGCGGCAAGCAGGACGCAACCGGCGCCGCCAACGCAGCGTAATGCACCGAACCTCCGGTCCCGAGCACACGGGACCGGTTCCCGGAAAAGCCGAAGCCCCCGCACCGCAAGGTGCAGGGGCTTCGTTTCGTTTGATTCGGATCGTCAGGACGCAATCAGGCCTTTCGTTCCGTGCGCGCGTCGATCGCCTCGCGCAGGTCCTTGCCGGCCCTGAAGATCACGACCCAGCGTGCGGGGGCGTAGACCTTCTCGCCCGAGCGCGGATTGCGGCGCATGCCGCCCTGACGGTAGCGAGGTGCGAAGGAGCCGAAGCCCCTGATCTCGATGCGGTCGCCGCGAATCAGCGCGTTCTGCATCGCATGGAGGATGGTGCGGAACGCGTCGCGCGCCTTGCTCGTCGGAATGTCCGGAAACGCGTCCGAGAGTTCGTCTGCGATTTCGCCGCCCGTCACCATGCGGCATTCGGTAGTGTCGCTCATGTCTCAAGCCTGTATGTGGAAAGGTCCCCGTATGATATCCCATCCCGTCGCAAAACGCCTTCCCGCCGGTGCGCGACACCCCCAGGACTTGAGACGGCATTTGATCTTGCCGAGGCCTCATGATACAATTCGCGCTCCTGCGCCCTTAGCTCAGTCGGTTAGAGCAGGCGACTCATAATCGCTTGGTCGCTGGTTCAAGTCCAGCAGGGCGCACCAAGACAAGAAAGGCGGCTTCTCACAAAGCCGCCTTTTTTCGTTTTCCGTCGGATTTCCTCTGCTATTTGTCCGCCTGCGCGGACATGCGCCTTCTGCGGCGCACGAGGCCAATGTGCTTTGTCTGAACCATGAAGAGGCCCGCGAGCACGAGGAGCGAGCCCGCCACGAACGGCAGTCCGATCCTGTCGCCGAGGATGAAGACCGAGAAGAGCACGCCGAAGAGCGGCGTCATGAAGACGAGGATCCCGAGCCTTGCCGCCAGATACTGCTTGAGGAGCTGACACCAGACGAGGTAGCTCGCGAACGCCACGACGAAGGTCTGGAAGCCCATGGACGAGAGCATGAGGGGCGTGAGCCCGATGTGCGTCTGTCCGAAGAGGATCGCGCAGGGCAGGAGCACCGCGAAGCCCGAGGCGAGCTGGCAGAAGAGCATCTGCGAGGCGGGCGCCTCGTTCATCGTCGTGGCGCGCATCGAGATCGTCGTGAGCCCCCAGCAGAAGCCCGACATCAGGCCGAAGAAGTCGCCGAGCAGCCACATCTTGCCCTCGGGCACCGCACTCCCCGAAAGAAACACGGGCAGCAGGAACGCGGTCGCAATGCCTGTGAAGGCCGTCACGAGGCCCGCCCACTGAATGGCCGAGAGACGCTCCTCGGGGAGCTTGATCGAGAGCCCGATCGCCGCAAAGAAGGGGGCCGTGTAGAGCAGCACCGAAATGTGCGAGGCGTTCGTGTACTGGAGGCCGAGCGCCACGAAGAAGAATTCGCCCGCAAAGCCCAAGCCCACCTTGAGGGCGTCCGTGAACTTCACGTTCATGTTCCACTTCTCCCTGAGCCAGAAGCGGTTGGCGCACCAGAGCAGGAAGGCCGCGCCGCCCGAGCGCAGGGCCACCTGCATCAGGGGGCCGATGTCGGGCGCGCTCGCCTTGATGGCGGTCTGCTGAAAGCCCCAGATCATGCTGAGAACCACGCAGATGAGGAAGGCCCGGAGGTCTACGGGACGATGGACGTCGCTCTTCATTTTGTCTTTTTTTGGCTGGCTGTGGGTTGGATGACGCAGAATTTGCGTGCGCACGCAAGTCGAAGACGCCGCCTCACGCTTGTGTGAAGGCGGCGTCCCGGGCCCGCCTGCGGCGGGAGACTCACATTCTACGCCTGACGGCGGTTCAAGATTTCGCGGTGAGCTGCCTGCTCACGCGGATTTCGTTGAGAAGCGCCATCATGAGCAGCGCGGCGATGAAGAGAAACGCGGTCTCGAGCGATTTGTGCTGGGCGATGAAGCCGAGCAGAGCGGGGCCGGCCATCAGGCCGCCGTAGCCGATCGTCGTGACGGTCGTGATCGCGGCCGTGGGATCGCATCCCTTGACGGACGAGGCGGCGGAGATGAGCACGGGCGCGATGTTGGCGATGCCCAGCCCCATCACGAAGAGGCTTGCGAAGAGCACGACCGGACTGTCGGTGAGGACCATCGCGACGAGCGTGCCGATGTTGAGCAGCATGCCCGTGACGAGCACGCGGGCGCGGCCGAAGCGCTCGACCATACGGTCGCCCATCAGGCGGGCAATGGCCATCGCGATCACGAAGAGCGTGTAACCGACGCCTGCGGCCTTGAGGTCGACGCCGCCCACCTGGTGGACGTAGATCGCGGACCAGTCGAGCATGGCGCCTTCGGCGAGGAAGACCGACATGCACACGAGGCTCAGCATCAGGATGCGTCCCCTGGCGGGCGCAAAGACCATGCCCTCGCTCTTCACAGCCGAACGGCCCTCGGCGGGGGAGACGCCCGAAAGCGCCCACAGAAGAACGGCGGCGAGCACGACCATCAGGCCGCCCACGACCCAGAGGAGCGGCACGCCGAGCACGAGCAGGCCCGTGATGGCGCCCGCGGAGACGACTTCGCCCACGGAGTACGCGGCGTGAAGGCCCGACATGAGGGGATGCCCCGCCTCCTTCTCAAGCTGCGCGCCGTAGATGTTCGCGCTCACCTCGAGGCAGCCGAGCGTGACGCCGTAGAGAAGAAGGGCCGCACACTCGATGCGGAAACCCGGAATCATCGCCAGCACGACGAGCAGCAGGCAGGAGAGCACGCCCGAGGCGGCAAGCGCCGCGCGATTGCCGAAGCGCGTCGAGACCGTGCCCGCAATCGGCATGCCGAAGAAGGAGCCGATGCCGAGGCCGAAGAGCAGCGTGCCGAGCACCGCGGGTTCGAGCGAAAGCTCGGTCTGCACGAAGGGAATGATGGGCGCCCAGCTCGCGACGGTGAAGCCGCCGGTGAAGAAGCCCGCGCGCGCGGCGAAGAGCCTGCGGCGCATCTTCGCATCATGCTGCGGCGTGCTGTCCGGAGCCTTCTTCGAGCTGTTGTGAAGGGTGTTCTGATTGGAAAGACGAGTGGTGTTTTGTTCTTGTATCGACATAAGGACCTGCGTGGGTAGTCAGGACACCGTCATTTTCTCATTCAAAATTCGATCTCTCAAGATGGATTCCATCGGATTTTTGATAGACTGAAAGCGCCATCGCCCGTCCTGGGCGGACTTTGGGCATTCGGTCCCATTCAAAACGGAGCGTTTTCAGTCATGACGATTTCGATCGAAGAGATGAGGAGCTTTGCCGCCGTTGCGGCGCAGGGCACCTTTTCGGCCGCGGCCCGTGCTCTCGGGCGCAGCCAGTCGGTGGTCTCGACCCACATTGCGGGCATGGAGAACGAGCTCGGCATCAGGCTTTTCGTGAGAGGCACGCCCGCGAAGCTCACCCCTGCGGGCGAGGAGCTCCTGCCCGGCGCCCTGCGGGTGCTCAGGGAGGCCGAGCGGTTCGAGAGCCGCGCCTCGGAGCTCTTCAGGCTGCCCGAGCCCCTTCTCTACATGGGCATCGACATGGCGCTCGAGCTGCCGCTTCTCCTTGACCTGCTGCGCGACTTCTCGCGCCAGTTCCCGTCGGCGCGCCTGCAGCTCGAGAACATCTCGAGCTCGGAGTCGAACTGGTTCTTCCGGCGTTCGCACATGACGATGGCGGTCATCTTCTCCTCGAGGCCCGACCCCGAGTGCGAGGAGCATCTCATCGGACTCGCGCCCCGCGCGGTGGTGGTCTCGAAGAAGCATCCGCTCGCGGCAGTCGAGCGCCCCTCGATCGAGGCACTTCAGGGCGTGCGGCAGATCGTCGTCAACGCCCGCGACAGCGAGTCGGAGTCCCCGATCACCGTGAGCCCCGACGTCTGGGAGGTCGACGGCGCACAGTGGGCGATCGGGCTTGCCGCCAGAGGCGTGGGCTGGACGATCGTGCCCCGCGCCGTCGCGATGACGCAGCCGGGCCTGCGCTCCTCCCTCGCGCTCCTCTCGGCCCCCTTCGACCTGCCGCCCGAGCGCCTCATCCTGCGCACCAAGAAGGACGAGGTCCCGCCCGTCTTCGCGAAGTGGTGGGCCGCCGCCCTCAGAAAGACCGCACGCCGCCTCGGACTCGTTCAGCCCGAATCAATGTGACGATTTCCGCCCGCCTGTGTGACGGGCGGTCTGAAAACGAGCGCGGGATCGGGACTTTCCCGTCTTTTTTGCAAGAAAATGCGCGTTTCGGGCACGTTTTCGACACAATGACGCTCAAAACAGGCTAAAGTGTTTTCAAGCCGGTTTCTTTCGGATCCACTTGTCAAATTGAAGTTTTCAATAAAACGGCACTTCAACGCGGCACAACACGGTTTTCCACCATGAAAACGCTCCTTCTCAAAGACAGTTCGCTGCGCGTTTCGGTGATGAGCTTTCATCACGAGATCGTCTACAGCGTGATGCGCGCCTACTTCGAGGCGCTCGTCAGTCACGTCCTCATCTGGAACGAGCGTTCCTACGGACTCCTGTGGAACACCGAGATGGTGGAGGACATCTCCGAGCGGCTTCGCTTCTTCTCCAAGGATACCAAGCGCTGGCGCGTCTATGCAGTCCTCTTCGGCGTCATCAACCTTCGCCGCGAACTGCGAATCGTGCCCTTCAGGGATGCGCTTGAGGAGCACATGAGCACGGGGCTCAACGTCTCGGCCGTCGCCGTGATCGACGTGCACCGCATCTACGAGACCTTCGGCACGAAGAACGTGCCCGAGGACGTCCTTGAGGACTTCGTCAACAAGTACAACGCCTGGCACAACTCGTTCGAGTGGTTCGTGCGCCTTTTTGAAAACGGCCGCCTCAAGAGCGAGAACCGCGTCTGCCGCACGATGGACGACGTGATCATGTGGCTCAAGCACCAGCCCGAGCTCGTCAACGTGCGCATCACGCCCAAGCAGTTTGCCGACGCGCGAGCCGACGTCGAGTCCGACTTCGGCATTCTCGTGAAGAAGAACTTCGTGCTCACAGGCATCAACGCCCTCAACAGACTCGAGTTCCGCGACGGCGCCATGGCGCTGCGCGTCGCCTTCGACGACCTCGTGCGCGTGCACTCCGAACTGCACGACCCCGAATCGATCGGGAGCGTCTTCTGGAGCGCCGACAGCGTCGTGGCGCTTCTCGCCAACGGCATCGGCTTCAGCATCAAGCGCGACGACATGGGATTCGTGCGAATCTCCGCCCCCGTGGGCACGCCGCTGCACATCGTCGACGGTCTCAGGAACATGCTCCTGGCCTTCCAGGGGGCCGCACCCGACCGCATCGAGATCGCCGAGTCGGACGACATCTCCGTGCAGAGCTTCATCGACGGTGAAGGCGCCATCCCCACGCTCAACGAGTGCCACCGCGCGCTCTGCGAAGCGATCGGCCGGATCCGCTGACGCCCCTGACGAAGCCTCACAAAAGGAAGGGCCTGCATCTTCCGGATGTCAGGCCCCCTTTTCTTGTTCAGTTATCGGTTGAAGTATCCCGACGTGAAGCTTCGCTCCACGATTCCCTCCCAGGCGGACGCGCGCCTTCTCCCCTTCACGGCGAGCTTGACGACCGGTCTTCCCGAAAGCCAGGCGTCAGCCGAGTCGGGCGCACCGAAGGAGACCGCCTTCGACGTGCAGATGTCGGCGCAGAGGCCGCAGCCCGTGCAGGCCGTCTCGACAGCCGCGATCGTGAAGCCTTCGCCCTCGGTTTTCGCCGAGAGCGCGTACTGGGGACAGGCCGCGGCGCAGAGCCCGCAGGCCGTACACTTTTCCGAATCGAATTGAGGCACCCTGAGGCCGGCAAGGCACGCTGCCTTCGCAGCGCGCACGCCTTCGGCATCCTGCATGCCCGAAAGAAGCCCCCTTGCCGCCATGAGCCTGCGCCTTGAGCCCTCCGTCACAAGCAGGTGGCCCGCGGATTTGTCGGGCGCGCGCTCCGCAATCCTTTCAGGCGAAACGGGCGCGGCGGACTTTCTGACGACGATGCCCAGAAGATGACGGCGGCCGCCGTCGACCTCGGGAACGGGCTCGGTGCTAAAGACGACGTCAACCGTGCGCCCAAAGGCTCCGGCCATCTCCCTGAGATCCCTGACGAATGCGTTCCGCAGCGTGACGCCTTCGCACCGCACCTCGGCGGGACAGCCCTCGCAGACGCCCGTCGCGATCCTGAGCGTGCGAAGCCCGCCCCGAAGAAGCTCGAGCCTCGTCGTGGCACAAAGGCCTCCGATGCAGGGAACGGGCGTGCCCGGCCCCTGAGCAGCATGACTGCAACGGCATTCGAGAACGCCTGAGGAAGGCACGGCCGCAACGGCCTCGCGCCAGCCCGCCCCGGGCAGCTCGAGCGCGTCGCGCGGACAGGCCGCGGCACAGGCGCCGCAACCCTCGCAGGCGGGCGCGATGATGCGAAGCGCGGCCCCTTCGAACGAAAGGGCGCGTGCGGGACAGGCGTCGGCGCAGGCGGTGCATTTGGCGCCCGCGTGCCGCTCACGCACGCAGCGGCCCGCAATAAGGCGAACGGCGCCCGTCACTTCGTGCCGCCCGGATTGATCTGGTCGGCGGCGGATGCGTCGGCGCCGCCCTCGGGGGCCTTCTCGACCTTCTCGGCCTTGTCGGCGTGCTTGACGTGGTGGTCCGCACGACGCATGAGCACCTGGTCGATGTGGAAGCCGTCCATGTTGGTGACCTCGAAGCGGTAGCCCGCATACTCGACGAAGTCCCCGCGCTTGGGTACGCGGCGGAGCATGTACATGATGAAGCCCGAGACCGTCTCGTAGGTCTCCTCCTCGGGCATGCTCTCGATGCCGAACTCGCGCTCGATGTCGTCGACGGGCGTCGAGCCGTCAACGAGCCAGGTGCCGTCGGCGCGCTCGACGAGGAGCTGGTCGTCGGCCCAGACGTCGTAGTTGCCCATCACGGGCCAGAGGATGTCCTTGAGGGTGATGATGCCGACCGTGAGGCCGTATTCGTTGATGACGACCGCGAAGTCGGAGCTCTCCTTCTTGAAGAGGTCGAGCGTCTCGGTGAGCGTGAGCGAGTCGGGGATCGTGATGATGGGCTGCACGATGCCGGGCTTGCGGATCGAGAGGGACTCGCCGTCGGCATAGAGCTTGAGGAGCTGCTTCCCGTCGACGACGCCCAAAACGTGGTCGATGTCGCCGTCGACGACGAGGAACTTGTTGTGGGGCGTGAGCGAGATCTTCTCGCGGATGCTCTCGTCACTCTCGTCGAGGCTGAAGTAGATGATGCTGTCGCGGGCCGTCATGGCGCTGGGTACCAGATGGTTTTCAAGGCCCATCATGTTCGTGATGGCGGTATGCTCAAGCGGCGCGATGACGCCCGCCTTGGCGCCCGCCTCGACCGTCGCGATTACGTCCTCGTTGGTGATCTGGTCCTGGTTGTTGAGCGGCACGCGCATCATGCGCATGATCGCGTTGGCGAGCACCGTCAGGAGCCAGACGAGCGGCTTGAGGAGCATGATGAGCGTCACCATCGGACTGATGCAGCGCACGGCCACCTTTTCGGGGCAGCTCATGGCGACGCGCTTCGGAATGAGGTCCGCGAACATCACGAAGAGAATCGTGACGAGCAGGAACGAGCAGAAGAAGGAGACGGGCGTGAGGGCCTCCGGCGGCACGACGTAGGCGAACACTGCGGCGAAGACGTCCGTGAAGACCGCCTCGCCGACCACGCCGCCGAGAATGGCCACGGCGTTGATGCCGACCTGCACCACCGAGAAGAAGTAACCCGGATTCTCCTTGAGGTTGAGAACGAGCCTGGCGCGGTGGTCGCCCTCTTCGGCCATGCGCTCGAGCCTCACCTTGCGGGAGCCTGCGAGGGCGATTTCAGACATGGCGAAGTACGCCGCGCCTATGATGAGAAGCGTGATGAGGACGAGCTGCGTGAGCATGACCGGGGTTTTCCAGAGATGACGTACGGAGACAGGCGGGCGTTGCCGCCGGCCGCTTATTGTACCGCAGCCCGCGTCCCGCACCGATTTGCGGGCGGGAAAAATTCGCGCCCGCCCGAAGCACGACGTCCTGATCAGGATCCCCGCCGCCGATTTCGACGCAGGTGTCCGTCCTGAGGATAAGGAATCCTCGTGCTGTTACAATCATTTGATCCTCGGATTCCTACAAGACGACATACGAAATGTCCGACGCACTGCTTCATACGATCTCCAACGTGCTCGTCCTCGTCCTCACGGCGGGGATCGGCTGGCTTGCCGCCCAAACGGGCAAGCTCGACGACACGGGCCGCATCACGACGGCGAAGATCGTGAATCTCTCGATTCCGTTCTTCCTCTTCAATTCCGTCACGACGAAGTTCACGCACGACCAGCTCGTCGAGCTCCTCGGCATGGCCTGGCTGCCGTTCGTGACGGTCTGCCTCAACCTTCTCATCTCGCTCGCGCTCATCAGGCTCGGCCTCGTGCGCAGGGAGCTCTCGGGCACCTTCACCGCGGCCTTCACGGGCTCAACCGTGCTCTTCGTGGGCGTGCCCATGACGACCGCGCTCTTCGGCGAAGAAGGCATTCCCTACCTGCTCGTCTACTTCTTCGCCAACTGCGTCTTCATCTGGACCGTCGGCCTCTACGCCATCCAGACCGACGGCGTCGCGAAGACGGGCGGCGCGCGTCCAAAGCTCGTTTCTATGAAGAGCGTCAGAATGCTCTTCTCGCCGCCGCTTCTCTCCTTCATCGTCGGCATCGCCTTCGTCGTCCTTTCGATTCCGATCCCGCACTTCGTCGCGGCCACCGTGAAGAGCTTCGGCTCCGTCACCTCGCCGCTCGCGCTCTTCTTCATCGGCATGACGATCTTCAAAATCGGCGTCTCCGAGATGAAGCGCATGCCCCGCGAACTCGTCTTCGTGCTCCTCTCCTGCTTCGTGATCCGCCCGCTCGTGATGTACCTCGTCACGATCCCGTTCGACCTCGAGCCCATCATGCGCAAGGTCTTCGTCGCGGCCGCCGCCCTGCCCGTCTCGTCGGTCATCGCCGTTCTCGCACGCACTTACGGCGGCGACGAGCGCTTCGCCTCAAGAGCGATCGGCGTGACCACACTCGGCATCATCCCGGCCCTGCCCGTGATGCTCTTCATCGTGCATTTCGTCTGATCCGGATCTCGAAAAGAAAGCTGCGCGCAACGCCCGCACCCACGAAGAAGGGGCGCCCGTTCATGCAGATCGGACGCCCCTTTTCAATGCCGATCCTTGTTCAGGATCTCATCGGGCGGCGAGCGCCTCGAGGCGCCTGACGGCCATGTTGGCCACGACGCTCACGGCGACGGGGAGGACCTCGTCGTTGAAGTCCATCTGCTGATTGTGGAGCGACACCTGGTGCTCCTCGTCGCGGATGCCCACGCGGATGATCGCGCCTGGGATGCGGTTGAGGTACTCGGAGAAGTCCTCGCTCGACATGAACGGACGGATGATGCGGACGTTGTCCTCACCGAGCAGGGCCTTCGTGACCTCGTGGGCGGCGATCGTCTGCTCCTCGCCGTTGATGACGGAGCCGATCATGCGGTCGTAGACGAGCTCGACCGTGCAGCCGTTGGCGGTGGCGATGCCCGTCACCATCGCGCGGATGTTCTCCTCGGCGAGGTCGCGGATCTCGGGCAGGAAGGTGCGCACCGTGCCGCTCATCGTCAGTTCGCTCTGCACGACGTTGTTGGCCTTGAAGTTGCCGCAGTTGATCGAGCAGATGGAGACGACGGCGGACTCGATCGGGTCGACCTTGCGGGAGACGATCGTCTGGAGCGCCGTCACGATCTGGGCGGCGACGGGAATCGGGTCGACGCCGAGGTGCGGACGGCCACCGTGCGTGCCCTTGCCGCGCAGCGTGATGTAGACGCTGTCGCTCGCGGCCTGGAGGGGACCCGGCTTGAAGCCGATCACGCCCTTGGGAAGATTGGGCTCGGTGTGGCCGCCGTAGATCTCCTCGATGCCGTACTTCTCGATGAGGCCCGCCTCGACGAGGGCCTTCGCACCCGTGCCGGCCTCTTCGGCGGCCTGGTGTACGAGCACGATGCGGCCGGGGAAGTCGTTGTGCGCGGCGAGCCAGCGGGCGGCGCCGAGAAGCCACGTCGTGTGGCCGTCATGGCCGCAGCAGTGGCCGCGGCCGGCAATCGTGCTCGCCCAGGGCTTGCCGCAGCCGTCGTTCATCGGCAGGGCGTCCATGTCGGCACGGATGGCGATGGTGTGGCCGGGACGGCTGCCCTCGATCACGGCGATGACGCAGCCCTTGACGAGCTCCGTGTCGATCTCGACGATGCCGCTCTTCCTGTGATAGTCGCAGATCAGGCCCACGGTGCGCTCGGTCTCGAAGCCGAGCTCGGGGTGTGCATGAATGTCGTGACGGATCTCCTCGAGCTCGGGCACGAGTTCGGCGACGCCGGGCAGAAGACGGTCTTGAAGAAGCAGAGCCATTTGGGGTTCTCCATTTTTTGAACAATGGTCTTGGTGTCTGACGATTGTACGCCTTCCGAGAAATCGAAAGGACCTTCCCGCTTGCGCAGGAAGATCCTTTGGGGAGCGGCAGGTCCAGGGGAACGGCCTGCCTCATGTCGCCGATTAACCGCGGTTACTTGTTGCCGAGGATCGTCTTGACGGCCATGCGGCCCGAGTTGATGGCGAATGCGGAGGCGGTGCCTTCGCCGATCTTCAGGTCATAGGCTTCGCCGTACACGCCGCCCGCGTCATGACCGATGGCATAAAGGCCCGGAATGACGTGGTCGTTCTTGTCGAGGACCTGCAGGCCCGCGTTGACCTTGACGCCGTTGAGGCTGGTGAGCGTATTGAGCTTGCCGCGGACGATGTAGAACGGACCTTCGGAGATACCGCGCAGGTAGTACGGGTCCTTGTCGAACTGTTCGTCCTTGCCCTGCTTGGCGTACTTCGTCATCTTTTCGCACGTGGCCTTGAGGACCTTCGGATCCATGCCGGCCTTTTTGGCGGCTTCTTCGATCGTGTTGCCGATGAAGACGTTGCCCTTGGCTTCGTTGGCCTTCAGGAGCTCGTCGAGCTGCGTGGCGGCCTGATGGCGGAGAATGAAGTTGCCGCACGGATTCGGATAGCCCTTGCCTTCCGTGGAGAATTCACGCTTCGTGGCCTCGTCGAACACAATGTAGGTCCATTCGCCGGTGCGGGCGATGGCGTTGGAAGACATAGGCCAGTCGATCGTCAGTTCTTCGTTGAAGAAGCGGTTGCCCACGGCGTCCACATAGAGGAGGCCCTGGCGGAAGAGCGCGCGGACTTCCTTATTGGCGCCGTTGCAGATGGCTTCGCCTTCGGCGGGCATGAATGCGCCGTTGAGCATCATCGGGCCCATGTTGTCGCCGACGGCGCCGACTTCAAACGCCATGTTGATGCCGTCGCCCGTGCGACCCGGAGCGCCGACCGGAACGGAGTCGATGCCGGAGTACTTCTTCACCATCTCGGTGTTGAAGGAGTAGCCGCCCGTGGCCAGGATGACGTTCTTGGCGTTGACGGTGATCGTGTCACCCTTCTTGTTCTTGGCGATGACGCCCGTGACCTTGCCGTCCTTGAAGATCAGCTTTTCGGCCGGCGTCTGGAGAAGCAGCTGGCCGCCCTTGGCCTTGAACTGCTCGATCATGGCCTTGGGCAGAGAGCCGGCGCTCGGATAGATGTGCCAGGTCTTGTCAGCCTTTTCACGCCAGGCGGTCTTTACTTCCTTCCAGTGCACGCCGTGGTCCCAGACCCACTGGATCGTTTCGGCGGATTCATCGACGAAGGCCTTGACGAGCGGCGCGTTGATGGTCCAGTGATGGTAGGCGGCCATTTCGTTGAAGGCCTGGATCTTCGTGAGCTTGACGCCCGCTTCCTTCTGCATGAAGGATTCGGCGGCAAACGAGCCCTCCATGAAGTTGCCGGCGCCGCCCGCGAAGGCGTTCTTTTCGAGAAGGAGGGTCTTGAGGCCGCCTTCGACGGCGGAAAGAGCTGCGACGGAACCGCCTGCACCGGCACCGACCACGACGAGGTCGACGGTGTAGGTCTGGTTGGCGGCGTAGGCCGGAGCAAAGCACATCGCAACGGCGGCGGCAAGAATGACACGCTTCATAATCTGTTCTCCTTAGGTCAGGGAAATCGGTCGGGAGGTGAGCTCGAGACGGCGTCCCTCTCCATGACCCAAAGATTATTCGGCGTTTTGCTTAAGTACTTTTGGCGCCGTCAAGAGGTCGGGCCCGCCTCACCGAGTATTTTCCCTAGGTCGGGCATGAGCTTCTGAAACTGCCTGACGCTGTGGACGCCGAGCGCCTTGTAGACGGCGGCGCGGTGCACCTCGACGGTCCTCACGGACAGGCCGAGATGCTCGGCGATGGCCGCATTGTCGAGGCCCTGCATCATGAGTTCGAGCACGCTCCTGGGACGGTCGGTGAGCGACGCGACGGCCGAAGCGAGGCTCGAGGGCACCTCTGCGCCTTCGGCCGCAAGGGTCGAGCGCTCCGTGAGGATCCTCACGAGCGTGATGAGCTTCTCGGGATCCACGGGCTTGAGCAGGAAGTCCGCTGCGCCCGCCTTGAGCGTGTCGATCGCCGCCTGAATGTCCGAGTAGCTCGTGATGAAGACGACGGGAACCTTCGAGTGCATGGCGTTGAGGCGCTGCTGAAGCTCGGGGCCCGAAAGTTCGGGCATGCGCACGTCGAGAAGCACGACGCCCGGCCTTCCCGAATCGAAGTCCCTCAGAAACTCGGCGCCCGAGGCGTAGGACGCCGTCCTGAAGCCCTCGCACTCAAGCATGAATCCGAGCGATTCGCGGACCTCGTCCTCGTCGTCCACGATGCGGATGAGCGGCTCGTCGGCTGCCTTCTTCTTGACATCCTCCCAGACGCGCTTCATGATCTGTTCTCCTTTGGTCAGGGAAATCGGTCGGGAGAGGAGCTCGAGACGGCGTCCCTCTCCATGACCCAAAGATTATGGCATTTCGCGGTTTCATGTGGGTAATTCCCGCGCGGAATCGAATCGTCAAACTGTCGTGGAATAGCGCAGGCCGTTAGGCCGAGCATATGCCGCGAAAGCAGATTGACGAGGTGATTCAGCGCAAATAGCCTGTGGTTCGGGGAAAGCAAGGGCGTTAACGCCCGCCTTTTCCCCGAGCCACGTGGCGGCGAACGCCGGGGTGTCGGGGGCGGAACCCCCATTCTAGTCACTACCCGATACGGGCAGTAACGGGCTGCATCAAACAGCCCTCCAAGCTTCTTGAGCCAGCCATCACCGAGTTCTTTTCTTCCGATGTTCAAGCATCCGTTCACATCGGCGTTGATTTTTTGACCATTCGATCGAATGAAGAGCCCACCAATTCGCTTGCCCGAGCTCGGAACAAGATTCGCATTTTTATCCCCGTAATTAGGGAGCTGATCAAAATCTAGCGCCGACTGGCGAGAAGTGTAGCGTTCCTCTCGAACGATCACCTGGATCCCGTACTCCTCCGCCTTGTAGCGAATCATGTGAATCAGGCGGTTGAAGGGAATGTTCACGAAGTTTTGGTTATTGACCTTGCCGAGGTTGATATTCTGTTTCCAACCTTCGCTGCGTCTACAACATCAACATTCATTTGGTACTGGTTGTGGCTTATCGATGAAAGCAATCACAAGAGCCATATTCAGTACTATACAGGAAGTTCTACACCGCATTCTGGATCGACTTGAGATTCGGATTCTCGATTTTTCCGGAGAGGTTGATCACATCCACCTCTTGGTTTCCATTCCGTCTCGCTATGCGATTTCCGATCTTGTCAACCGCATCAAAACGGCGACCACTAGAGCGATTCGCCAAACACATGCAAAAGCCATTGCTCCATTTCTTTGGAGAAATCGATTCTGGTCCAATAGCTATTACGCTGTTTCTGTCGGTGACGGACGCTCGATAGAGTCATAAAGCGGTATATTCAAGGGCAGAAATTGCCGAGCTGACGCTCGGCCCGCTATCCATCCCCACCCAACGCTTCGCATTGGATGGGGAATTCCGCGGAAGTGGTTAAATCTGCGAAGAACCTCCTTTTTCCACAGCATCAACCGCCCAGCCAGCTCCGTGTACTTGAGAAAAGGAACCGCTTGTTCTAGGCACCGCTTCTGCAGTTCTATCGCCTTGTTCCACACGAAACGCCGACACCCGACAGCTTGAGCGAAGATTCGCTTCTGCTCCCGGGTAGGCATCAGTTCGAACTTGTAGGCGATGTTTGCTTTCATGACTTCAATCCTACACCGTCCTTTCGAGAACGCATGCTTCGCACGAGTTTGTGCGAAGAGGGTTTGAGCGCCTATCAGCCCGGCGGTTAAAACCGCGGGCTTTCTCGGCTCGACTTTATAAAGCGTCTCCCTTCTTTCCTTCGATCCCGTCCCGTTTCGCTTCGAGCGGTAGCTCGAGGCGGGCCTGCGCGCCGCCTTCGGGTAACGGCCTGATCGCGAAGCTTCCGCCGTGGGCCTCCGCAATCGAATGAATGATGATGAGGCCGAGTCCCGTGCCGCCCGTCTTGCTGCTCGGCGCGCCGGTGATGTGCTTCTGGAATTCGGCAGGATCGACCACGGCACCGCGATTCCTCACCTCGAGGACGACGCTCCTCTCCGAGACCTGCATGGCGACGGCGATGCCGGGATCGGTGTCGATGCCGACCGCCTCGGCGGCGTTCTTGAGGATGTTGAGTACGGCAAGCCCGAGTTCGAGCTCGTCGCCCGTGACGACAGCCCTGACGGTCGAGACCTCGACGGGACACGCGATCCTGCCCGACTGCCTCAGATCGGCGATCGTCGCCTCGACAAGCAGGTCGAGCCTTACGGGCGCGAGCCTTGAGGTCTCTCCCTTGGCGTAGGCGCGCACCTTCTGCAGGATGCCTGCGGCGCGCTCGCTCTGCTCCTCGATGGTCCTGAGGCAGTCCTCCATCATGCCCTTCTTGAGCTCTGGAAGCCTCAGCAGGGCCTGCATGGCGCGGGTGCGGTAGCGAATGGCCGAAAGCGGCTGGCCCATCTCGTGGGCGAAGATGGAGGAGAGCTGGCTCACGACGCCGAGCCTCGACATGGCGCGCAGCCTCTCCTCGGTCTCGATCGCCTTGCTCTCGATCTCGCGCTGGCGCACATAGGCCTCGTTGAGCTCGCGCGCACGGGCCTGCGCCTGACGCTCGACGATGCGAAGATGCACGAAGCCGCCAAGGAGCAGGAGCACGACCGTCACGACGACGGCCGAATACTTCTGCCAGATGCGCTCGAGCGTCCATTCGCGCAGGTAGGCGTAGGGACCAATCCTGAGCGTCTTGAAGACACGGTCGACGCGGTCGAACTCGGTCGCGACGCTGAAGCCCATGCCGCTCTTCGGATCGACGGGCATCGACATCAATGCCTCGACCATGCGCTTCGTCATGGCGGGCTCGACGAGGCTCGAGGTGCGTGCAACGGTCCAGCCGGGAAAGAGCGACGTCGAACGCAGGCAGGCGCGCGTGTTCTCGTGCGCGGGGGCGACGGGACGCAGCCGGCCCTCGAGTTCGGGCCACTTCTCGAGGAGCGCCTCATACTCGCAGATGCGGAAGGCTGAGACGTCGGCATCGCCATTCAAAAGCTTCTCGACGGTGAGCTGAGGCTGGTCGTGCGTGATGATCTCGGACTTGAAGAAGTCGTCGGGATCAAAGCCCGCGTCGGCGACCGCGGCCATCGGAATCTGGTAGTTGATGAAGTTGGCCTTCGAGTTGAGCACCGCGCGACGGCCCTTCATGTCGGCGATCGTCCTGATCTCGGGATGCCTGTCGGTCGTCACGAAGAGCGCGCCCGCAAAGCGGTTCGGATCGGGAAAGCGGCTCGTGAAGACAGTGCCGAGCGCATAGGCGCCGTAGGGGCGAAGCTCCACGTAGTGGCCCGCGCTCATGAGCCCGAAGTCGATCCTCTGGGACCTTGCGGCCGCATAGAGCTCGGGAAGATGATATTCGACGAACTGGAAGGTGACGTCGGGCATCGTCCTTTCAAGATGCTCCATCAGCGGCCTGCGGATGTCGGCTTCGCCGGGCTGGTAGTTGTTGTCGCCATAGGCCTTCATCGGCTTGAGGAAGCCGAAGCGCACGACGCCGGGCTTGTGCGGCTGCGCCTCGAGCTGCTCGGGCGTGAGGATGACGCCCGCGAACGTCTCGCCCGCGTGCAGCAGGAAGGCTGCGGCGAGGAGAAGAAGCTCTCGAGCGAAATGAAGCGGGCGCATGCGGTCTCTCGGACGGTCGGTGAGAATCACACCATTTTAGAGGCATCCCGAATCCCGCCGCCATTCCCGCATGGCGCCGCTCGGGTACAATGCACGGAATCCGGCCCACAACCGATTCAATCGGGATCCGCTGACCAGGACCCGCAACAAGACATGACCGACAGACTTCCGAAAACACCCAGAGGCCGCAACCGTGCGGTCGAGCTCCTTCGTTGCGCCATCGACGTCTTCATCGAGTACGGCTACGAGGGCGCGTCCCTCTCCCGCATCATCGAACGCTCGGGCGGCTCGCGCACCGTAATCTACCAGGTCTACGGCAACAAGGAGGGGCTCTTCCTCGCCGCCCTCGGCATGATGGCCGACGACGTCTATCAGGCCTACGTGAGCGACTATCATCCCGGCCGCAGCCTGCGCGAGGAGTTCGAGGCCTTCGGCCGCATCTTCCTCACGGGCATGTTCACCGAACGCGCCGTCGGCGCCTGCCGCCTCGTCTTCGCACAGTCCTTCGCCCGCCGCGACATCGGCGAGTTCTTCTACCGCGAGGGCGTGAAGAAGAGCTACCAGTGCTTTGCCCGAGTCCTGCAGAACCACGTCGACGCCCCGATCGAGGAGCTCGAGGAGGCCGCCGCCCGCTTCATCGAGATGCTCCGCGGCCCCCTTCTCATGCGCATTCTCTGCACGCCCGAGACGCAGGTCACGCCCGAGGAGATCGAGGAGGCCGCCGTGCGCTGCGCCGACATCATGACCGTCTGGATGAACGAGCGCTGGCCCGAGACCAGAGCCGCCTGACCCGCACCGCTCCCATCATGGGCGCCGCCTCCCGAAGCGTGGACGCGGCGCCTTTTTCGTGTCCGCCCGCCTTTCCCGAAATGCCTTGAAACATTTCCCGCGACTCCTCACGACTCTCGAAAAACTACCGAAAACTACGCAATTCTGAGGCGAAACCGCGCCCAAAACACGACCTCCGCATCCCCTCCGGCCACTCTCCCCGACGCCCCGCCGGTGTCTCCAAAAGGCCTCACGGCGTCACTTTTAGGGGAAAATACCCAGAAGTTCAAAGCGACACGAAAAACACGGAAAAATCGGACCGATTTTCCGCCTGAAACGACTGTCGCAGAGCGCTTTGCAAAGATCATCGAATTATTTTGGCAGCGGGTTAACCCTATGGATCGTTTACCCTCAGGAAGCGCTTTCAACCCGTTTTATCCGCGTTTGCCCCGTTGACTTAAGGCGACGGGTCGGATAAGGTGCGCACGTATAACAAAGATTTACAGGTTCCCCTGTCCTCCGGGATGCGGGATTCCACAGCCAAAGGAGATCGTATGGTCTACATTCACTTTGCACTGCTCTTCGCGTGCATCATCTACGCCGCCAAGCTCGGCGGCATCGGCGTCGGCATGGCCGGCGGCTTCGGCATGGCTATTGCCGTCTTCTGCCTCGGTATCCCGCCGGGTCCCATGCCCCTTGACGTGATCCTCATCATCATGTCCGTCCTCTTCGCCTGCTCCGTCATGCACGTTGCCGGCGGCATGGACTACATGGTTCGCGTTGCCTCCCGCGTTCTTCGCGCCAATCCGAAGTACATCAACATCCTCGCTCCGGCGATCGCCTTCCTTCTGACGATCCTCTCCGGCACGGGCTTCACGACGATGTCCATCCTGAACGTGATTCAGGAAGTGGCCAAGCAGAACGGCGTTCGTCCGTCCCAGCCGCTGACCTCCGCCGTCGTCGCCTCCCAGATCGCCATTTCCGCCTCCCCGATTTCGGCCGCCACCGCCGCCATGTGGGTTGTCGTTGAAACGATGGGCGTCTCCTTCGGCCAGGTCCTCTGCGTGATTCTGCCGGCCGGCCTCTTCGGCGCCGCCGTCGCTTCGCTCATCTCCGCCTTCCAGGGCGTCGACCTTGAAAAGGACCCGATCTTCCAGGCCCGCATGAAGGCCGGTCTCGTCGCCATGTCCTCTCAGGAACAGCGTGAAGCTCCGCTTCCGAAGGGCGCCAAGCTCTCCGTCGTGATCTTCCTCCTCTCCGTGGTGTTCATCGTTGCCATGCTCCTCTTCAAGAAGGAAATCGGCCACACCCTCGGTTCCCGCGACATCATCGTCATCACGATGCTCTTCATCTCGATGCTGATGTACTGGTTCTGCGACGTCGAGCTCACCAAGATCAAGAACTCCTCGATCTTCAAGGGCGGTTATGAATCCCTCGTCGTGATTCTCGGCATCTGCTGGCTCGCCTCCACGGTCATCGGCATCTACATCCCGACGATTAAGGAACAGGCCACTGTCCTCCTCGGCCAGTACCCGGGCCTCCTCGCCCTCGCCTTCTTCTGCGTGTCCGCTCTGCTCTTCTCGCAGGGTGCCACCTCGGCCCTGCTCGTCCCGGTTGCCGCCAGCCTCGGCTGCGACGCCCCGATGATCCTCGCCTGCTTCGTGGCCGTCTCGGGCATCTTCGTCACGAACGTCTACCCGACCTCCGCCTTCGCCATCTCCTGCGACGACACGGGCTCCTTCATGGGCAAGTGGTCCGGCACGTACGTGATCAACCATCCGTTCTTCCTCCCGGGCTGCCTTGGCCTCGTCGCCGCCATCCCGTTCGGCTTCCTCATGGCCGGCCTCGTGTTCTAACACGCGGTTTCGAACAACGGAATCCAAGCCTCCAACGGGCGTTCACCTTCGGGCGAACGCCCGTTTTCGTTTCCGCGAACGCCCGTTTTCTTGACATCGTCCCTTCCCTTCCGTATAAATTCGCTCTGCAATCTTCAGGGCAGGGTGAAAGTCCCTACCAGCGGTACAGCCCGCGAGCGCCTCTCCCTCAGGGGAAGCGCATGATCAGGTGAAACTCCTGGGCCGACGGTCACAGTCCGGATGTAAGAAGATGCAGGTCAAAGGCGGACGCGTGCCTGCCTCCGGCATGCGCGTGCCCGCGCCTGCGCCCTTTGCCGTCGCCCTGAACGTTCGGCCAACACCGGGTTCGGGGCGCCTTCGTCTCTTCCTTGAGCGGAAGCTCCCCATCCCGCCTTCAATCCTCTAGAGAACCGAAGCCCTTGGCTTCGGACAAGGAAGACACGTCATGACCCATGCGTTCGACACCATTGAAAAGGCGCTTGAAGACCTTCGCGCCGGCAAGATCATCCTCGTCACCGACGATCCCGATCGTGAAAACGAAGGCGACTTCATCTGTGCGGGCGAGTTTGCCACGCCCGAGAACATCAACTTCATGGCCGTCCACGGCCGCGGCCTCATCTGCATGCCCATGTCGGGCGAGCTCTGCGACAGGCTCGGCCTGGCGCCGATGGTCGCGAAGAACACCGACAACCACGAGACCGCCTTCACGGTGAGCATCGACCACGTCGAGACGACGACGGGCATCTCCGCCTTCGAGCGCTCCCACACGGCGCTCGCCGCCCTTCGCCCCGACGCCCGTCCCGAGGACTTCCGCCGCCCCGGCCACATGTTCCCGCTGCGCGCCAAGGCGGGCGGCGTGCTCGTGCGCAACGGCCACACCGAAGCCACCGTCGACCTGTGCCGCCTCGCGGGCCTCGCGCCCTGCGGCCTGTGCTGCGAGATCATGGCCGACGACGGCACGATGATGCGCACGCCCGAACTCATCGAGTTCGCCCGCAGGCACGACATGACCTTCATCACGATCGCCGACCTCCAGGCCTGGATCCGCGCCCGCGCCTAAATTCGGGACGCGCACGACGCACCGCGTCTCCTCCCGGCTTCACGACGGCCCGCCGTTTTCAACGAAACGGCGGGCCGATTTTCAACGAAACGGCGGGCCGAACTGCATCAGGATGCAAGCAAAACGCCGCCTTCACGCACACGGCGTCGCCTTTGCGCGTACACTTTGAAGTTCGACGCCGCCATTGACGAGCGGCCTTTCCCCCGCTTGAAACTCCGCCGGAAAACCTCATGAAGCTCATCAAGAAATCCAAGAAGCTCAACAACGTCCTCTACGACATCCGCGGCCCGATCGTCGACCGCGCCAAGGAGATGGAGGCCCAGGGCCAGCAGCTCATCAAGCTCAACATCGGCAATCTCGCCTCGTTCGACTTCCAGGTCCCCGAGGAAATCCAGCGAGACATGATCCTCAACCTGCCCAACTCCGCGGGCTACTCCGACAGCAAGGGCATCTTCGCCGCCCGCAAGGCCGTGATGCACTACACGCAGGAGCTCGGCATCAGGGGCGTGACGCTCGACGACATTTATCTCGGCAACGGCGCCTCGGACCTCATCTCGCTCGCGACGAACGCGCTGCTCGACGAAGGAGACGAACTCCTCATTCCGATGCCCGACTATCCGCTCTGGACAGCCACCACGAGCCTCTCGGGCGGCACCCCCGTGCACTACCTCTGCGACGAGGAGAACGGTTGGCAGCCCGATCTTGACGACATCCGCGCCAAGATCACCCCGAGGACCCGCGGCATCGTGATCATCAACCCGAACAACCCGACGGGCGCCGTCTATCCGAAGGAGACGCTTCTCAAGCTCGTCGACATCGCCCGCGAGTTCGGCCTCATCATCTTCGCCGACGAGGTCTACGACAAGATCCTCTACGAGGATGCGAAGCACATCGCCATCGCGAGCCTCTCCACCGACGTCCTCACGATCACGTTCAATTCGCTCTCCAAGGCCTACCGCGCCTGCGGCTACCGTGCGGGCTGGATGATCATCTCGGGCAACAAGCTGCCCGCCCGCGACTTCATTGAGGGCCTCAACATGCTCGCCAACATGAAGCTCTGCGCCAACGTGCCGGGCCAGTGGGCGATCCAGACCGCGCTCGGCGGCTACCAGTCGATCAACGACCTCGTCTGCGAGGGCGGCCGCCTGCGCGTTCAGCGCGACCTCGCCTGGGAGCTCCTCACGCAGATTCCGGGCGTCACCTGCGTCAAGCCCCAGGGCTCGCTCTACATGTTCCCGAGGCTCGATCCGAAGATCTACCCGATCGAGAACGACCGCCAGTTCTTCAAGGAGCTCCTTGAAGCCACGCGCGTCCTGCTCGTGCAGGGCACGGGCTTCAACTGGCCGCATCCCGATCACTTCCGCGTCGTGTTCCTGCCGCACGAGCCCCAGCTGCGCGAGGCCATCAGCCGCATTGCCGAATACCTCGCCGCCTGGCGCGCCGCACATCCCGTGAAGGAAGAACCCGCCACACCGAGGAAGAAGGAGGGCGCCGCCGAATAAGCGCTGTTCGGCAGCTTCCCGCCTGTCCATGTAGCGGCCTGAAGGCCATGATGTCTTCAGGCCGCTTTTTCTCATCCTATTTCCGTACCTCAACAGCGCCATGCAGAGCCTTCTCAGACGCTTCGCAAGGTGCTGACCAATCCGCTCATCATCGCGACCGTGGCGGGCCTTCTCGTCAAGGCATCGGGCCTCACGGTCCCGCAGACCGCCACGACCTTCCTCGCGCATCTGGGCAACGACTCGCTGGCGATGGGACTCCTCTGCATCGGCGCGGGCCTCAGGCTCCATGACTTCAGGGATCACCTCGCGCTCATCACGACCTCCGTCGTCTGCCGCCTGCTTGCGGTCCCCGCCATCGCCTGGGGTGCCGTCACGCTCGCGGGCCTCGACCCCGTGGAGGCGGGCGTCGCGATCCTCTTTGCGGCGCTTCCCACCGCACAGAGCTGCTACGTGATGACGGCCTCGATGAAGGGCGACGCCCCGTCGGTCGCCAACGTCACGACCGCCCAGACGCTCGCCGCCATGGCGACGCTCCCCTTCTGGATCTCGACGGTCCTCATCGGCCTCTCGCCCATCGCGGGCTGAGACCGGAATCAGGGAAAGGCAGATGCACGAACGTCCGCAGGACCGCGTGTCCTTGCGGGCGTCTCATTGTTCGATCCGGGATGAGGTCTGACCGACTCGAGGAGTCGCTTGAGCCTCGGAAGAAGCGTGCGGCGGCAGTATTCTGCCGTCTCGTCGCCGCCCGGGAGCTCGAGGAACATGCGGCCTGCGTCGAGCGTGAGCCCGAAGGCGCGCACGGCCTCGGGGCCGCCGCGCTCGCACTGCGTGACCACGCTCTTGACGGTGGCGATAACGCCCTTGGAGAAGCGTTCGGAAGCGGCGCGGAAGATCACGGCGTCCCTGTCGGTCTCGTCGACGGGGTGATCGGCCGCCTCGAGAAAGCCCTCGAACTCCCCCTTGAGGCGGTCGGCAAAGCGGTCCTTCATCAGTATGAAGTCGGCGCTCGAGGCGGTGCCGTAGGCGTCGCTCAGCGCCTGCGCGTTTTCGCGAAAGTCGATGCCGAGCTGGTGGCGATGCTCGGGCGAGAGATGCGCCCACTCGGCCGTGATGCGGCGCAGCAGGCCCACGAGACGCATGCTCGCGGCGATCTGGCCCGCAAAGATGATGTCGTCGATCACGAAGCTGCGCGCGATCGTGCCGATGCCCGCGTCAAGGAAGTTCTTCCAGCGGCGGAAGAAGAGGCGCTCCTCGTCGTCGCTCTCAAAGACTTCGCCCACGAGCGCAAGCGGGCTCGCGGCGTGCTCGGAGACGAGCCTGCGCACGTTGGCGGCAAAGCCCTCGAAGCTCTCGAGCGCCGAAAAGGACGTGCCCTCGCCCGCCTCGCGCTCAAAGCGCCCAAGCCAGGAGGCCTGCTCGAACGTCAGGTCCTCCATCAGCTTCCTGCAGCCCGACGGGAGGAAGCTCCTCGCCTGCTGCCAGTCCTCGAAAAGGCCCGTCGCGGCCGCCGTGAGGCGCTTGAGCGCCTCCCTGATCATCGCCAGGCGCTCGGCCTCGGTGTGCATCACAGTCATGTTGTGTCGTCTTCTCATTGTTGTTGTGACGTCATGCGGCGCGCCTCGCTTTTCACAGGATTTCCCTGCGCACGGCGGGCCTTTCGCCCCGCCGTTCCTTTTTTTCGCGCTTGCATGAGAATGTTTCCCAATAGTTTACCTCAATCAAGGCATATCTGCCCCACACAAGAGACTATTGATTTTTCGAACGACGGATTCGGCGGGACCGTTCGGAGGCGTTCAGGGAGACGTAAATGAAGAGCGCCCGGAGGCCTGGGACCTTCGGGCGCTTCAGGCGTCCTGCTGCGGCGCAGGACGGGGTTCAGGGGGCTCCGCCCTGAGGCGGAGCGTCAGGCCTTATTTGATGGCGGCGACCTTCTGGCCGGCGAGGCGGCCGAAGACGAGGCAGTCAAGGATGGCCACGGAGCCGAGGCGCACTGCACCGTGCACGCCGCCCGTCGCTTCGCCGGCGGCGAAGAGATGGCCGATCGGCTTGTCGGAGCGGACGTCGAGGACTTCGCAGTTGTCGTCCGTGACGAGGCCGCCCATGCAGTGATGGACCTTGGGCTGGAGTTCGCAGACGTACCACGGACCTTCGACGAGCGGGACCTGGTCGTTGTTGATGTAGCGGCTCCAGACCGGGTCGGCCTTGGCCTTCACGACCTTGTTGAATTCCTCGACCTGTGCCTTGAGGGCGTCGGCCTTGATGCCGGCGGCCTTGGCGAGGGCTTCGAGCGAGTCGTACTTCTCGACGATCTTGCGTTCGAGCATTTTTTCAAGGAAGCCCGGGCGCTGCTTCTTGAGCGGCTGCACGTTGGGTTCGTTGCAGATGGCGAAGCACTTCTTGCCGTTGGCCTGTTCGACCATGATGGCGTCGGCGCGGACCTTGCGGTTGGCGAGCTCGTTGACGAAGCGCTTGCCTTCGGCGTTGACCCAGAGGCCGTATTCGGCGGCGGCCGTCTGGTTGAACTGCCAGCCGATGCCCATGCCCTTTTCACGCGGGCAACCCCACGGGCCACACTGGATCCAGTCGTTCTGGACCTGGAGGGCGCCGATGGCGGACGTTTCACGCCACATTTCGGACGTGGCGCCCGGCTGGTTCGTCGTATCGAGCGTTTCGTTGAGCTTCGGATCCTGGAACATGCGGAACTTCACGTCGGCGGAGAAGCCGCCGTAGCAGAGCACCACGCCCTTCGTCGCGCGGATCGTCTTCACCTTGCCAGAGTCGGCCTTCGGGAAGCGGTAGCCTTCGCGGACCTGAACGCCCTCGACGCCGTTGTCACCGCGGATGATGTGTTCGACGAACACGCGGTTGCGCAGCGGAATGCCGAGTTCCTTGCACTTGTCGAGTTCCTTCGTAACGATGCCCGAACCCGAGCCGTTCGTCGTCGTGACGTAGCGCGGAACGGAGTGACCGCCTTCCTGGCCGATGGCGTCGGGCAGGTACTGCACGCCGAGTTCCTTGACGGTCCATTCATAGTTGGAGAGCGCATGCTCGGCCAGATAGCGGACCTTGCTCGAGTAGTTCATGTAGTTGCCGGCCGTGAGAATGTCCTTCTCAAGCAGCTCGACCGAGTCCTCGATCTTGTGGAGCTTCTGCTGCGGGCAGCCCGTGGCGGTCAGAATGCCGCCGTTGATGATCGAGTTGCCGCCGAACGTGGCCATTTTTTCAAGAACGACGACGTTCGCGCCCGCCTTCTTCGCCTCAATGGCGGCGGCAAGACCGGCAAAACCCGAGCCGATGACGACCACGTCGACGACTTCGTCCCACTTCTGCTTCGGAGAGGCGACGGCGACGGTGGAGCCTGCAAGAGCCGCACCGGCGGCGACTGCACCCTGGATGAGATGACGGCGGGAAAGATCGGTCATGGTAAATTCCTCCTCAAACTGACTCCAGACGAGCCGACTTCTCCTGAGGCCGCATCCGGAGATTCCGCCCTTCGCCCCGACGGGACGCGGGCGAGCACAGGGCGCACTTTGTCGCCCTTCGTTATCATCCTACTATCGACAGGCGCAATGCGGGAGAGAACAAACCCGCATCCGAATCACCTCCCACTGAATTCCCGTTCAGGCCTATACGTCACTACCACAGTTCTTGACAGGACATGGAAAGACGACGCCGCAGGCGTTTTGACCCTTCAACGCCCCTTTCCTCACGGTAACCGACGTTACACTTTAAAATAAAGTTGCATTTTCGACTCATGATTACGTATTTTTACTGAGTTTTTCTTTGCACTTTTCCGCCAAAAATCAGCAGAATCCCCTCGTCCCTAGGGATTACGCGAAGTACCTAAGGACTTTCCCTAAATGCATCTCGCGTATTTCCCGCATTTTTGTTAGCATGAGGCTGACCAAAACAAGCGCATTGAACAGCCGTTCAGACCAGAAGAAGGCTGTTGCGGATTGAGGCGGTCGCGCCGGGAAAAGATACCTTCCCGGCAGCCCGGCGGGGAAGCGTCAGGCGGGTTCCGAAAGGAGCGCGGGCGCGCCCACCCGGGTCAAGCACGGGCGGCGCCATCCCTTTCACACCAGTCGCCCGTTACGGACCGCGTCCGGGTGAAAGACGGACGCAAGAACCGGTAATCGTCAACCCATGCTCATCGGCGTTCTGCTTGGCATCGCTGCGGGTGCTCTCTGGGGCCTCATTTACATTGCGCCCCTTCTTCTACCGCAGTACAACCCCGTTCTCGTCGCCCTCGGGCGATTCATCGCCTTCGGCCTCGTGTCGCTGCCCTTCATGTTCTTCATGAAGGAGGACCTCAAGCGATTCACGAAGCCCGACATCATCGAAGCCTTCCGGCTTCCCTTCTTCGGCAACGTCGTCTTCTACAGCCTGATCACCGTCTGCATCCGCATGTCGGGCGCTCCGCTTGCCGGCATGTTCATGGCCGTCATTCCCGTGCTCGTCGCCATCGTGGCGAACGTGCGCTATCAGCGCGAGGGCCGCGGCCTCTCGTGGGGCTCCATCACGCCGCCGCTCGTGCTTATCTTCTTCGGCCTCGTGATCGCCAACTGGACCGAATTCCAGTACATCACCTCCTCGGGCTCCACGGGCCTCGACTTCTGGATCGGCGTGCTTTTCGGCATCGCGGCCGTGATCTCCTGGACCTGGTTCTCCATCATGAACGGCGAATGGCTTCTCGCCCACCCGAAGCACAGCTCGTCCGCCTGGACGGCCCTGCAGGGCGTCACGGTGCTCCCCGTCGTCATGATCGCCTTCGCGATCCTCGCCTGGCCGTGCGGCTGGATGGACACCTCGGTGTCGCTTCTCGGTGAAACGCCGCTGCGCTTCCTCGGCGTGGCCCTCATGATCGGCCTGCTCTGCAGCTGGGTCGCCATGCTCTGTTGGAACCAGATGTCCCAGCGCCTGCCCTCCGGCCTCGGCGGCCAGCTCATCGTCTTCGAGAGCATCTCCGCCGTCGTCTACGCCCTCATCTGGCGCGGCGAATGGCCCACCATCACGATGGTCATCGGCTTCACGATCCTGCTCGTGGGCGTGATGTGCTCCCTCTACGTCTTCGGCAAGTCCCCCGCCAAGAAGGAGGACGAATCAAAAAAAGCGTGCGCGGCCCCGTCGAAGGCCGCGAAGCCTGAGGAAAAGCTTGAGGGCGAGGCCGCGTAAGGCCCCGCCGCGAAAAGACCTTCGACATTGAGAAACGGCCCTGTCGCCTGTATGGCGTCCGGGCCGTTTTCCATTCCCCCCTTCAGAAACGTGCCTTCCTACGGCAGCGCGAAGCAGATCTGCGAATTCTCCGCATCGAGCCTGTAGATGCGGTATTCGACGGGCAGGTGCCCGAAGGCCATCGAGATGCGCGCAAACCTCAGCACGGGCATCGGATCGGGAACGGCGAGCCGCACGGCCTCGCTCCCCTTCACGCACTCGTACCTCACCGCGCAGCGCTGGCTCGTGATCACCACGCCCATTTCGCGCGCATAGAACCTGTAAATCGAGTCGTCGGGCCTGTAGCCCCTGCGGTAGCGCTCGGCCGTGAGTCCGGGGAAGAATTCGGGCAGCAGGAAGATCTCGTCCGAGGCCGCAATGCGCTCGCCCTCGGGCGTGCGCTTGACCATGTGCCTCACCATGTGGATCACCGTGTCGCCCGCCCGGATCCCGAGCCCCGCCGCAGCCTCCGCCGGACAGGGCGCCTCCTCAAGCAAGACGAGCCGCCTGAAGTCGAAACGCGTGCTGCCGTCCAAACTCTCGAAGGGCTGGAACCTGTTCTCCTCGGCCACCGTCGCAAGGGTCGCCGCAAACGTGCCCGCACCCTGCCTGCGGATGAGCGCACCTTCCTCAACCAGAAGCTCCACGGCTCGCCTGAGCGTGCCGAGCGATACGCCGAGCTCCTCAGCAAGCACCGACTCCGTCGGAAGCCTGTCGCCGGGATGCCAGTCCCCATGCCGAAGCCTTTCGACCAGCACATTCCTCACCTGCTCGTAGAGCGGGCATCTCGCAACGGCAAGACGCCTCCCCGTCTTTCTCAGCATGTGCGTTTCCTCATTCTTGTGTTTCACGGTCATTTGCGCCTCCTCTACTCCTGCAGGAGTAGAAATTCATTCATATTGTAGATGCCCCATATGCAACTCCGCCACCGAATGCCCCGCGGCGTGCCGGCCGCATCATGCGTTTCCCAACGGTCAGGTCTGTCAGCATTCGTTACGCGCACGCTCGGGCGCGACGCCGCGTGCTTAGAATGACCTCACTCGCAATGCGAACGACTCAACTTTCCGCATCATCATGAACTTCAGGACGCTTTTCACACCCGCCGCCCTTGCGGGCCTTCTTGCTCTTCCGGGCGCCGCCTCGGCGCTCGACGCCATTCCCGCCTCCTGTCTCAAGTGCAGGCAGTCCCCGGACGACACTGCCTTCATCACCTGCCTCTACGAATGTCTCGCGGATCTGAAGACCGCACCCGGCGCTTCCTCGGGCGACGCTTCGAAGTCGAAGGCCGGGACGCCTTCGACCGATTCCGGAAAGTCGGGCAAAAAGACGCAGGCCGACGGCCTTCCCGCCTTTGAAGGCGGCTGGACGGTCTACGACAGGCCCGACGCCGCCGAGGGCGATCAGGCCCGCAGCGCCGAGCTCCTGAGCCGCAGCGCCGTCTCCGCCTTCTTCCAGCGCGTGCAGCCCGTTCTCGTCCTCGCCAAGGAAAAGAAGGGCGACGTCCATGCCTTCCTCAACCTCGAGCCCGCCGTCGTGGGCTCCTTCTCGGATCGCGTCCTCGTTCAGTTCGACGAGAGCAGGCCCCGCGCCCTGCCGCTCCGCGCCCTGATGGGCGGCAGCGCCGTCCTTCTTCAGGACAAGACCTTCCTCAAGGACCTTGCGTCCGCAAGGAAGCTCTACGTCCGCCTCGACCTCTTCGGCGCGCCCGCCCAGACCATGGCCTTTGATCTCGGCGACGTCAAGGGCGTCATGAAGTGGCTCGACGAGGCCGACGCCGTCAGGAGCTGAGACTTTCCCTGGCGACTGTCCGACCTGCTCGTCAAAAAAGGCGGTGCATCTTCCTGCACCGCCTTTTTCAACTCCTCAATCCCGATGCCTTGCGAGCGAGCACCAGGCCGCGAGAATCGTGAAGAGCGTCACGCCCGCCATGATCTCAAGCGCAGGATGAATCGAACCGCCCGTCTCGAGCCTTCGCATGACGATCTTCCCGCCGGCTCTCGCCCATTCGCAGGCAAAGAGCACGTGAAGAAGTGCGAGAAGGCGCGTGGCGCCCGCACCCTTCACGGCCAGAAGGATGAGTGCGCCAAGCGGCGCGGCCGCAGCCGCAAGCGGCACGCCGTGGTAGAGAAGATGCGCGCAGAAGAGCAGCGTCGAGAGCGCGGGCGGGATCGAGAGCAGCACCTTCCTCATCATGCCATCTCCTTCTTCGCCGCAGTGTTCCTCGGCTTTTCGGGCGCCTTCACCGTGAGGCTCTTCACAAGATGCCTGATGGAAAGCACGGGATGCGATGCCGCAAGACGCGGCCCCGCATGGCGCATGACCTCACGCGCCTGCGCCTTCTCCTTTGCGCGATAACAATGGATGCGGCACTTGGCGCAGACGGGCTTCGACGCACCGTACGGACAGCACGCAAGGCGCTTGAGCGCATACGCGAGGAAGGCGCTGCATTCGGGACAGAGCCCGTCGGGGCGCCCCGACGTGCCGTGGCGGTCCCTGCAATACATCGCCGTCATGATTCGGATCGTCTCCGCCTCCTCGCGAAGGACGGGATCGGTCTCAAGTCTTGCCATGCGAGAATTCGCCTCAGTCATGTGCATCTCTCCTGATCGCCTGTGAAAAATGGGGATCTTAGTGAACACAGTCTGAGGCTAGCCTTAAGAACGGCACCATCCCCTCCTTCGGAGAGAGGCGGCGGGCGTCACCCCATCACCTTCGGGATGGCGTCGGCGATGAGTCTCGTGAAACCCCGCCCTGGCACGGCATTGACGCTCACCACCTTTCCCTCTCGCGCGAGGAGCTCGAACTTCACCGCCCCGCCGCCCGCATAGCCGCCTATCCTGCCGGACTTCTCGACCACGCGGTGGCATGGAATGATGACGTGCAGGGGATTGGCGCCGACGGCCGAGCCGACGGCGCGCGAGCCGCCCTCGCATCCCGCCATGAGGGCGAGCATGCCGTAGGTGGTGGCGCAGCCGTAGTTGATGTCGGTCAGCACGTGCCAGACGTGTCGCTGAAAGTCGGTGCCGTGAAGACGAATGGGAAGCTCGAAGATCGTGCGCCGGCCCGCGAGGTACTCCATGATCTGCACCTCGGCCTCGTCGATGAGGGACGAGTTGCCCTGCAAGACCGCCCCGGCGCCGCATCGCCCTGCCGTACGGGCGATGATGCGCTCCACTCTTTCGGGCTCTCCCGTGAGCCAGAGCGCAAACACCAGCGCGCCTTCGCAGGCTCCCACTCTCATTTTGCCGAGCGGCGTTTCTATGTCTCGGGTAACGATGACGGCCATGATCTTCTCCTGCAAGCAAAAGTCTGAAGAGATTAGCTTAGCGCAGATCCTCTCCGCGCTCCTCCCCTGCACTTTCGCCGCACGGGACGATCATGAGCGCTGCCAGTATCGTCTCACGTCGCGCGGTCTCGGCAGTCCGCTCACCTTCTCCTCCAGATCGCAAAGGATCTCGTTGGCCTCCTGCAGGATGTCGAGCCTGTAGTGCACGATGCCGCCCTCGACGCGGCGCACGTCGTTTCGCCTCCACTCGGCCGCCAGGCGGTCGACCCACCCCATGGAGCAGCCCAGCACGCTGCGGATGATGCTGCGGGTGAGTACTCGCGGCGCGATCACCTCGTCGCCTTCGAGGTGCCCGAAATGGCTCGTCCAGCTCAGGAGTACGACCTTCATCGCCTGCTCGGAGTTCAGGAGCGTGAGACAGGCGAAGGCAAGGCGGTCGGAGAGCATTGAGAGTTCGCACTGAGTGGCGAGCAGCATGAAGAGATCGGGATTGCGTCTGGCGATTTCGAAGAACTCCCGGTGCTCGCACCAGACGATGGAGGTGGGCAGGATGGCCTCGTAGGCGCCGACTGCGGGACGGTGCGAGAAGATGTTGAGGTTGCCCGTGGCGATGTTGCCGGGCCCCGCGAGGCCGATCTGATTGTCGGACTTTGCGCCGTAGGTGCCGAGCTTGCGCGCGACGAGGCCCTTCTTGACGACCGCGAAACGGCTCACGGGTTCGCCCTCGCGGTAGATCTGCGCGCCGGGCGCGAGCACGGCCTCCTGCCCGATGTTCTCAAGAAGCCTCAGAAGCTCGGGATGGAGCGGCGGGCAGATCCACGGCACGAGCGGAATGCGGTGGAAGTAGTCTTCAATGGGAAGGCATCGGGTGCCAGCAAAGGTCGGTTGGGCGGAGGCGCTCACGGCCGGGCTCCTTCTGGTCGAAAGATCCGCCTTCACGGCGAAGGCAAGGTCTTCATCTGGGTCATTGGGCCTTATTTTAGCCGCCGCACAAACGTTTTGGAAAAAGTCCGCCATCAGAACCCGAAACCGACAAAGCCGGCCGTCTGCGAGGGACGACCGGCTTCGCCGGGCGGCGCATGTACAGGCTTGCGCCGCAGCTGAGAATGGTTCGATTGACGCGCCTTACTTCGCCTTGCCGAACCACTTCATCATGAGCTTGTCGAATTCGCCGTTTTCCTTGAGGGCCTTGAGGGCCGCGTTGAGTTCGGCGGCGAGTTCGGGACGATCCTTGGCGACGACCATGGCGAAGTCGTCGGCGGAGAGCATATCGGGCAGGTGCACGACCTTCTTGGCAAGGCGCGGCTGCTGCGTGAGGATGTAGTCCGTCACGGGCTTGTCGTTGATGACGGCCTCGCAGCCGCCGTTGGCGAGCTCGAGGATGGCATCGCCCGCATTGTTGAACGTCTGGACCTTGGCGTCCTTGATGTCCTTGGCCTTGGCGGCAGCCGTCGTGCCGATCTGCACGGCGACCTTCCTGCCGTCAAGATCCTTGAAGCCCTGGATCTTGTCCTCGTTGCCCTTGGCGACGAGCACCGTCAGGCTGGACTTGTAGAACGGTTCCGTGAAGAGAACGCGCTTCTTGCGCTCCTCGGTGACGGAGAAGCCGGAGGCGCCGACGTCGACGGAGCCGGAGAGCACTGCCGGGATGATGCCGTCAAAGGCCATGTTCGTGATCTTGACCTCGTAGCCCGCCTGCTTGCCCATCGCGCGGATAAGATCCATTTCGAAACCCGTGATCTCCTGCGTCTTCGTGTTGACGAATTCAAAGGGCGGGAAGGTGGTGTTGGAGGCGACGCGCAGGTCCTTGGCTTCAACGGCGCCGGCGACGAGGACGGCGGTGGCGAGGACGGCGGCAAAGGCTTTCTTCATGAACATTTCGGGTTGCTCCGTTTTTTCTTGTCTTTCGGGATGATCTTCGAAAATCCGTGCGGATTTCGAGAGGCTCAAGGCGCCGCCTGGCGTCTTGGTGGAAAGTTATTCTACCTGTGGCCCTCTGCCCGGAATCCGGGGCGGAGGACTTCCTTCCTCCTAGGCCGCATGATCGAGATCAAACGAAATTTTGGTTTGCCTATTGCCGACAAAAGGCCTGTGCAGGAGGACAAAAGCACCGACCTTCCCTCCCATGACGCACGAAGGCCGACACGCCTTCGCGCGCCGGCCTTCAAGTCAAATGAGCCTGAGGGACTTTTGGTCCTACCAGGGCCACCAGCCCTTGACGGTATCCATCACCTTGTCGGTCATCGGGACGGCCGCCCTGCGGGCCTGCTCCTCGATGGTCGCACGAGCCTCGGGGCTCACGGCGAAGCGCTCGACGGCACCCTCCCAGCCGACGTAGGGCACGCCGTTGTCGTCAAAGGCGTAAAGACCCGTGTGCCTGCCCGTGGCGAGCGCGAGCGAACGCTGGCGCTCGGGCGTGAGGAAGACGCTGCCGTCGGGCATTCTGGAGCCGAGCGCGGCGGAGCGCACGCGCCAGGCGTGCGGACGGGCGGGATCAAGCCAGGCGGGCACGGGCTCGAAGCCCGTGGCGTCGGGCTCGGCGCCTTTCGAGACGTCGCGGCTGCGCACGACGACCGTCACGGCGCAGCCTTCGCCACGACCGGGTTCAAGCGTGGAGATCCCGGCGGGAATCCTGCAGACCGTGTCCTCCTTCTCGAAGAAGACGTCCTGCGTGACCATGTAGCCGAAGCTTCTCAGGTCGGCCTTGGGGCTCGTCCATGCAAAGCGCCAGCCCTCCTTCGCAAACTGCGAAGCGACGGCCTGCACGGTCTTCGCTGCGACGTGCCTCACGACGGCGCGCTCGTCGGCGGCCTCGGTCACGGGCACGAAGCCGAAGTAGTGGACGGTTTCGAGCGGATCCGCGGCCATCACGCTCTTCTCGAGCATGCCGTTGAAGAATCCGCTGCCGCCGCTCGTGAGCAGGTCGACGCCGGGAGCGGCGGCCTCTTCGGGCGTCACCGTCACGGCGCGTCCGCGACCCGCGTCCTCGCGGTCGTGCATGTCGAACGCAAAGACCTTCATCAGGTTCTTGGCGTGGCTTGCGTGCGCGTCGGGGGCCTGCATGCGGTCGATCTCGTCGGCGGTGGGCACGCTCTGGCAGCCCGTGAGAACGGCGGCCGACAGGGCGGCGATGAGAGAAAGGCGGTGCATCATGATGACTCGATTTCAAGGGAAATGATTTTCGACTATACAGGATTGCGGGGACGCGCGCGAGCGCAGGTCGCCTCCGGCGCACGATCGCCTTCAATCGCGCCCTTGAAAATCCGCACATCGTCCCCATATTTACGTGTATCGGGCGCCGTGACGCCCGCACGCAATGGAAATTGCGCTGTTGATATTGGAGAAAAATTCAAAAATGGCACAGGAAGTCCATGGTTTTCAGACCGAGGTCACCAAGCTTCTCGGTCTTCTCGCCAAGTCCCTTTACTCGAACAAGGAAGTGTTCCTCCGCGAACTCGTTTCCAATGCGTCCGACGCCGTCGACAAGCTGCGCTTTCTCTCGCTCACGAAGCCTGAGCTGACTGCCGATGATCCGATCTTCTCGATCCGCATCAAGGCCGATCCGGAAGCAGGCACGCTCTCCGTCATCGACAACGGCATCGGCATGACGCTTGCCGAGGCCAACGATCATCTCGGCACCATCGCCAAGTCCGGCACCGAAGCCTTCATGGCCCAGCTCACGGGCGAAGAGAAGAAGGACTCCCAGCTCATCGGCCAGTTCGGCGTGGGCTTCTACTCCTCCTTCATCGTCGCCGACCGCGTGACGGTCATCTCACGCAAGGCGGGTGCGAGTCCCGAGGAAGCCGTGCAGTGGGAGTCCGACGGCAACGGCACCTTCACCTCCGGCAACATCACCCGCGAGGCCCGCGGCACCGAGATCATCCTTCATCTCAAGGAGGACGAGAAGGAGTTCCTCGGCCAGTGGCGCCTGCGCGACGCGATCACGAAGTACTCCGACCACATCTCCACGCCCGTCTTCCTCTGGGAGAAGAAGGAACCCGTGAAGGAGGACGACAAGGACGTCGTCGAGGCTGAAGTGACGGGCTCCTGGGAGCAGGTCAACGACGCCCGCGCCCTCTGGACGCTTCCCCCGAAGGACGTGACGGAAGACCAGTACAAGGCCTTCTATAAACACCTCACGCACGACTATGGCGATCCCCTCTGCTGGGCCCACAACCGCGTCGAGGGCGAGCTCGAGTACACGTCCCTTCTCTACACGCCGTCCGAAGCCCCGTGGGACCTCTACTCGCGTGAAAAGCAGCACGGCCTCAAGCTCTTCGTGCAGCGCGTCTTCATCATGGACGACGCCGAGCAGTTCCTGCCGAACTACCTGCGCTTCATCCGCGGCCTCGTCGACACCGCCGACCTGCCGCTCAACGTCTCCCGCGAGCTTCTCCAGGAAAGCCGCGTGACGCAGAAGCTCAAGCGCGCCCTCACGAAGCGTGCGCTCGACATGCTCGGCAAGCTCGCGAAGGACGATCAGGAAAAGTATGCCGTCTTCTGGAAGAACTTCGGCGCCGTCATGAAGGAAGGCCCCGTCGAGGACTACGCCAACCGCGACGCCGTCCTCAAGCTCCTGCGCTTTGCCTCCACCAAGGCCGGCACGCCCGAGGAGAACGTAAGCCTCGCCGACTACGTTGCCCGCATGCCCGAGAAGCAGAAGCACATCTACTACCTCACCGCCGGCAACTTCGAGACCGCCGTGAGCTCCCCGTACCTCGAGACCTTCCGCCGCAAGGGCGTCGAAGTCCTCCTGATGACGCAGCGCATCGACGAGTGGATGATGCAAGGCATGACCGAGTTCGAAGGTCATGAGTTCATCCCCGTGACCGCCTCCGACCTCAAGCTCGGCGAGCTCGCCGACAGCGAAGAGGAAAAGAAGCACGAGGAAGTCGTTCGCGAATCCTCCGGTCTCGTCGAACGCATCAAGCAGGCGCTCGGCGACCGCGTCGAAGGCGTGCGCGTCTCCTCCCGCCTCGTCGACAGCCCGAGCTGCCTCGTGGCCGACGCCGACAAGCGCCTCACGCCGCAGATGCGCCGCATGCTCGAGGCCGCAGGCCAGCAGGTCCCCGAGGACAAGGTGACCCTCGAGATCAACCCGTCCCACCCGCTCCTCAAGAAGGCCGAGGCCGAAAAGGACCAGGCGGGCTTCGAGAAGTGGTGCGAACTGATGCTCGATCAGGCCGCCCTCGCCGACCAGGGCACGGTCAAGGACCCCGCCAGGTTCGTGAAGCTCATGAACGAGCTGCTGCTGAAATAAGCTCCGCCCTTACGGACGCAGTCTGACATCAGCCAAAAAGGCGCCTCCCCTCCGCGGGCCGGCGCCTTTTTTCACGGCCTCATCTCATATGTCGACTTGTTTCACCATCAATTCGAGACCCTGAATCGATGCGGCGCACGCTCCCATGCAAAAGACGGCGTCCATTTGCGTGCCCTCAAGGGCGCTTCGCCCCGAAAGCGCTGCGGCGCAGGGCGGCGGGCGCGTTTTGGAGTCGCGTCAGAAGTAGGAGATCGGGCTCTCGAGGTTCTTGAGAAGCGCGAGCACGCTCCAGGCGGTGGACGTGCTAGAGCGCGGGTTCTTCGGATCGTAGGCGGAGTGGAAGAAGAGCTCGCAGTGCATCTCGCCCGCCTTCACGTCGATGTGATGGGTGTTGACGGTGAGGCCGGGTCTGGCGACGAGGCGCACCCTGACATTCGGAGCGTCGGCGGCGGAAGCCGTGGCGGCCGCGACGTTGATGTTCTTCGGGAAGCCCCTGACGGCCTCCTCGACGCCGCCCTCGAAGGCGAGCGTCTCGCGATCGGCGGGGAGCTCAACGCCCATGAGGCCGGGCGCGCCCGAGAGGCTCTTCGGGGACTTGGTGCTCTCGAAGGTCGCCTCCTCGACGCCCATGAGGGCGGCCGTGCGCAGCACGTCGAAGCCGCCGATGGCGCCCGAGGCGACGTGGATGCGGCGGCCCGTGCGCAGCGCCGTTTCGGTCATGCGAGCCTTCCAGTCGGCGTCGGCGAGCGCGCCTGCGGAGACGAGCACGAAGTCACAGCCTGCTTCAAGCACGGCTTCGCCATAGGCCTTTGCGGCGCCGATGCCCGCGATCTCGACGACGAGGTCGGGCTTGTCGGCGAGGAGCTCCTCAAGCGTCGTTGCTGCGCGGCAGCCCGCGTTGGCGGCGAGCGCCTCGGCGTGCGCCTTCGTTCGGGCCATGACGCCCGTGAGCGTCCAGCCCTCGGCCCTGGCAAAGTTCGTGACAAGAATGGTGCCCAAGGCACCGCAGCCGATGACGGCGGCTCGCTTCATGATGGCTCTCCCATGTTTGATAATTCTCAGGAACCGACGGCGACTCAATGAAATCCGCCTCGGTCCGGTGCAGAGAGTCTAGACCGTCGGAGGGGCTTTTCGCCGCCGCGTTTTCCCGCACGGTTCGTGGATGTGCGAAGGGCCGCCCGTCGTCCATCTCCAACAGGCGGCCCTCGCATTGTCGTCAGCAGGCGGAGGCTTCAAACCCCTTCTCGGCTCCCGCCTACTTTGCCGCAGCCTTGGCCGCGGGCTTGGCGGGCTTGACGCCCGGCCAACCGGTTTCGCCCGCGTAGAAATCGGCGAGCGCGTTGATTTCATCGTCGGTGAGCTTCTGCGCGAAGAAGCGCATTTCCTTCAGGACGTCGTTGTCGCGGCGTCCGTCGCGATAGTCGCGAAGCTGTGCGGCGAGATACGTCGGGTTCTGTCCGTGCAGGACGGGCACCTTGCCGTTCGAGCGGCCCTTGCCGGTCATGCCGTGGCAGGCGGCGCAGGGCGTGATCGCGCGGGCGGGATTACCCTTGCGCACGAGCCTTGCGACGTCGACGCCCTCGACGGGCGTGCGACCCTTCTTGCCCACGTCAAACGTTTTGCCGTCGGGGCCGGGGAGCATCTCGTAGAGCGCCGAGACGTCGGCGATCTGCTGGTCGGTGAGGCGCTTGGCGGCAGCCGTCATGATCGCGGCCTGGGCGCCGCCCGTGCGTCGGCCGTCGCGGTAGTCGAGGAGCGCCTTGGCGGTGACCTCGAAGGGCTGGCCCGCGACGTGCGGCCAGTTGGCGGTGGGTGCAATGCCGTTGGGACCGTGGCAGGAGCCGCAGAACTGCTTGCTGTGCACGGCGAATCCGCCCATGACGTTGGCCTTCGGGAGCGAAGCCACGGCCTTGTCGAGTTCGGCGGGCGTGAAGGCTGCGGCCGAGGCGAGCATCGGGAGGGCGGCGAACGCGCTCAAAATCATCAGTCTTGCTTTCATTGTTCTTCTCCGGGATCAGCCGAAACTGTCGGCGGTGATCGTGTTCATCCAGCTGTGCAGGTACTGGGCGGCAAGGGCCTGCTCGGCAGGCTGGGCCTTGAGGTACTGGTAGCGGGCGCGCGTGTTGGTGCGGCCGATCTTTCCGTCCATGATGCGGAAGACGTCGGCGACGAAGAGGCCGTAGTCCTCGCCCGCCAGCGCGTAGCAGGTGTTGGACCAGACGGGCTCGGTGATCTCGCGGCCGGCTAGCTCCTCGACGATCGCGCGCGCGGTAGTCTTGGCCTGGGTGTTGGCCGAGAAGCCCGACTTGGGCATCGCGTCGGCGATCGAGGCGTCGCCGAGCACGTAGACATCAGGAATGATCGTGCTCTCGAACGTACGGCGGTCGATCGGGCAGAAGCCCGTCTTGTCGGCAAGGCCCATCGCGAGCGCAACGTTGGCGGCGCGCATCGGCGGGATGACGTTGATGACGTCGGCCTTGATGACGCCCGCCTCCGTCGTCACGGTCATGGCGCTCGCATCGATGGCGAGCGGGCGCCCGCCCTGCTTTTCCTGCACCCACTCGAGGCGGCAGTCGGGACGTGCGGGCGAGGCGTACTTGTCGAGCCTGGCCTTGTAGTCCGCGGGGATCGAGAAGCCGTAGAGGCGGTTCCAGCCGAGGAGCATCGTCTCGTCGGTCACGAAGTTGTTCTTCGGGTCGGTGACGATGATCTTCGCGGTCGGGTTGTGCTTCGCGCACCACTCGGTCACGAGCGCGGCGCGCTCGTAGGGGCCGGGCGGGCAGCGGTACGGATTGGGCGGTGCGACGAGGCAGAAGGTGCCGCCCTGGGGCATGGCCTTGAGCTGGTCGGCGAGGAGCTGCGTCTGCGGGCCCGCGATCCAGCCGCTCGGGATCTTCGTCGCGGCGAGCTCGGCGCTGTAGCCCGGGATGCCTTCGTAAAGCAGCTCGATGCCGGGCGAGACGATGAGCTTGTCGTAGGCATAGCGGCCCTTTTCGCCGATGACGGTCCTGCGGTCCGCGTCGAGGCCGACGATCGTGTCCCGAACCACGCGCACACCGTAGCGGTCGGAGAGCGCGTCGTAGGAGACCGTGAGGTCCTCCATCGTGACGGCGCCCGTGATGAGCTCGGACGAGCCGTAGTGGCGGATGAAGTTCGGGTTGCGGTCGATGAGCGTGACGTCAAGATTCTTGTTGAAGAGCTTGAGGTACTTGGCGGCCGTGGCGCCGCCCACGCCTGCGCCCACCACGACGATCCTCGCGCCGCGGGCGGGTGCGAGGGCCTTGGCGGCAGTCTGGGCCCAGGAGGCGCCGGGCGCCGCAGCGAGCGCGGAGAGCGCGAGCGAGGTCATGAGCCGGCGGCGTTGGATGTTGATGGCTTTCATTTCACGTCTCCCTTGATGCGGATGCCGTTGAAGTAGCGGGCCATGCGTTCGAACTCCTCATCGCTGTACCCTTCGGCGATGTGGCTCATGATCGAGGACGGGCGCTTGTGGGAGCGGAACTCCTTCATGGAGGTGATGAACTCCCCTTCGTCCATGCCTGCGAGCGGCACGAAGTGCTCGCCCTTCAGTTCCCCGTACGTCCCGTGGCAGGCGGCGCAGGTGTGCGCGAGCGCCTCGCCCGTGGGATTGCCCGAAAGCTTCGCGGGATCCGGCGCGGCCTGGGAGGCCGCAGCGGCGAGGATCAGGACCGCGGCGCATGTCGTCTTGATGATGTTCATGATCAGTGACTCCTTAACCGTTGACGACGGCGATGCCGATCGCGAAGTAGCCTGCGACCCAGAGGGCGAGCGAGGCGATGGCGGCGACGCCCACGCGCGAGAGCGCGGCGGAGGGCTGGTAGACGCCTTCGGTCTGGCCGCTCTTCCAGGCGAGCGAGAGAAGGTACGTCAGGTTGAGGCCGCCGACGACGAGGAAGGTCGTGAAGAAGATCACGGTGCTCGGCCAGTCCATGGTGATCTTGTAGGCGAGCGCGTCGTAGCCCGAACCCTCGAGGAACGTCACGAAGCGGAGCACTTCGCGCAGCGCGGCGAGGACGATCGTCATGACGAGGGTCATGCCGAAGGCCATGTAGTTGCAGAAGATGCAGAGCACGCGCTTCTTCTGGATGAAGCTCATCGCGCCGAAGTAGGCGAGCGGAACGAGGCCGATCCACATCCAGACGGAGCCCGCGAACCAGCTCATCGTCTCGGGCAGCGTGGCCATCCAGGCGGCGCCGGCGAGGAGCACCAGGACGGAGCCCACGCGGGCCATGCCGTGGGCGAGGCCCTCGATGAAGTCGACGTAGCCGTAGTCGGTCTCGCCCGAGGAGAGGAGGTAGCGGCGCATGCCGAAGAGCCAGCCTGCCGTCACGGGAAGCGAGAGGAGCAGGAAGAAGAGCAGGCGAGCGGGCGTCACGGAGTGCAGCGACCTGCCGTAGGGCTCGATCTCACCGTTCGGGGCGTACCAGTTCATCCATTCGGCAGGCAGGAGCGACTGGTTGACGACGGCGTGCATGATGAGGCCGCAGACGAGCATCAGCACGAGGCTGCCGGCGAGCCAGACGCCGCCCTTCGGGGCGCCCTCGAGGTACACGGGCCTGCCGTCGGCTTCATAGCGGTGGTTGAGACCGTAGAAGCGGTAGAGGGCGAGGTAGGCGACCGTAAGGATGGCGAGGAAGCCGAGGAGCCACCAGGCCGAGATCACGTTCGAGGTGTACCAGAACGGGTCGTAGATGACCTGTACGAAGAGGAGCGGCGCGACGCCGAGCACGATGGCGACCGAGACGGCGACCTTGGCGGTCGTGCCGAGGGCGCCCGCGAGGCGCTGCCAGTACGGGTTCTTCGAGAAGGCACCCCAGGCGGCGAGCCCGAGGGTGCCGAGCATCACGTTGACGGCCGTGAGGTGAAGGGCGAAAGTGACGACGCCGAGCACCAAGAAGATGAGCGGGTGTGCGGGCGCGCCGGCGGGATCCGTCAGAGCCATGAGCATCATGTCATTCATTTGGCGGCTCCTTTCTTGGGAAGGATGGATTCAATGTAGGCTGCAAGGGCGCCGCGCTCGGCTTCGGGAAGCGGGACGGGCGGCATGTAGACCGAGTGGCCGCGGTAGAGGCCCGCACCGAGGTAGTCGGCGAGGAAGGCGCGGTCGGCATCGGCCGGAAAGAAGCGCTCGAGGGGGCGCATGCCGGTGGACGTGAGCGAGTGGCAGTTGCTGCAGAGCGTGAGTGCAAGCGCACGACCGGCCTCGACCTCGTTTTCAGGCGTCACCTTGCGAAGATGCTCGGGCATGAAGGGGTGCGTGGCGAGAACGCCCTTCTCAGCCATGAGCGGAAGTTCGGAGCGGATGCCCAGCGCGGGGACGTCGCGGCCCACGAGCTGGTTGCCGTAGACGTACTGGCCGGCGACCCAGGGCTTGCGCACGATTTCGCGGGCGGTCTCCTCGGGAGCGAGGCCGAGCACGAGGATGACGACCGTCATCACGCCGGCGAGCCAGGGACGGAGCACCTGCGGCTTCCACGCGGTGACGAGGAAGTAGAGGACGGAGACGCCGATGGAGGCGGCCATCATCATGCCGAAGCTTTCGGGAAGCCTCATCGCCATCGTCTCGTAGGCGATGTCGGGGAGCGTGGTCATGTACCAGCGGAAGGCGAGCCAGCCGCCGATGACGCCGAGGATGCCGGCGCCCGACAGGACGCGGGCGATCATGGCCTTTTCCTCGCTGTCGGCGATGCGGCCAGCGACCATGCCGCCGACGACGCCCGTGATGGTGAGCATGAACATGAAGCGGGCCGTCATCTGGGCGAAGGTGTTCTCACCGAAGAAGGCGTTGAGCACGCCGCCCGTCTGGTGCCAGTCGCCCTGGCCCGGCCAGAGCATGAAGGAGAGGATGCCGACGATCACGAGGAGCGTCGCGACGGACGCCAGCCCGAAGATGATCGAGATGCGGGTGTGGGTGCGCGGATCCACACGGCCCGCCAGATAGACGAGCAGGTAGACGCCGATCACCTCAATGACGAAGAACACCCATTCGCTCGCCCAGAGCCAGACGAAGGAGTGGATGAGCGCCGAGATCCCGCGGGGGGACGCGATCGTGGCGGCGAACCAGATGCCCGGACCCGTGATGGAGCCGAGCACGTAGCTGAAGATGAGGAGGAAGAGGCCGTAGCGGCGGATGAAGGCGAGGTAGGCGGGCTTGTCCCTCCTCACCGCAAAGTTGGCGAGCCAGGCGAAAAGCACCGCGCCGCCGACGGAGGCGTGAGAGAAGAGGACGTGGATCGTGGCGATGAAGCCGATGATCCAGCCGCTGCCCACGCCGGGTTCGAACCAAGTCGGATAGAGTCCGAGCATGACGAGCTCCTGTTGCATAAATGGTTTTTAATTGCTTTGGAGAGGCGCGCCCGCCCTTGCGCTTCGGCCTGGGGATCCGGGGTACTCGCAAAATCAAGGCAAAGCGCCCTCTCCGACTTGATTCGATTGTAGTTTTCCCTCATCCGCAGCCGCATTGTGGGTTAACCCTAAGTCAACGTTTTTCAAGAACGTTCATCCATCCACGTCCCCAATAGAGAATGATTCCTAAACGAAACTGCCACAGGCATTTTCAGGGGATCTAATCACAAAGTATCGGATTTCGTCGGCTTTAGTAGCTAACTCACTCATGCTTTTGCACCTTCCGTTTTCAGAGCATTTTAGTCTTGCATTATCGCCTCATTAGTCTCGATCGCCTTCTGCGAAGAAGACGAATGTCGCGCCACGCCGGCGCCGACGTTTCCGTCCTTTTGTTTTCCGCTTCAAACGCGCCTCTAAAAGGCGTTTCTGAAAGGAGAAGCATCAGGAGCCTTCAAAATCACGTTCCATGAATTTGACGAGCAACGCCCTTTTCGTCTACGATTCACTCCAACCATTTTTAGAGAATGGCAGCAACCACAGGACCGCACGCCCTTCAACAACCCTTTTCTGGAGTCTTCTCATGGAACGCTTCATCCGCCCGATGGCCCCGGGCTGGTTCGCCTCCGTCATGGGCACGGCCGTCACCAGCCTCGCCCTCACCCTCGCCTCCCACGCGGCCGCGGACGCGGGTCCCGCGCTCGCCGCCCCCGTGGCTCTGGCGGCCTCCGCCCTGCACTGGCTTGCAATTGCTATGATGTCGGTGCTTGGCATTGCCGCCGTCTATCGTCTCATCCGTCACGGGGACGCCGTGATGGAGCAGCTGCGCCACCCCGTCGAGGGGAGCTTCTATGCGACCTTCCCGATCGCGATGCTGGTGATGGCGGCCGTGTGGACGATCCGCGGGGTCTCGCCCGCCCTGATCGCGCCGCTCTGGTGGACGGGTGCGCTGGGCACCTTTGCCGTGAGCTACGTGGTGCTCTTCGGGCTCTTCACGAGCGAGCGCCTCAAGCTCGGCATGGTGACGCCCGCGCACTTCATCCCGGCCGTGGGCCTCGTGGTGATCCCCGTTGCGGGCGCCCCGCTTGCCGCCGCCTCCGAAGGCGTGCTGCGCGAGCTCGCCTTCGCCCTCAACATGACGGGCTTCGGCGCAGGCGTCTTCATGTATGTCGGCCTTCTCGCGCTCACGATGGCGCGCCACTTCCTCGGCGCCCCCGTCGAGGGCAAGATGACGCCCACCCTCTGGGTGCACCTGGCGCCGCTGAGCGTCATCCCGCTCTCGATGCTCGCGCTCCTCAAGACCACGGGCGACGCCTCGCTTCTGCGCTACGGCTCCCTCGTCGCGGCCGCCTTCCTCGGCGCCGCCCTCTGGTGGCTCGTGCTCGCCGTCTCCATGACGATCCGCAACCGCCGCCAGGGCAAGCTCCCGTTCGCACTCTCCTGGTGGGCCTTCGTCTTCCCGATCGGCGCCTGCTCGGTGCTTGCCTACCGCGTATCCGAACTCCTCGCGCTTGAGGTCCTGCCCCTCGTCGCGAGCGGACTCACGCTGCTCGCGCTCTTCGTCTGGTCCGCCACCGCTCTCGGCACCGTCCGAGGCATCCGCACGGGCGCCATCTTCGCACCCGCACACTGACGCAGGCAGCCTCGCCTCCGCCGTCTCCCCCCCCCTCAGGGCCCCTCCGCCACCATGGCGCAGGGGCCCTTTTTCCTTTCCACGCCCCGCGCCTCCTCAATCCGCATCATTCTTCGTTTTCACCGAACGTCCCCTCCCCCAATTCCGGCGCATTTGGCGCCGTTTGCCTGTAGTTCCCGCGTCAGAAGACCGCCTAATAGCCCACAACTATCGCATTTCATCTCACGATTTCTCGTCAGATTGACCACGTCAACATTCGGCATTTCCTCCGATTGAATGCCTCATCATTCCGCAAAACATCCGAACGTACAGATCTGCCTGCTCACCGTGCTCTTCTTCTGAAGCGCTTCTGACGCGTGAAGCCCAAGCGGGCCCGTCGGCAATGCCACGGGCCCGCTTTTCTCATCTATTTTCAGTCATTCGGCAATGGACGGGACGACGGATCAGGTGCGGTAGACGGGCGCGCTGATCATCGTCTTGAGCTTGTCCTCCCAGACGGCCTCGGGCGAATCGCCCGAACCGGCTCGTCCGGCGTAGATCACGACGGGCTTTTCGTCGAGCGACTCCTCGGGATGTCTGACGGGGAGCATCTGCACGGCGTTCCTGAAGCAGATGTCGACGCAGAGACCGCAACCGATGCATTTCGAGGGCGTCACCTTCGTGAGCGTGATGCCGTTGAGCTTTTCATCCTCAAGCGCCGCGGTCGGGCAGACCGTCGGACACAGTCCGCAGACCTTGCAGGCCTCGTTGTCGATCTTCGGCGCCCAAAAGCCGGGACGCCCCGGCGCCTCCATCATGCCCGACAGAGCTTCAGTCCCCTTTTTCCTTGCGCTCTTCAGAGCCTCGAGCCAGCGGCCCCTTGCCGGCGGCACCGTGCGAAGAGGCACCGTCTCGAGCCAGGCCAGCGAGGCCTCGTCGAAGGGAATGTTCTCACCTGCGTCAAGCTCCGCCTTTCGAAGCAGGCGTCCCCAGAACTGCCGCCTCCCCGTATCAACAGACTTCGGCGCCGCATGAATCTCCTGCGTAATTTCAGGGGCAACGCGCGAAAGCACGGCCTCCCATCTTCTCATCCGTTCAAGGGGATCGGACGAGACGCCTCTTCTCGCGCAGCGCCTGCAGTCGCCGTGGATCACGTGGAGCGTGCAGGCGCCGCCGGTTCGAGCGGCAAGCGAGGCGACGGGAGACATGTCCATGGTTCCGAGACAGGCCGTCGTGAGATCCGCCATGCGCCTTGCCTCACCCGCAGCCTCCGCACAGGCGATCGACAGCATGTCGGCGTCCTTCAGGCGCTCGAGGAAGGCCCTTTCCTGCGACGCGCCCGGCGTGCGCATGTAGAGCGCCTCGGCGGGACAGACGGCGGAACAGGCACCGCAACCCGTGCAAGAGGCAGCATCGATCTCCACGCTTCTGCTCTTCACAGAAACGGCGTGAACGGGACAGGCCTCGGCACACTTCGTGCACGATGAGGCCTGATGCAGCCTTCTGACGCAGCGCCTCGCCACGAGCACCGGCGCTCCCGCAGGCGCACCGTCAAGCACCCCGTCCCCACGGGCCGCCGCCATCATTTCTTCGAATACGGGCATTCACTCCTCCTCAAAGTCCAAGCGTCTCCGCAATGGAAAACGCCACTCTTCTTCCGTCCGCCACAGCCTCAACGGCAAGAGCGGGTCCCCGCACCGCATCGCCGCCGGCCCAGATCTTCGGCACGCCGGTTCGGCCCTCGGCGTCAACGAGAATGCGGTCCGATTCATCATAGACGACGCCCTCGGCAGCCAGACGTTCCAATCGCACGCACCTTTGACCAAAGGCCACGACGGCCGTCGTCGTCCCGATCGACAAGCGTTCGCCCGTTTCGACATTCTCAAGCACGAGCCCCGTCAGCACGCCGTCCGCATCAGCCTCCGCAGCGACAGGCGTCACGTGCGGCATGAAGACGACGCCTTCCTCAAGAGCGTGCCTGACCTCGCGCCTTGATGCCCGAAGTTCCTCCGTCCCGCGCCTGCAGGCGACGATCGTCTCGGAAGCGCCGAGCCTCACGGCCGTGCGAGCGCAGTCAAGCGCCGTATCGCCGCCACCGAGCACCACGGCCCGCTGTCCCGCCAAAGTCGACTTGTTGCCTGAACCCGACGCATTCTCCTTCAGGAAGGCAAGTGCGTCGACGAATCCCGTGCGCACCTCTGCCGCGAAGGACGGCATGACGGCGCGTCCCGCGCCTGTCGCCACGAATACGGCGTCATGACGGGCAAGCACCTCGTCGACGATCCTGCCGTCGAAACGCGTGCCAAGCCTGAAGGCGACGCCCGCCTTTCCGAGCACGGACAGGCGCTTCTCAAGCACGTTCCCATCAAGCTTGAAGGCGGGGATGCCATGGGCGAGCAGTCCGCCCGCCTCTTCGTGCGCGTCGATGACGGTCACGGTCGCGCCGAGTCTGGCGAGCATGTCGGCGCAGGCAAGGCCTGCGGGACCCGCGCCCACGACCGCAACGGAGGCCTTTCTGTTCGGACGGCGGCGCTCAAGGTGCGCACCTCTGGCAAGCGCCGCATCCGCGGCTGCGCGCTCGACGGCTCCGATGGCAACGGGGGCGCCGGAGCGACCGAGCGAGCATGCGCCTTCGCAAAGTCGCTCCTGAGGACAGATGCGTCCGCAGATGTCCGGAGCGGCGCCCGACCTGACAAGCAGACGCCCTGCCTCGGCAGCCCTGCCTTCAGCCATCAGGGCCATCATGTCGGGAATCGGATTTCCGAGAGGGCAGGCCGCGACGCACTCGCCGCAGCGCAGGCACCTCGACGCCTCCTGCATGGCCTCGCGAAGGGAGAGCCCCTCGACCGTCTCGGCGAAGGTCGTCCTTCTGGCCTCAACGGGAATCGCCTTTTCAGGAACACGTGGCGGCAGGAGCACCTTCACCGCTACGGCACCTTCACCCGCAGACGAAGCCGCTCTGGCGGCGGCCTTCCTCTCGAAGGCGGGGAAATGAATGGCGTGCGTCGGGCAGGCGTCCGCGCATGCTCGGCACTTCGTGCACCTGGCGTCGGTCCACGGCGTGTTGCCGCCCCTCGGATCGAGTCCCTCGGGGCATGCATCGCGGCAGACGCGGCAGTCGATGCCTGCCGAGGCTGCACAAGCCTCGAGCTTCACGGCAGGACGGAAGGTCCTGTTGAGGCGCGCGAGAATCGTCATGACGGCGCCGAGCGGACAGAATGCATGGCACCAGCGGCGAAGCACGAACAGCTCAAGAATGAGAAAGCCCGCAAAGAAGACGATGGAGAGCGAAGGCTCGTTGAATTCGAAAAGACGCCAGAGTGCGATCACGAGCGCAAACGTGAGCCCTACGGGACAAATGAGGCAGAAGACGGGAAATCCGAAGACGGCGGAAGAAGCCAGTGCGCCTCCGAGCACCCAAAAGGGGCCCGTGCCCGGATTGCGTCCCGCCCGATCGGCATCCGTCCGCCCGTCAGTCGACGCGACTTCGTCGCCCTTTCCTCCTGAGATGCAGGATGCGCACGCAGACGGCGTGCAGGCCGCGGTTTTCGAAGAGCACGCCCCCGCCTTTTCGGCGGGCCGTTCGTCCTTCATGCCCGTGATGCGGCGCAGAAGCGGCACGGGACAGACCCAGCCGCAGAAGATCCGTCCGAAAAGCACGACGACGGCAGCGACGACCAGCAGTCCGAAGAAGGCCTGCGGCAGGAAGGTCCTGTCGGCGAGCATCGCCTCGAGCGCACCGAGCGGACAAACTTCGGCGATGCTGCCGATGCCGAAGGACGACAGGGTGCCCCAGCCCGTGTGCCAGGCGAGGCCGATGCCCGTCATGACGATGAATGCGGCTGCGGTGAGGCTGCGAAGGCGCCTGCTTCCCGCGTTCTTCACGGGAGCGTGCTTCGAGGCGCCGCGTGCGGACGTTTCATTTCTCTTCATCTCATGCCTCCTCTTGCGTCGCCCTCTGCATCGCCCTGACCGCCGGCAGAAAGCGGGCGCACGACGATGCCGCGCAGGCGGCCTCCCCTGTAGGCCTGATAAACGTTGGCGGGGCAGATCTGCTCGCACTTGCCGCAGCCGTTGCAGAGTCCAGGATCGACCACGGGCCTGTTCTGCGCATCAAGCGTGATTGCGTCATAGGGGCACGCCTCCTCGCAGGCCGTGCAGGCCGCGGTTCTGAGCGCGATGCAGGTCTCGGTCACATGAGCAAGACCTATCTTCTCCGTTTCGGGATCAAAGTCCCTGATGGCGCCCGTCGGACAGACTTCGGCGCACTTGCGGCAGAAGTCGCAGAAGCCGCCGTGGAAGTTCATGACGGGCGTTCGCATGACGAGGAGCCCCTCAGCGAACCCGCCCACGCCGATGACGCCCGTGTGGCAGACGCTCCGACACCGGTCGCAGCGAAGACAGAGCGCCTTCATGCGCTCCTCCGCCGATCCGGGAGGCCTGACAAGAGGCGGCGTCTCGCCTTGTGCGGCGGCCCCGAGTGCAAAAAGACCGGCCACGCCGGCCGCCCCTGCAATGAAGCCCCGGCGGTTCGTCGTCCGGTCCTTGAGTGCCGGCGTCCGGGCCGGTTCCGGATTTCTTCTTTTCATAAGCCCGTCTCCGTCATGCGCGAACGCGGGTCGGACGCCCGCGCATGTCCTTTCCGTATTCCGCAGCTGGGACTTCGGGAGTCCCGTCCGCCGCGGACCGCCGGACGTCGTCTCAGGCCTTCAGGTCCTCGAGAAGTCCGCCGTCCATGCGGATGAATTCGTCCGTGACCTTTGCGAGCCCGCGGTAGAAGTCCGTGAGCGCAGTGACCGTCACGTCGGCCGTGAAGCGAGGCACCCAGTTGAGGAGATGCTTCGTGAGGAATGCGTGCTGATCGGCAAGCGACGCCTCAAGCGCCTGCTCGTCGTCCGCCTCAAGAGCCTCAAGAGCCCTGCCCGCAAGAATCGCCATGAACTCGCATTCAAGGCCGATCTGGTCCTCGTGCATGTCGGCCTGCTCGCCGCGCTCGAGCCCGTGCTCACGGTAGATGCGGCAGACGTCCTCCCAGGCGTCCTGCATCACGAGTCTTCCGGGACTCGTATAGACGGATTCGAACGGATAGGAGACGAGGCCGTCGGCAATGCCCGCACCGAGGAAGGTGTGCGCATAGTCGACTGCGAGTTCCGTCACGGGATCCTCGGACTTCGGGTCCCGGAGCCAGTCCGCGATGAGCCTGAAGCCCTCGCCAAGTCCGCCGTCCTCCTCGGGGAAGCCCGCTGCACCAAGCCCGTCAAGCAGGTCCTTGTCGGCCTCGGTCTTGTAGAGGCGCGCGAGCAGCCTGTACATGCTTTCCCTCTGGGCAAGGATTTCGCGAAGGGCCGCCTTTTCGTTCTGATTCATGATGATGTGCCTTTATGTGTTGTTGATGCGCCGGGTCAGCGTGCGAAGAACTGCCAGGCAGGAAGGCCGAGGCACTGCACGGTCCACTGCAGGAGCACGGCACCCGCCGCAATCGAGATGAAGCCGCAGGCCGCGGGGAGGAGTCTGCCGCGCGAAGGAACCGCGCAGACAAGCGGCACCAGTGAGCCGAAGACGACGGCGCCCGCGAAGAGCCCCGTCAGATCGCCGCCCGCCACGCGCGAGAGCACGGGTGCAGCGCCGTCCGAGACGACGGTCGCGGCAACGTAGGCCGCGAGCGCCGCCAGACTGAGGAGCGCGGCGAATGCCGAACGCTTCCTTTCGGAGGGTTCCGCCTCGTCCGAGACCTCGCTGAGAACCTCGGCCGCAAAGGCTCCGCCCGCCAGGCACCAGGCCGCATAAGGAAGCACGATCGCGATCGTGTTCCAGCCTGCGCGCCATGGCATGTAGAAGGCCGAGCCCACGGCCGCGGCCGTGCATAGCGCAAGGAGCGCGCCCGCACGGGCGAGCATGTGCGTGGTGCCCGCCTCGGCCCTGCGCAGCAACGCGACGAGGTAGGCCGCGAGGACGACGGCCGTGAGGCCCGTCGTCACGAATTCGCGAAAGATCCCTGTCGAGGGATGGGCGAGCGCACCGAAGATGAGCTCGGGCCTCCCCAGATGGAGGACGGCGCATGCGCCGCCCGCCGCGAGGAGTGCGAGAGCGACGGCGGCCGCCCACGCCTGGACTGCGATCGGCAGGGACTTACGCTCCCCTGCAGCGAGCGCAGCGGCAAGGCCGGTGCCCGTCAGGACGAATGCAGCAAAGCCGATCAGCAGCCAGTCGTTTCCCATGTCAGATCCTCCCCTCGGGCTCAGTTCTCGACCATCTTCGGCGGATTCACCTGCCATTCGCCAGTCTTCTTGTGAAGAATGTAGCGCACGGTCGGGTGGTTGCCGCTGTCGGGCATCGAGTGGACGTTCTCGGTGCCTGCGGCGGCGAGAACCTTCGAGACATCGCTTTCGGGATCGTCGACGTCGCCGAAGAAGCGCGCCTTCGCGCAGCAGACCTTCACGCAGGCGGGCTGGTCGCCGACCTCCTGCAGGTGATGGCAGAGCGTGCACTTCTCAACCACCTTGGCCTCGGGGTTGTAGGAGCGTGCGCCGTACGGGCACGCAGCCATGCACATCTTGCAGCCGATGCACTTCTCCTTGTTGACGAGGACCTGTCCGTCCTCGGTCTGGTAGGTGGCGCCGGTCGGGCAGACCTTCACGCACGGCGCGTCCTTGCAGTGCTGGCAGACGGTCGGGAGGAAGTACTGCGTGAGGTCCGGGAACTTGCCCATCGGACCGATCGAGAGTACCTTGTTGTAGTGGACGCCGAGCGGGACGTTGTTTTCCTGCTTGCATGCCATTTCGCACGCGAAGCACCCGATGCAGCGGTCGAGGTCGATTACCAAAGTCTTGTGTGTCATGATTTAGAGCTCCGGATTCTTCGTCGTGTCGGTGGGCTGCGGGAGCCAGGCCTTGAACTGCTCGGGCTTCATCCAGACGCCCTCGGGCGCGCCTTCGGGCGCCTTGCGGATGCGGATCTGGAAGCCGCGGAGCGTGATCGTGCCGACAATCCTGTTGAAGGGCGCGTCATTCTTCGAAAGCACGTTGACGTTCATCTCACGCCAGCCCTGCGTCTTCGTGTTGAGGGTTTCCGGGAACCAGAAGCGCTCCATGTAGACGACGCCGACGGGGATGCCTTCAGTCACGCGGCACTTGCCGCGGATCTTGCCGCGCTTGGACTCAAGCCAGATCCAGTCGTCATGGGCGACGCCGTACTTCTTCGCATCGACGGGATTGACCCAGGCCTCGGGCACGGGATAGAGCTCGCGCATGTAGGGGTTGTTGCGAAGCGTGCCGTGGTGGAACATCGGCAGGCGGCCGTTCGTGAGAACGAGCGGGAACTCCTTGGCAATGTCGCGCAGCGGGCTTTCCGCAGGCTCTGCGTACCAAGGCAGCGGATCATAGTCGACCGAAACGGGCGGCACTTCGTCAAGCGCGTAGGGCTTGCCGGTACGGCCGAGCTCGATCCAGACCTCGCCGTAGAGCTCGAGCTTCTTCGAGGGCGTGCCGAATCCCTTCGGAAGGCCCGTCTTCTTGTCGGGCTGCTTGTAGACGTAGTACGTGTTCCACTTGTCGTAGGGCATGTACGGGAACGGCTGCTTTTCCTTGAACTCCTTCCAGGTCATGCCGATGTTGGCGAGGCGTCCGTCGAGGAGCTCCTCCATCGAATCCCAGTACGCGAGGTCCTTCTTCATGAAGGCGGGATCGCAGGCGCGCCTGGCATTTTCGTTGCCGAGCTCGGCGCACTTCTTGATGAGCTTCGACCAGAAGAGCGTCTCGTCCTCGGTCTCCCAGACGTGGGCCACGGGCTGGCGCGCGAAAACCCAGTTCATGCACTCGACGAGCATGTTGGTCTCGAGCCATTCGGTGGCGGGCAGCAGGATGTCGGCGTAGCAGGAGAAGGACGTCGGATAGAGGAACATGTGGACGATGAGGTCCACGTTCTTCGTGCCTTCGATCCAGTCCTGAGCGTGTCCGTTGACGACGAACTTGTTGCCGGAGCGTTCGAGCCAGACCTTGATCGGATACGGCTTGCCGGTCTTCATGGCCTCAAGGACGGCGCTCGGCTGTGCGGCGTCCCACTGCATCAGACCCTTGTGCTCGTTCGAGCCGAGGCGCTTCTTGAGCTGGCCCTTCGGAAGGAGGTACGAGCAACGGGTGGCGAGGGAGCCTGCGGGGACGATGTTGGTGGAGGGGTTGCGCTGCATGAGGGCGCCCGGACTCTCGACGTTGCCGCGCAGGGCGTTGAGGATGACGCTGCCCATGGCGGCCTCGACCGAGTTCTCGTTCTGGTCGGTCGCCACGCCAAGCGCGACGCCAGCGGGGCCCGAGCAGTAGAGCTTGATGGCCTCCTCGATCTTCTTCGGATCGAGCCAGCAGACCTCGGCCGCCTTTTCAAGCGTCCAGGGTTCGCAGCGTTCGAGCAGGAGGCGCCAGCCGGTCTTGTACTCGACGCCCTTCCAGGTGAAGGCGCCGTCGAGGGCGGGATCGAGCGCATCGTCCCACGGATAGGCGATGGGCTTGGGCGAATTCGTATTCTTGTCCCAGACCACGTAGGTCTTGGCGTCGCCCATGCCGAGGTCGGCGGCGCGCACGAGCAGCTTCGTCTTCACGTTGACGAGATACGGCAGGTTGGTCCAGCGCATCACGAATTCATGATCGTACAGATCCTTCTCCATGATGTACTTGGTCCAGCAGAGCATCAGCGCCACGTCGGTGCCTGGACGGATCGGAAGCCAGACGTCGGCCTTGGCGGCGTCGGGCACGAAGCGCGGGTCGATCGAGACCGTCTTGACGCCTTTGGCGCGCAGGTCCGAGAGCGCACGGCCGCCGCCCGCGGGGCAGCTGTAGGAGACGTCCGTGCCCCACATGACGAGGCACTTCATCTCGGTGTTGGGATTGTAGACCTCGCGCGCCTGTTCGTCGGCGATCGACGTCGTCGGGCCGCCGTACATCATGTGGTAGGCGAGCGTGCGCGGCAGGAAGCACTGGGCGCAGCCCGGCTCGTAGAAGTTCGGCGTGCCGAAGGCATTCGCAACGCGCGGAATGCCGCGGAATGCGGGGTTGCCGCCACCGCCCGTCGAGAAGAGGACGGATTCGGCACCGTATTCGCGACGGACCTCCTCCATCTTGCCGGCGATCGTGTCGATCGCCTCCTTCCAGGAAATGCGCTTCCACTTGTTCTCGCCGCGCTTGCCGACGCGCATGAGCGGATACTTGTTGCGGTTCGGGTGATAGAGCGCGCTGATGCCGGCCAGGCCCTTGGCGCACATGGAACCGTGGCTCATCGGATAGTCGGGGTTGCCCTCGAGCTTCACCACGCGGCCGTTGCGCACGTGCGCAAGAACGGCGCAGTTGTGAATGCACGCGCGACAGCAGGTCTTGACGATCTTCGTCTCGCCTTCGATCGTGCGTGCGGCGGGGGCGGCCTTCGTCTTCACCAGGCCTTCAGCGGCGGAGGATTCAACGGCGGCGGCAAGCCCGGCGGCGGCCGAAGCCTGCAGGAATGTTCTGCGGTTGAGTTTGGAGAGGTCCATACTCTTCTCCTTCTGGGGTCTCGATCGGGGTGCCGGCCTTCGACGGGTATCGGGGGGTCTCTTGCCGGCAGTCCGGACGCGGGCGCATCGCCCTGCGTTCACTGAAAGTTTCGCCTTCCGCCACGCCTTCAAACAGGCTAAAATCGACTGAAACCTTGCATTTTTTCCAAATTCCCGGAATGAACAGCGGGACAGACAAACGCTGCCTCTGCACGTCACTATCCCGAGAACCCTTTCCCTCTAGGCGATTTCGGCCTGTCTCATCCCAAAGGACAAGATGGCCCCGTCCGAACGGCATCAGGGTTTTCACCTGAATTTTCAGGGATATTCCCATATGAGGAACATGGACATGGCCGAGCTCAGAAACGATCTTGCGGCCTGGCGCATTCTGATCGCCGCGGTGCGCACGGGAAGCATCAGGGCGACCGCCCTGCAGGCCGACCTTCCCGCCGCAAAGGTCTCCCGCATCATTGCGGAGCTCGAGCGCGAACTCGGATTCGAGCTCCTCGACCGCTCGACGCGTCCGATGAAGCCCACGCCCAGCTGCAGGGACCTCGTCGAGGGCATGACTCCGCTGCTCGCGGGCTTCGACCGGATGTGGGAGCAGTTTTCGAAGAAAGAGGCGATGAGGCACGTCTCCTTCGCCGCGCCGATCGACCTCTGCCGCCTCTACTTCTCGGAACTCGTCGCGAAGTGGGCCGATGCGCATCCGGGAATCACCTTCGACATCCGTCCCGAGGCGACGGCCGACGACGTGCGCAACGGCCTCGTCGACGTGGCCGTCATCAACTACGTTCCGCTTGATGCGACGGGGCTCGTGCTGAGACGCTACAACTCGAGCCGCACCCCCCTCCTTGCGACGCCCGAGTACATCCGCGCGCACGGCGCGCCCTCCTCACCCGAGGACCTCGCGCAGCACACGGGACTGCTGCTTGAGACCGTCATGCATCCGCCCACGCAGATTCTGAGAAAGAACGGCGCGGCATCCCCCATCCTGCGCTGGAAGGAGGTCTTCACAACCCACGACCAGATGACCCTCAGGGAGCTCGTCCTCTCCTCGCTCGGCATCACGGTCGACCTCTATGCCGGACACGTCCTGCCTGAAATCCGACGCGGCCGGCTCGTGCCGATCATGCCGGGCTGGCGACGCGAGCCCTGGCAGATGTCCGTCGTCACCCGCTGGGAGGACGAGGCGCGCTCGAAGGCGCTCTCCGACTTCGCCGCCTACGTTGCGCTTGAGGCCGAGGCCACCTGGGCGCCCATCCGTGAAGAGACCAACCGTGTCGTCGAAGAAGCCTTCCGCCGCCGTCTCCGGTCCTGAGTCCACGTCATGAATGTTCTCGACAACCTCAACGCCTGGCGCGCCGTCTCGGCCGCCGCACGCACGGGCAGCGTTACCGCTGCCGCCGAGCAGCTCGGCATCGAACTCTCCAAGTGCTCTCGCCTCGTCTCAGGCATGGAGCGCGAGATGGGCTTTGCGTTTTTCGACAAGAACACGCGCCCCTATCGTCCGACGCCGCAGCTGAGGGCCTTTCTCGCCGCGTTCGAGCCCGCGCTGCGCAACCTTGAAAACGCGCGTGCACTCCATCAGGCGACGGGCGAGAAGATGCGCATCCGCTTCGCGGCTCCGATCGAGATCTCCCGCCTCTACTTCTCGAAGGCACTAGTCTCCTATGCACGGGAGCACCCGAACCTCTCGTTCGTACTCCAGCCCGAGGCGACGCTCGCCGGGCTTCGCGCCGGCGCCGTCGACGCGATCGTTCTGAGCGACGTGCCCGCCGTCGCCGAGGATCTCGTCGTTCGCCTCTACCACGTCACCTCCACCTGCGTCCTCGCGACGCCCGCATACCTGAGGCGACACGGCACGCCGCAAACACCCGCCGACCTTGTGCGCCACACGGGACTGCTGCTTCGCACCGTCAACCTCAATCCCGTGAGACGCCTCTACAGGGACGGGATCGAGTCGGAGATCCTCGAATGGAAGAACGTCTTCATCACGCACGACCAGATCGCGCTCAAGGAACTTCTCCTGGAGGACAGAGGCATCGCCGTCGACCTCTCGCTTGCGCACGTTGTCGAGGAGCTCGAGTCGGGGCGCATCGTCTCCGTGATGCCTGGCTGGGAGCGTGCTCCCTGGCGCATGTGTGTCGTCACGCTCAGAGAACGCGAGGAGGCCTGCCCGCCGCTGAGACTCTTTGCGGAGGCCGTCGCCCTCAGGACGGGCGAAGACTGGATCGCCTACACCGAGCGCGGCCGCGCAGCCATTGCACGCGCAGGCACGCCCTGAGCAAACGACGGATCACGACCGCCCTCGCACGGTGGAAAAAAATTGGGGCCCGCTCTTTCGAACGGGCCCCGTCCCCACTCCACCTGTCCGGATAGACTCACATCCAGACCGGAAGAAACTGTTGCAATCCGCTGATGCTTACTGAAGCGACGTCACCTCGGCGGACTTTTTCGCGAGCATGACGGCGACTTCGGCGCCCTTGTCGAGCGACTTCACGGGAATGCATTCATAGACGCCGTGAAAGTTCATGCCGCCCGTGAACACGTTCGGGCAGGGCAACCCGCGCACGGAGAGGCGCGCGCCGTCGGTGCCGCCGCGGATCGGCTCCTCCTGCGGCTCCATGCCGCAGGCGCGATAGGCCGCGCGCACAATCTCGAGCACCTTCGGGGCCTTGTCGAGATAGGGCTTCATGTTCTCGTAGCTGTCCTTGATCTCGAGGGAGAACTTTGCCTCGGGGAACTCGGCGCTCATCTCGTCGACGAGCTTCACGAGGAAGGCCTTCTTCTCCTCGTAGAGCGCACGGTCGTGGTCGCGCACCAGAATGCGCACGACGGACTCGACCACCGTCCCCTTTGCCATGTTCGGATGCAGGAAGCCCTCGTGGCCCTCGGTCGTCTCGGGCGCCTGATCGATCGGCAGGCGGTCGATGAGCCTGGCGGCATAGCGCACGGAATTGACCATCTTGCCCTTGGAGAGGCCGGGATGGACGCCCACGCCCCTGATGGTCACGAGCGCGGTGCCCGCGTTGAAGTTCTCGCTCTCGAGCGTGCCGATTTCGCCGCCGTCGAACGTGTAGGCATAGGCCGCGCCGAAGAGCGGAATGTCGAAGTTTTCCGTGCCGCGGGCCACTTCCTCGTCGGGGGTGAAGCCGATGCACAGGCGCGCATGCGGCACCTCGGGATGGGTCTTGATCCAGGCGACCATCTGCATGATCTCGGCGATGCCCGCCTTGTCGTCGGCGCCCAGAAGCGTCGTGCCGTCCGTGAAGATCACGTCCTGGCCCTTGTACTTCAGGATGTCGGGGAACTGCCCGACACTGAAGACGATGTTCTTCTCGACGTTGAGCGTCACGTCGCCGCCGTCGTAGCGCACGATCTGAGGCCTCGCGTTCGCGCCCGGGGCGTCGGGAGATGTGTCCATGTGGGCGATGAAGCCGATGGCGGGATTGGCCTCGCAGCCCGGCGTTGCGGGAATCGATCCGTAGACCACGCCGCCCTCGCCGATCCTCGCGTCCTCGACGCCGAGCGCCTTGAGCTCGTCGACGAGGAACGCCGCAAGCGCAAGCTCCTTCTCGGCGGACGGCGCGGTCGTGCTCTCACGCACGGACTGCGTGTCAAACGCAACATACTGCAGGAAGCGCTCGGTCGTGCTCATGCTCTCGACGGTGCTCATCGGATAATCTCCTGAGGGTTGAAAGGGGTTCGAAAAACTGATGCCGTGCATTATTCCGACACGGCCGCCATTTTTTTAGGCGGGTTCTCCCTTACCTCCTCAGTGGTACAAAAACGCGAATTCCCCGATCCTGCGCAAGATTCGGAGCCGTCTTTGCAAAATAATCCGCAAAAATACGTAAGGGTAATCACATAAACCTTCCTCATAACTCCCCATGGCTCAAAAACGCGCGGATCACTAGGATTCAGAAAATTCCCCCAACCGTTCTGGAGACACAACAAAATGACGATCTACGTCTGGGGCGCCATTGCGGTCGTGATTCTCACGCTCGCCGCGCTCATCCGCCGCTATGACACGAAGCTGGTCCTGCTGATTGCGGGTCTGGCGATGTGCTGCCTATCGATGAATCCGATGGCCGCCTTCCAGCAGTTCGACAAGTCGATGACGAACTCGGCGCTCATCATCTCGATCTGTTCGTCGATGGGCTTTGCCGCCTGCGTCACGATGACGAAGTGCGACCTTCATCTCGTTTCCCTGCTCACGAAGCCGCTCAACAAGCTCGGCATCCTGCTTCTGCCGTGCTGCATGATCGTGACGGGCATCGCCTCGGTCGCCATCGGCTCTCTCGCCGGCCTGTGCGCCGCCATCGGTCCGACACTCGTGGGTCTGATGATCCGCGCGGGCTTCCGTCCCGCCATGGCCGCCGCCGTGATCATCTCATCGACGCTCCCGAACTACTGGTCTCCGGGCTCCACCGACAACATCTACGTCGCCAAGCTCGCCAACATTCCCGTGATGGACATGGTCACGTACGTCGCCCCGACGACGCTGATCCTCTCGGCGCTCTCCATCGTCTTCGTAATGATCGTCTGCCTGCTCTTCAAGGACTACCGCAAGGAGGGCTTCGGCTCGACGGGCGTGCATCCTGGCGAAGACATCCAGAAGAAGCTCCCCGACCTGCCTGAAAAGCCGAACCTGCTGATGGCCTTTGCGCCGCTCCTGCCGGTCGTGCTCCTCTTCGTCATCTCGCTGTGCTTCCCCGGCGTGAAGATGTCGGTCGCCACCGCCATGCTCATGGGCCTCATCTACGTGATGATCGTCACGCGCCTCAACCCGCAGCAGCTCTGCTCGAAGTTCTTCGACGGCATGGGCTCGGGCTACGGCAGCATCCTCGGCCTCATCATCGCCGCGGGCGTCTTCGCCGCCGGCCTCAAGAGTTGCGGTCTCATCAGCCTCTTCATCGACTACCTGAAGAACTCCTCCGACGTCGCCAAGCTCGGCGCCTCCTTCGGCCCCTACCTGCTCGGCATCATCACGGGCTCGGGCAACGCCGCCGCGTTCGCCTTCAACGAATCCGTCACGCCGCACGCCCTCGAGTTCGGCATGAAGATCGAGGACCTCGGCTTCATCGCCTGCGTCTCCGCCACGCTCGGCCGCGTCTCGTCTCCGCTCGCCGCCGGCGTCATCCTGATCGCAGGCATCGCAGGCGCCTCTCCGCTCGACGTCGTCAAGCGCTCCATCCCCGTCATGCTCTGCACGATCGGCGCGCTCTACTTCCTCGTCTGACGAATGCCCTCTCTCCTTCGGGCGCGCCTCCCTGCGCCCGAGACCTGAAGTCAGAAAAGCCCCGGGCGGTCCTCCGCACGGGGCTTTCCTTTTTGTCTTTTGCCTTTTTATTCTTTTCCGGCCCTTCCCTTCTCAGGAGATGAAGGACTGGATGTGGCGGTCTGCATCGCGCATGACGTTGAGCGCCTCCGTGGCAGCGTCCGTCCAGAAGGCGTCGGAGGCGGGATCGGCGCCGAGGTGGCGTCTGATGAGCTCGTCGCAGTCGATCGTCGCGCAGTCGGAGAGGAAGTCCCCGAACGAGCCGCCGCAGGCCGTGCAGCCGTCGGCCAGAAGCCTGCGCCTCAGAACGGCCGCGATGAGGTAGCCCGCCGTGTACTGCCAGTCGTAGTGGGGCTCGCGCGGCAGATAGAAATGAAGCTTGGCGGCCCAGACGTACTGGTCGGACCCTCGGACCGTGTCCGCGAAATAATCCTCCCAGATGGTGTTGGTGAGCTTGTTGATGTCGTTCACCGAGAGGTAGCCGTGCCTTCTCTCCTCGTGGAGCCTGTGCGAAAGTTCAAACCTGAAGGGCAGGTGCAGGAGGTTGACGCCGATCTGGCGCAGGGCCTGCCAGAGTACGGCCGCATGTTCGCGGCGCTCCCACTCCGTCTCCTCGAGAAGCTGAGCGAGGAAGGCGTCCATGAAGAAGCGTCCCGCGATTTCGCACGAAAGAAGGGACGGATTCTGCGCGATGGCGGGATAGGCGATGAGCCTGTCCCTCAGGGACGCTTCGCCCAGGATGTGGGCAAGCTCGCAGGCGCGGTTGAGCGTGGGCTGGTAGTCCGCATAGACCGCCACGGCGCTGCAGGCGGGCACCTGCGCGCACCACGTGCCGCCCTCGCCGCCCGAGATGTTGCTCGTCTCGATCCAGCCTGCCGAAAGGAGGCGCTTGAGAAAGCCCTGAAAGTCGGGATCGATCCTGCTGAAGGTGCGACGCAGCGCGTCGGTGGCGCCGTCGAACGAGGCGGCCGCTTCAAGAGGCGCGGCTTCGGGAAGCGGGGCAAAGAGGTTCGCGACCGAAAGGCCCGACCTGCGGCCCTCGAGGCACGAGAGCACCATGCCCGAGAGCTGAACAGCGTTGCGGGCCCTCGGCGCAGCAGCGCGCACGGCCCTCATCATCGCGTCGAAGGCGGGGCGGCTCATGCGCTCGCTCTTGAGGGACGCGTCGAGCATCGACATGCCCGCGCGGTCTGAGAGGTTTAGCCTGTGGCCCGTCATGGCGTTGAGCAGCGCGGCAAAGGGCGCAGCGTTCTCGGCGAACCACGCATTGTAGGCGCCGAAGACCTGGCGGCGCGTGGCCGTGTCGGTGCTGTTCTTCAGATAGGATTCGGCCGACGAGCAGCTCATGACCGTCGGATGCGTGCCGTCGGGCATCTGCACCATGATCTTCATGCTGCTCTTGAGATGGGTGTAGAGGGCGCCGAGCGGCTCCTCGATGCGGCGGTCGGCCTCGGTCGGGCGCAGGATCACGCGGCTCTGGGCGGCCTCCTCGAATTCGAGCCACTCACCCGCGGGCCTGCCCTCGAGATCCTTCGGGAAGACGCGGCCCCAGTTGCGGGCGCGTTCGGCAAGCGCCTCGAGGCGTTCCGTTGCATGAAGCAGGTCCGTCCTCTCGGCGGGCACGCGGCTGTTCTTGGCCTGCTGGGTCTGCGTCGCCTTGCAGGCGGTCAGAAGCGAGACCGCAAGCCTGCGGCCGTGCTCGACGAGCTCGATGAGGCGCTCGACGGCGGCCGCATCGGACGGATTGTCCGCAGAGAGCCTTTCGGCAAGAAGCAGCACGTCGGCCAGCGTCTCCTTTCGCTTGGCGTAGCGTTCGCTCGCAATGTTGAGGAGCCCGTCGGGCTGCCAGTGCGGTTCCACGTTCTTCAATTTCTTCCCCTCTTCTGACGTGGTCATCGAATCAGACGGAATATTGTAACCGCACCTCCGACAAAGGCAAGCTTGCCCCCTTGATCCCGCTCAACACCTCTGGCACAGGCGCAAGCGGGCAGCCGTCTCTTCAGAACGTCCCGGGAGGCGCCTTCGGACGCCGAAAACACGCTTTTCCCGAAGACAAAAAAAAGAGACGTTCCCTTCGGAACGTCCCCTCCTTGAACCTGAGGCTTCATCAGAGCGTCACGCGCGCTTGATCGCCTCGGCGATCTCGGTGCTCATCACCTCCCAGGAGCGTTCGGGACGGGGCTTGCCGCCGATGCGGTAGCTCGCCGTCTTGTAGACGAGCTCGTAGCCCTCGCGGTAGAGGCAGTTGACGGTGACGCGGCGGCCTGCGTGGTAGTCCTCGTCGGACATCTTCCTGAGCGCATAGAAGAGCTCGGCCCTCGCAGCCAGGCTGCTCGAGAACTTGCCCTGGAACTTGCGAGTCGGTTCGATCACGATTTCTTCAGGCTCGGCCATGAGCGTCCTCCTTAATGAACATGGGCCTCAAGTATGACACAACCCGGCGAGCGCCGCCTGAGGGGCGACGGCGGACCAAGCCGTCGTCATGTTCATAGAAACTCGGCGCGGAAACCTCTGTCTTCAGACAGGGGTTATTGATCCTGCGCAGAGCAGCGTCAGAGTCGCTGCATGCGGTCGTCGATGTTCTCGCTCTTGCGCTCCTCGTAGTGGTCGAGCTTCTTCTCGAAGTCCTCGAGGCTCTCGCCCACGACCTTGTGCAGCGCCACGAGCGCGACGAGGTTCGGAAGCACCATCAGGCCGTTGAAGAGGTCGGCGAGCGACCAAACGAAGTCGACCTTGAGCATGGCGCCCGTGACGATGAAGGCGCAGACGATCACGCGATAGGCCAGCACGCCGCGGGACCGGAAGAGGAAGCGCACATTCTGTTCGCCGAAGAAGTACCAGCCCATGATGGTGGAGAAGGCGAAGAAGAAGAGGCAGACGGCGACGAAGGCCATGCCGAAGGAGCCCAGGCCCACCGTATAGGCGTGCTGCGTGAGCTCGATACCCGTCGTCTTGAAGTCGAGCACGCCCGTCACAAGGATGACGATGCCCGTGAAGGTCACGATCACGACCGTCGTAAAGACGCCGAACATCGCGACGAGGCCCTGTTCGGCGGGATGCTCGACGCGGGCGACGGCATGCGCGTGCGGGGTCGAGCCCATACCGGCCTCGTTCGAGAAGAGGCCGCGGGCCACGCCGAACTGCATCGCCTTGGCGACCGTCAGGCCGAGCGCGCCGCCCATGACGGCCTCGGGATCAAAGGCCGCGACGAAGATGAGCCTGAAGGCGGGAATCACTTCGGTGATGTGGGCGCCGATCACCCAGAGGCCGCCGATGAGGTAGATGGCCGCCATGAAGGGAACGATCTTCTCGGTGACGCTCGCCAGACGGCCGACGCCGCCGAAGAAGACGAGGCCCGCGAGCACCGCGCACACGACGCCCGAGACGGCGGCCGGCACGTTGAAGGCGGTCTGCATGGCGTGCGCGATGGAGTTGGACTGCACCATGTTGCCGATGCAGCCCAGCGCAATGATGATTGCGATCGAGAAGAAGACCGCAAGCGGACGCCACTTCTCGCCCATGCCGAGCGTGATGTAGTAGGCAGGACCGCCGAGCACGCGGCCCTGCTCGTCCTTCGTGCGATAGGTCTGCGCGAGCACGGCTTCGGCGAAGATGGTTGCCATGCCGAAGAAGGCCGCGACCCAGAGCCAGAAGAGCGAGCCCGGACCGCCCGCCACGAGGGCCGTGGCCGTGCCCGCAACGTTGCCCGTGCCCACCTGGGCCGCAACGGCCGTGGCAAGCGCCTGAAAGGAGCTCATGCCCGACTTGTCGGCACGCTTGCCGAAGAGCGACGCTCCGCCCAGAAGGAAGCGGGCCGCAAGGCCGAACTTGCGCACCTGAACGAAGCGCAGCTTAATGGTGTAGAAGATGCCCGTGCCGCAAAGCAACGGAATCAGGAAGAAGACGCCCCAGAGGACGCCATTGACGTCGCTGACGAGTTGATTGAGGAAATCCATTTGTAGCTTGGATGGAAAAGATGGACACGAAGGGCCCTCGCAGGGCCCCTCTCGTTATTCGGTTCTGTTTTCCGTTCCGGCCGTCCCAACCTTCTTTCACTGTCAGCGGCAGAGTGGAACTAGCATTCTAATGCAAAATGCAATAAGAATTTCCACTTAGGGAAGAACCATTATTCTAAGGGAGAACCATGATCTTCTTCATGAAGGCGATGCCCGCAGGGATCACGGCCTCGTCGTTCCAGCAGAAGTGCGGGGAGTGGAGTTCGTGCGCGGGCCCCACGCCGAGGAAGAAGAAGACGCCAGGAATGCACCTCTGGTAGAAGGAGAAGTCCTCCGCCGCGAGGACGGGTTCAGCGAGCAGCTGCGGGGCGTCTGCGCCGAGGTCCCTCGAGACCCGCTCGAAGAGCGTCTCGTTGTTCCAGACGGCGGGGTAGCCCGTGCTGAAGGACACTTCGAGCCCACAGCCAGTTCGCTCCGCCGTTTCGGCGGCGAGCGTCCTGAGGTGAGAGCGGATCATCTCCGCGGCATCCTCGTCGTAGGTGCGAAGCGTGCCCTGGATTTCGGCGGAGCCCGCGACGGCGTTTCGCACCGTGCCCGCCGTCATGCGGCCGAACTGCAGCGTGCGCAGGACGTCCGGCGGCAGGGCCTCGGTCCAGGCGTAAGCGGCGTTCATCCAGTCGACGCCCGCTCGCAGGGCGTCGAGCCCCTCGGCGGCGCGCGAGACGTGCACGCTCCTGCCCGTCACCTTGAGCGTCACCTCGTTCGAGCGGGCCATCATCGGGCCGGGACGCGACCAGACGCTTCCCTCAGGAAGGTTGGGCCAGAGGTGCAGGCCGAAGATTCGCGTGACGCGGTACTTCTCGAAGACGCCCGTCTCGCAGATGCGTCCCGCGCCGCCCGTCGTCTCCTCGGCGGGCTGGAAGACGAAGAGAACGTTCCTCGGCAGCTTCTCGCCCGCCCTGATCATGCGGGCCGTCTCCTCGGCAAGACCGAGTTCGATGGCCGTGTGGCCGTCGTGCCCGCAGGCGTGCATGCGCCCCGGCCTCTCGGAGGCGAAGAAAAGCCCCGTGCACTCGGTCACGGGCAGCGCATCCATGTCGGCGCGCAGGGCGACCGTCTCCTCTGCGCCCGCGTCGAAGTACGCGCACACGCTGCCCTTGATGGGCGAGAAGACCTCGGCGCCGAGCGGCTCGAGCACCTTCCTCACGTAGGCCGTCGTATCGGGCAGCTCGTCGTCGAGCTCGGGCATTCGGTGCAGGACCCTGCGGTGGTTGACGGCATTGAGGCTCATGGACGCGTTCTCCGGAAGTGCAGACACAAGGACGGAAAGGCCGCCAGGAGGCTCTCGCCCCCGAAGTCGGCGCTCGATAAAAAGTCCTGCATTTATATCATGTGGCGGAGCTTCGGAAGAGTCGAAACCGCGCACCTAGGCAATAGGTCGTAGGGCGTCTCACCTAGACGGTTTGCGCGGGACTCACCCGAGCGTCTTTTCCGACGCCGTCCCTTTTCAAAATCGGGCCGTCCGTGGTAACTTTGCTCCTGCAGATAGAGGAGCGGGGACGAAGGGCCCGACCGAGCCGGCAGGCGACGACGTCGTGGCGAGGCAACACCGCCGAATCATCCGCGGAGGGCGCTCCGGGGTGATGGGTCGCAGGAGAACATCCTGCGGACTGTCCGTCCGGGCATCCGGCCGGTTGCGCTATCCCCTTCAGAAACGCCGCGGATCCTGCTTTCCGCGCCAGACTGTCGGCAGAAGCGCCTCTGTCGACGGTTTTTCATGTCACTGTTTCTGAGGTACTACCCCTATGAAGTTCGAAAACGTCCGAGGCTCCATCGTCGCCATGATCACGCCCTTCCACGAAGACGGAAGCGTGAACTTCGAAGCCCTCACCCATCTCATCGAGCGCCAGATCGCCGGCGGCACGAGCGCCATTCTCACGCTCGGCACGACGGGCGAATACTCCACGATGACGCACGAGGAGGACGCCGCCGTCGTGCGCCACACGATCGACACGGTCGCGGGACGCGTGCCCGTCATCGTCGGCTCGGGCTCCAACTGCACGGCCACGCAGATCGAGATGAGCCGCCGCTACGAGGCGATGGGCGCCGACGCGCTCCTCATCATCGCCCCGTACTACAACAAGGCCAACGCCGAGGGCATGTACCGCCACTTCGCCAACACGGCCGACGCCGTCTCCGTGCCCTGCATCCTCTACAACGTGCCGGGCCGCACGGGCTGCTCCATCCCGGTCTCCGTCGTCGAGCGCCTCGCGAAGCACCCGAACATCTGCGGCATCAAGGAAGCTTCGGGCAACATGAGCTACGCCATAGAGGTCGCCCGCTTCCTCGGCCCCGACTTCCAGATGTGGTCCGGCAACGACGACATCACGGTCCCCATCATGAGCGTGGGCGGCTCGGGCGTCATCAGCGTCTACGCCAACATCGACCCCGCCTCCTGTGCGAAGATGTGCACCGACTGGTTCGCGGGCCGCACCGCCGAAGCGGCCACCGAGCAGGTCCGCCGCCTCGACCTCATGAACGCGCTCTTCTATGAAGTGAATCCGATTCCTGCGAAGACTGCGCTCAACATGATGGGCCTCAACGCCGGTCCGATGCGTCTGCCGCTTTGCGACATGTCGCCCGCCAACGCCGCCCGCCTGCGCGCCGAGCTCGTCAAGGCAGGCCTCATCAACGAATAAAGACTCTGGAAAGAAGCCCCATGAACATCATCCTCATCGGAACGGGACGCATGGGGCGCCTCCTCAAGGAGTGCGCCCTTGACGCGGGTGACGCCGTCGTCGGCGAATACGGCCGCGCAAACATCGCCGAACTCGCCGCCGCGCCCGCAGCCGACGTCGCCATCGACTTCTCCGGCCCCGAGGCCCTGCCCGCCGTCGCCGCCTACGTCGCCCACACGGGCACCCCGCTCGTCTCGGGCACCACGGGCTACACGGCCGGGGAAAAGGCCGCCGTTGCCGCCCTCGGCGAACACGCCCCCGTCGTCTGGAGCGCCAACTACTCGCTCGGCGTCGCCGTGCTCGCACGCGCGCTTCGCCTCGTGACCGCAGCGCTGCGCCCCGACTTCGACATCGAGGTAACCGAAACCCACCACAACAGGAAGAAGGACGCCCCGAGCGGCACCGCGAAGCTCCTCGTCGAAGCGCTCGATCCCGCGGGCGAACTCACGCCCGTCTACGGCCGCGAGGGCCTCTGCGGCGAACGCCGTCCCGACGAAATCGGCATCCACGCGCTTCGCGGCGGCACCGTTGCAGGCACGCATTCCGTACACTTCTTCGGCCCCGACGAAGAGCTCGAGTTCACGCACCGCGCCACGAGCCGCCGCATCTTCGTGCTCGGCGCCCTCAAGGCCGCCCGCGCGCTCGTCAGGGAGCCCAAGGGCTTCCATTCGCTCGACGACCTTCTCTTCAACACCAACGGAACCCACTAGATAAATGAACGCCCAGGAAATCATCAACTACATTGCCACCGCTCCCAAGAAGACCCCCGTCAAGATCTACGTGAACCTCAGGGAGCCCGTCGACTTCGCGTCCTGCGGCGCCAAGGTCTTCGGCGAGGGCCTCAGTCTCGTCGTCTTCGGCAACTGGGCCGACCTTGAACCCGTGGTCACGGCCAACGCCGCCGCCATCGCCGACATCGTCATCGAAAACGACCGCCGCAACTCCGGCGTTCCGCTCCTTGACATCAGGAACATCCGCGCCCGCATCGAACCGGGCGCCGTGATCCGCGAAAAGGTCGAGATCGGCGAAGGCGCCGTCATCATGATGGGTGCCGTCATCAACATCGGCGCCGTCATCGGCGAAGGCACCATGATCGACATGGGCGCCGTGCTCGGCGGCCGCGCCATCGTCGGCAACCGATGCCACATCGGCGCGGGCACCGTACTCGCAGGCGTCGTCGAACCCGCCTCCGCCACCCCCGTCGTCATCGAGGACGACGTCATGATCGGCGCCAACGCCGTCGTGATCGAAGGCGTGCGCGTGGGCCGCGGAGCCGTCGTCGGCGCGGGCGCCATCGTCATCAAGGACGTGCCCGCTGGCGCCGTCGTGGTCGGCAACCCCGCCCGCATCATCAAGATGAAGGACGAAAAGACCGAGGCCAAGACCGCGCTCATCGACGCGCTGCGCACCCTCGACTAGACCTCCCGAGACAGTCCGCATCCCGAGGGGAGAGGCGTTACGACGCCCCTCCCCGATTTTTTGCGTCCCTCTTCGAACGTGATAGAATGCGATTCATTCTCAAGTCTTTTGGAACACCAACATGATCCGCACCCGAATCGAAGTCCGCAACATGGCCTGCGAGATGTGCGAGGCCCACGTGATCGAGGCCGTCCGCAAGATCCTCTCGCACGGCGAGGCGAGGCGCATCAGGGCCTCCCACCGCAGGAACGAGGTGACGATCGAGAGCGAGGCGCCGCTCTCTGAAAGCCTCGTGCGCGAATGCATCAGGTCCATCGGCGAGACGGGCTATCCCACGGGCGCCGCCTCCTCCGAAGAGGTGAAGCAGGGCCTGCTCGCCCGACTCTTCGGCGGCTGAGCCCGCCTTCCCCTTCCCTGGCCGCAATTCGTCAGGTTTTCTCCGACATCAGACGCGAAACCGTGAGTTTTTTCGTGGAAATCATTTCTGTTTCACGGCATATGTAACAAAACCGCTTCAATAACCTTCGGCTTTTCGAGCTCTCCGTATAATAGCTTCACTCTTTTTCTACTCCTTCGGAATTAGTTCGAAATGCACAAGACCAAGCTCGTCCTCCTCACCGCCGCCGCGCTCCTCGCCATCACCTCCGGTGCCGAAGCCGCCAAGGTCAAGCGCTCCTCCGGCTTCTCCATGGGCCGTCCGGCCTCCGTGAAGCCCGTCCAGAAACCCGCCCCCGTCACGAATCCGGTTCCGGGCCGTCCCGCCGCCTCCACGCAGGCCGCCCCGCAGACGGCTCCCGCCGCCGCTCCGGCCAAGCAGGCCGCGCCGGCCGCCAATCAGGCGCCCGCCCAGCAGGCTGCGCCCGCCGCGAACGCCGCTCCCGCCCAGCCCCAGCAGCAGGGCGGCGGCTTCATGTCCAACATGATGGGTGCCGCCGCCGGCGCCGTTGCCGGCTCCATGATCGGCGAAGCCCTTTTCGGCGACGACAAGACCGCCCAGGCCCAGCAGCCGGCCGAAGCCCAGCAGCAGTCCGCCGAGGCTCAGGCCCAGCAACCCGCTCAGCCGGTTCAGCAGCCCGTTGAACCCGCCCAGCAGCAGCCTGCTCCGCAGCCCGCCAAATAAGGCGCACGGCGCAACGCTCCTGACAAGAAGCCCGCAAGGTATGTCCTCGCGGGCTTTTCCATGCTCGGATACAATGGACGGACTGCAAACCCCGGAACTGATAACTGTTTTGTAAAACATGGGTAATCGTGTTAGTATGCGCTCATTATGAGCATATATAAGATCGGTCAATTCGCTAAATTGGTTCGCCGAACACCGGCTACGATCCGCCGGTGGGAGGCTGAGGGAAAGATCACCAGCAAGCGTCTTCCTTCCGGACACAGGTATTTTGATGATTCAGACTTGCGTGCGGTGATGGGCGTCAAAGCTGAGCACCGGGTTACGGTTGTCTATTGCAGAGTCAGCTGCAAGGGTCAGAAGCCGGATTTGGATCGCCAGCTTGAGTCCATGCAGATGTGGGCGGTGGGCAGTGGAATGGTGGTCGATGAGTGGATTACGGAAATCGGCGGTGGCATGAATTTCAAGCGACCTAAGTTTCTGGCTCTTATAGACAGAATTTGCCGTGGTGAAATTAGCCGTCTGATCGTTGCCCATAAGGATCGACTGGTGCGCTTCGGCTTCGAACTCATTCGTCACATTTGTGACGAGCATGACTGCGAGCTCATTGTCGTCAACCAGATCAAACTTTCTCCGGAAAAAGAGATGGTTGACGACATGTTTGCCATTGTTCATACATTCAGCTGCCGACTTTATGGCATGCGCAAGTACGAAAAGAACCTAAAGGAAGATTACCCCGACGCAATCAAGACAACCGTTGAACTGGATTGATTTCTCATGAGCACCACCGTCACCATTACCCGCATCGTCTACGCAACAGCGACATCGAAGGAAGATTTCGATGCCCTTGCTCGTCATGCCAAAGCCGTCGGCTGGCTTAGAAAGGACTTGTGGCATCGTTTCGGCGGGAAGGCGATCATGCAGTTCCCTTTCAAGGATATCCGCTGCAAAACCACGCGCTTGTATGAAAATCTGAGTGAGATGGGCTTTGGAAAGATCGACGGCACTGTGCGCAATGAGTCGATCAAGGACATCCTCAACGACATCAAGGCCTGCAAGGCCGCGGCGATTGAAATGATGAAGGGGAGGATTTCGGCCCGTCTGGTTTCCGAAGGCATACCTGAGAAGAAGCGGAAGACTGAACTCTCCAAGAGGATGCGCTTGATTCGAACGGGAAGCTACGAGAAGGATCCATTTCTGCATCGTACGGTCAGGAACTGTTTCAAGCATGGTCAAGGACATGCCGACAATCAATTCGTTGTCCGCTCCGACAAGCACATTGAAGAAATCCGGATGATCAACGGCAGGAATGTGTTGGTCATCAAGTTTCGGCTCTGTGGTAAATATCTGGAATTGCACTGCAATTCCAACGGAACGAATGTGAATCTTGCAAACACGAATCTTCGCATCATTCTTGATCACGATCGAGTTTGCGTTCATTATGCGGCCACTAAAACATGTTCTCGTCCGTGCGGCACCAAGGAAGCCGGCATCGACAAGGGATATACGGAAGCGGTCGTTGACAGCAACAAGAAGCATTACGGAACGAATTTCGGAAAGATCCTGACGGAGTATTTCGATCGAAACGATCGGATCATGCGAAACCGCAACAAACTCTTCGCGCTCGCCCAAAAGCATGAGGCCAACGGCAATCATGAGAAGGCTCAACGGATTCGCGCCAACAATTTAGGGAAAATCAAAATTGAGGGAATGCGAGCGAGGTTTCGCAATCGCATCAAGGACATGGCATTCAAAACGGCTCATGCCCTGGCAGATGAATACGGGCATATCGTGTCGGAAGATCTGACATGGGGCATGTCGCCGAACAAATGGAGAAGTAAAGGAAAAACCTACAATCGCCGCATGAGCGGCTGGGCGAAGGGCTCCCTGACGGGGGCTCTGAAAACTGTTTTCCTGCAGCGCGGTGTTTATCACGATGAGGTGAACGCTGCGTACACATCGCAAATTGATAGTCGGACCAAGCGTCTTGAAGGCACGAGGAAAGGCGATCGTTTTACCGGCGTTGACGGGGTTGTGTTGCAGGCCGACGAGAATGCTGCTCTGAACATCCTGGACAGATTCTACGATACTCAAATTTCAAGGTACGCCACGAAAGAAGAGGTGAAGAGAATCCTGCTCGGACGTCTCTCCGGTGCAACTGAGCATCAATAGGCTCTAGTTGGGACATCGGCAGTGACTAACCTCACCGCCGATGCCGTCAACAGAGTGCAGATAAATCTAAATTAAGATGTGTGCTTTTGAACAACTTTTTTAGAACAGGATCCTCCGCCATGCTCTCCCCTTTCACCGTTCCCGCTCTTGAAGGCACCGCAGGTCCCGTGACGCTCAACGATCCGGTCTTCATCTCCGACCTGCACCTGAGCCACTCCGAGCCCGACACGATAAACGCCTTCCTGCGCTTTCTCGAACACGAGGCGGCCGAACATGCCGAGCTCCTCATCCTCGGGGACTTCTTCGACTACTGGATCGGCGACGACGCCTCCTACACGATGGCGGCCGTGGCCGATGCGCTTCGCGCCTACTCGGCCTCGCACGGGCTATACATCATGCACGGCAACCGCGACTTCATGATGGGCGAGCGCTTCGCGCGCGAGATCGGCGCGACGCTCCTCAGGGACCCCGCCGTCGGCGTGCTGCGCGGCGAGCGCATCCTTCTCTCCCACGGCGACCTCTGGTGCACGTTCGACGCCGACTACCAGAAGGTCCGACGCCGCGTACGCAGCGTCTGGTGGCAGTGGATCATGCTCAGGCTTCCCCTGAAAAAACGCCTGCAGGTGGCCGAGGACGCCCGCGCCCGCAGCCGCACCCGCAAGTCCGTCAAGGCCGCCTACATCACCGACGTCGACGAACGCGCCCTCGACGAGGCCGCCCGAAACCTCGAGGCCGCCGTCGTCATCCACGGACACACCCACCGTCCCGGCATCACCACGACCGCAGGCGGCGTCATCCGCGCCGTCCTCCCCGACTGGCACTTCGAGGAGGCGAACTGCATCCGCGGCGGCTGGATCGGCATCGAGGCCAATCGCCCCGTTCTACACCCCATGAAGTGACAGCTCTCACAGAACGCCCTGTCGTGCAGGCGTTCTTATGCACACCGATCGCGCAAACCGCTCACGGCTCATGAAAATCATCACCAAAACGGATCAACTGCATGCGATTTGCCTTCATGCGGAGTAGAATGAACGGGCATTCACCCGCAAAACACCTCCCCTGGAGCCGCATGTCCACATTTCTTTCGCTCTCCGACGACGACATCGAGCTGCTCAACCGGCAGTTCGGCCTGAAGCTCACCCGCGAGGAATGGAACAGAAGGCTCACCACCACGCCCACCTTCGCCTCGCTCGTGCGCTCCTACTTCGACTGGCACATCTCCGAACTCGCGGCGCTCGCCGCCGGGGACGATCGTCTGCCCGCCGGGATCAACGCAATCGACGCGCCCTTCCCGCCTACCGCACGGGGCGCATCTGAACCCGATGCCCGCCTTCGCGCCGCACGCTTCATGCTCGAGACGATCCGCCCGATCCCCGAGGACGGCGAAGCACGCGAAAAGCGCATCTCCCTTCTCACCGAGCCCCTTCATTCGGGTGCGCTTCCCGACGCCGCCTTCGTGCGACGCGTCCTCTATCTCGCCGGCCGCTGGTACCACCGCCCCGACCAAATGGATGCCGAGGGCGCCCTAATGCTTCGGAAGTACCTCCTTCGCGTCTGGCCCGAGTACGCGGGCGAACCCGTCACCACCAAGCTCATCCGCCTCTGGCGCACCTCCGAATACGTGATCGGTACCGTCACGGTCAACTCCACGCTCAACTGACGTTCTGCCGAAATCCTTCCGACAGAGCGCTCGCCCCGTTGCATATTGGATACATGGCCGTCCTCGCCGCCAACAATTCCGTCTTCATAGGACACTCCTCGCGGCTCTTCGTGCGATAATGGGCCGATCAAGAATTTCGGCATGATTTTCCACCGTTCGATGCCGAAGATATATAGCACGATATAACGTGCACGATCCAAGACTCAATTGACGCGTACGTTACCTCTTCTGTCGGAAACGTACGGATTTTCAGGCCCTCACTATGACTTCCACTGCTGAAGAAATGTTTGACGAAGCGAAGGCGCGGCTCAGGCGCCTCGAAGCCTCCCACGGCATCAGGATCCTCTATGCCTGCGAGGCGGGCAGCCGAAGCTGGGGCTTTCCGTCCCCGAGCTCGGACTACGACATCCGCTTCATCTACGTGCGTCCGCTCAAGAACTATCTGAAGCTCACGCCCCCGGCCGACACGATCACACTCGATCAGGACGGCGTGTGGGACATTTCGGGCTGGGATCTCAAGAAGTGCCTGATGCTCCTCAAGAAGGGCAACGTCTCGATCGTGCAGAGCCTCTACTCGCAGATCGTCTACCGCAATCATCCGCTCTTCCTCGCCGAGATGAGGAAGCTTCTGGACTACGGCGCCCCGCTGCCGCGCCTCTACTGGGCCTACCGCTCGATGGCGCAGTCCCATGTCTCGCACTTCCTGCTCGGCCACGAGACGATCGCCTACAAGCGCTTCCTCTACATCGTGCAGGGGCTCCTCGCCATGCGCTGGGTCGAGACCCGCAAGAGCATGCCGCCCGTGGTCTTCGAGCAACTCGCCGACGCGCTCGTCACGGACGAGGGCCTTCGCGCGGAGATCGAGACGCTTCTCAACATTCAGCGAAGCGCAGGCGCCCTTGAGGAAACGGGTCCCAAGACGCTCTTCCCCGGTGTGCTGAGCTTCATCGAGACGACGCTCGCACAGACGCAGCCGCCCGCCGACCAGGCGATCGACATCAACGAGGAAGTGCTCGACGACTTCTATCTCAAGTGGCTCGGCGTTCCGGGACTTTCGCACCCCGGCGCCTGATCCCGTCACCACACAAAACAGGAGGGCGCCTTGACCAAGGGCGCCCTTCTTCTCTTTCAACGGAGCAGTACATGCCGCGCAAATCCTCCACTTTGGATGAAGCCGTGATGCTCATCCAGATCCTCACCCGCATTCCAAAGGGCCGCCTCATCACGGCACAGCAGCTCAAGCAGGAGCTCGACGCCGCGGGCATTCCGATCCGGATCCGCACCCTGCAGCGCTATCTCAAGACCATGGCCTCGACGGACGTCTTCGGCATCGACTGCGACATGCGCTCCCGCCCCTACGGCTACAAGCAGAGCACGGCGGGCGGCACGCTCCTCTCGCAGCAGATGTCCGTGCACGAATGCCTGCTCCTGAGGCTCGCCCAGGAGCACATGCGCTTCATGATCCCGACGACGCTCTCGAAGTCCCTCTCGCCCCTGTTCGACATGGCCTCGCAGAAGTTCAACGAGACTCTCTCCGCCGCCCCGCGCAATGAGAAGGCCTGGCTCAAGAAGATCGCCGTCGTGGGAAGCTCCCTGCCGATGATGCCGCCGAAGATCTCCCGCACGATCTTCGAGGCCGTGAGCGAGGCGCTCTTTCGTGAACTCAAGCTCGAGATCGAGTACGACAGTGCTTCAGGCAAGCAGGTCAAAAGCCTCATCACCCCGCTCGGCCTCGTGCAGCAGGACGTTCGCCTCTACCTCGTCTGCATGTTCGACCGCTATGAGAACGTGCGCCACCTCGCGCTTCACCGCCTCACGAAGGCCCGCGTCACCGAATTTCAGGCCGAGCGTCCGAAGGACTTTTCGCTCGACTCCTACGTCAACTCGTGCCACTTCAACTACTCGGACGGCTCGGGCCGCAAGGTCGAGCTCTCCTTCCGCTTCACGAACGCCGTGACGGCCCTCAACCTCAACGAGACGCCCTTCAATAGGACGCAAAGGCTCGAGAAGCTCCCCGACGGAAGCTTCCACCTGAGCGTCATTCTGACCGACTCCCCCCTCATCGACGGCTGGATCGCCGTCTGGAAGGACAAGGCGGGCATCTCCGAGCTGACCCGAACGCCCGTCATGGGCACACCACAGGAAAACTGACGTCAATAACCCCCGCCTAAAGGCGGAGGCTTGAAAAAGCCTTTATTGACTAGTCTCAGCAAACCTCCTCGGGGAGGCGAGCTACGTTGGTTGGGAATGTACAGGCACCGTGGGATGTTCATCCTAGTCCCACGCTCTGCGGTCAGTGGTTAAAAGTTCTGATAGCTATGGACAGAAGAACGCTTCTCGGCGCCCTCGGCCTTGCACTTGCGGCGCCTCTTGGCAGCGCAAGCGCCGCCGAGCCTCCGAAGTACACGAGGCCCGGCCGCGTCTACAACCAGAACGGCGCCTACGAGGGCCGCATGGACTCGAGCGGACGCATGTACGACCAATCGGGCCGCTACGTCGGACGCGAGGATTCGAGCGGACGACGCTACGACGCCTCAGGCCGCTATCAGGGCCGAACTGACGCCGACGGGCGCCGCTACGACAACTCCGGACGCTATCAGGGACGCCAGAACTCAAGCGGACGCTGGTACGACCAGTCCGGCCGCTACCAGGGACGCGAGTCCCGCGACGGCAGCCGCTACGACAGCTCCGGACGCTATCAGGGCAAGACCCTCTGACGGCCACTCGCCTGCCCAAAACTCACGCACCTCGAAAAGCCGCTATTCAATAGCAGAATAACAGCTTTGTTGTCTTGACGCCCGTCAATGAGAGTGGTTTTCTTTGCGCATTTGGTTCGCGCCCGCCTGCTCCCCGACGTCTATTCTTGAATGATGTACATGGTCCGCCTTCAGCAGGAGGACCTTTTCACAAAAGAAGAAGGAGTCAGACATGACAGACATCTCTCGCCGCAGGCTCTTTGGCGCAGCAGCAGCCACGGGCCTCGCCGCCGCCGTTCCCGCACATGCCGCCCGCGTTGACGCGGACGAAGAGCTTCTGAAGAAGGACTATCCCGCCGGCCGCAGGAGCGCGGCCCTCGGCCAGCCCGATCCGATGCCCGAACCCGAAGCGAGGCTCTCCGGCACGTACGACCTCGGTGCGTCCACGGTCAACGAAGGCGAAGTGATCAACGCCTCCCGTTGGGGCGTCGTCTACGCGCATGTTCAGGGCGGCAAGATGACGCATCTGCGTCCGTTCGAATTCGACTATGCGCCGAGTCCCAATCTCAACGGTCTCTGCCATCTTCCGTACTCGCCGTCGCGCATCCGTCAGCCGATGGTTCGCGAAGGCTGGCTCAAGAACGGCCCGAAGAGCCGTCGCAGCCGCGGCGAAGAGAAATTCGTGCCCGTCTCCTGGGAAAAAGCCCTTGACCTAGTCGCAGGTGAAATGAAGCGCGTCTACAAGGACTACGGTCCGAGCGCCGTCTTCGGCCGCTCCTACGGCTGGATGAGCACGGGCCGCGTCAACGCCGCCATCAACCTGCAGCAGCGTCTCCTCAACCTCTGCGGCGGCTTCATCCAGTGCGAAAACTCCTACTCGACGGCCGCCATCAGCAAGATTCTTCCGTACGTCGTCGGCACGGGTGATCCGCGCTCCACGTCTTGGGACGTCGTGATCGGGCACAGCGAGCGCGTGGTCTTCTGGGGATGCGATCCGCTGGTGACGAACGACATCGACTGGCACACGACGATTCACAATGCCACGGGCTACATTCGTGCGCTGCGCGACAAGGGCGTGACGACCATCTCGATCAATCCCATCCAGACCGACACGGCCGAATACCTCGGCAGCGAATGGATCGCGCCGCGTCCCGGCACGGACTGCGCCATGATGCTCGGCATGATGCACGAGCTCGAGGCCACGGGCAAGGCCGACCACGCCTTCCTTGAGAAGTGCTGCAGCGGCTGGAAGGAACTTCGCGCCTACATCATGGGCGATGAGGACGGCGTCGCCAAGACGCCCGAATGGGCCGCCGAAAAGACGGGAGTGCCCGCCGAGCGAATCCGCAAGCTTGCGCACGACCTGCATGAGCACCGCACGATGCTCATGGTCGGTTGGGGCATTCAGCGCATTCAGTACGGCGAACAGCCTCACTGGATGGCCTTTGCGCTCGCGAGCGTTCTGGGCCAGATCGGCCTGCCGGGCGGCGGCATCGGCACGAACTACCAGTATTCGAACGGTGGCGCTCCGATGGCAAAGGGGCCGTTCCTTGCGGGCGTTCCCGCCAAGGTGAAGCCTGCACTTCCCTTCAACGAAAACTGGAAGGGTTCAACCACGATTCCGGTCGCGCGCTTCGTCGAATGCTTCCTCAATCCGGGCAAGACCATCGACTTCAACGGCCGCAAGGTCACGTATCCTGAAGTCAAGCTTGTGATGTGGGCGGGCGGCAATCCCTTCGCGCACCAGCCCGACACGATGAAGCTCGAGCGTGCCTGGAAGGAGCCCGAAACGGTCGTCGTCACCGACACGGTCTGGACCGCTACGGCCCGCCACGCCGACATCGTGCTTCCCGCCTGCACGACCTTCGAGCACAACGACATCACGAGCATCGGCACCTACACGAACGACGGCTTCGTCGCCATGAAGCAGGCCATCGAACCGCGCTTCGAGTCCCGCTCCGACTACTGGATCTTCACCGAGCTCGCCAAGCGTCTCGGCGTCGAGTCCCAGTACACGGAAGGACTCGACGAAATGGGCTGGATCCGCCGCCTCTACGAAGGCGCCATGAAGATGGGCAGGGCCGGCAAGATCGCCATGCCCGACTTCGACGAATTCTGGAAGAAGGGCTACGTCATGTTCGACGTCGCCGACAAGGACCGCAACTACGTCGCCTTCGAGGCCTTCCGCAAGGACCCGAAGGCCAATGCACTCTCGACCGAAAGCGGTCTCATCCAGCTCTACTCGCCGAAGATCGCGAGCTACGGCTATGACGACTGCAAGGGGCATCCGTGCTTCTTCGAGCCGACCGAAGGCGTCTCCAGAGCCACCAAGGACGCGCCTCTCGCCCTCATGGCCTGCAAGAGCCGCTACCGCATGCACAGCCAGCTCGACGGCACGGTGAGCCACGACTTCGCCAACATCGAGGACCGCGAGCCGCTCTGGATCCATCCCGATGACGCCGCCGCACGCGGCATCAGGAACGGCGACATCGTGCTCGTCTCCAACAAGCGCGGCGCAGCGCTTGCGGGCGCCTATGTGACGGAGCGCATCCTCAAGGGCGTCGTCGTCCTCCACCACGGCGCCTGGTTCGATCCGCAGGACGTCAAGGGCCGCCGCATCGACGTGCACGGCAACTCCAACACGCTCACGATGGACGAGCCCACCTCGAAGCTCGCTTGCGGCAACATCGCCTCGACGGCCAACGTCGAAGTGTCCAAGTGGACGGGCGAGCTGCCCGACGTCAGCGTCTACCGCGAACCGCGCATCGTGCGTTGATGCTTCGACTTGACTGACGCATGAGAAAAAACGCCGGATTCTCCTTCGGGGGATCCGGCGCTTTATTTTGGCCCGCAGCCCAATCGAACCGGGCGGCATGCACAAAACGATGAAAGGGAAAAAACCCGCGGCATGCAGGCCTGCGGGGCTTTTTCATTTATGAACGGGAAATCGACCGCGCGCGATGAGATGTTTCGTCAGAATTCCTCACCGTCGGCAGCGAATTCAATTTCCTTCAATTGAGCGAATCTCAATCTTCCTTGTTGACGAGGAAGTCACTGCGATTGCCGCCATTGGCCTCGTGCTCCTTGATCCAGTTGGGCGTGCGGCCGTGGCCGGTCCAGGTCTTGTCGCCGAAGGCGTACATGACGGGGCCGGCGGAGCGCTTGGCGCGAGGCTTGGCACCGGGTTCGGGGAAGCGCACGTCGGATGCCGTGATGTTGAAGAGATTGATGAGAGTCTGGACCTCGGCGATGGCTTCCTTGACAGCGGCGGCACGGGTCTCCTCGAGCTCACGCTCCATGGACTGGATCTGAGCAACCTTTTCCTTGATGGACATGTCTGAACTCCTGATTGCGCCGGCAGATTCCGGCGCGGGAAAGGCCTTTGAGAAGGCCCGATTGATTTAATTTGAATTCAGTATAAATAAATTCGGGGGACTTTGCAAATACTCAAAACATCCCGGTCAATGCAATTCATTCCGCAAAAGGCGAGGTTTTTCGCCATATTCCCGTTCGAAAGCTGCGATTTGCGTCCCTCATCACCCGCTTGCTGTCCGAATGATGTCCGCATGGGCCGGACGAATCGATTGCTTCTGTGACTGCTCCCCGTCCGATTTGTAACAAATCGGGCGAGGCTTCCTGCTTCTTCAACACAGCCCGGACGATCGTTCGGGTCTTACATGTCTCCACAGGCTTTGGCTCGTGACGTTACGAGCGCAAGACGGTCAGCCCAGCCGC